>Ga0116231_10011287_pt1 | contig 13833 bp, 14 predicted proteins | sample S1TSphgellanicum_2_FD_89695 | JGI IMG/M metagenome (GOLD analysis project Ga0116231, IMG submission 89695) | Host-associated microbial communities from peat moss isolated from Minnesota, USA - S1T2_Fd - Sphagnum magellanicum MG | ecosystem: Host-associated > Plants > Peat moss > Unclassified... | reverse complement strand
TCTCGAAAACATCGTCAAAGACCCGCGCTATCTCGCCACCACCTTCGTCCTCATTCACGGAGGCTATCCCTATTACCGCGAAGTCATCTGGCTCGCCGCCATGAAAAACGTCTACATCGACACTTCCGAAATCGAGACCCTCCTCTACCCATCCGAGACAAAAGGCATCTTCAAACTCTGGCTCGAAACCTTCCCCGACAAAATCACCTTCGGCTCCGACGCCTACCCTTACAGCACCGCTCTCGGCTCGGAAGCCACTTACTGGCTGGCCGTCTATTCCGCGCGCGAAGCCCTCGCCGCCGCTCTCGCCGAAATGGTCGCCACCAACGAAATCACCGAACCCAAAGCTCTCGAACTCGCCCACGCCTACTTCCACGACACCGCCCTCAGCCTCTACCCGTGAGGCCCTCTGTAAACTTTTCGTTAACCCCTCTTGACTCTTTATGCCATTCCCCCTTAAACTCATGGGCACGCTTTGGTTCTGGATGTGAGCTGTTGCTCTCCGTGCTTCGGTTCTTGAAGCGAAACGTTTAGATTTCCCAGTCTTCCGGAAGCACCCCTTTGTGCTTCGCTCCACCCCCTCGTCCGTCGGGGTCCGGCACGTCAAGCCTTTTTTATCCGTTTTTTAAATTCATACAGAGTTGATCGAAGGAGACAAAATGTCCGCTCCGGTTTTCCATTCATTTAGAATTTCTCGTCTAATCGCCCTTTTTGCCGTCCTGCTCCTCTCCCATGCGCTCCGCGCGCAATCCACCTTTGGAACAGTCCTCGGCACGGTGAAGGAGGTCTCCGGTGCCGTGGTCCCCGGTGCCGCCGTCACTCTCACCAACGTCGGCACAAACGCCAAACGTTCCACCGTCACCAACGAATCCGGTTCTTTTGAATTCACTAACGTCGAAGTCGGAAGTTACAAGCTCGACATCCAGGCCACCGGCTTCCAGGTCTCGGAATTCAGCGCCTTCGACCTCGGCGGTCGCGAGAGCAAGCGCTTCGACGCCCAGCTTCAGCTCGCCACCCAAAGCACCACCGTTAACGTTGAATCCTCCGGCGGCGCGGTTGTGCAAACCGACACCTCCAGCATCTCGGAAACAAAAGGATCGCGCGAGTTAGTGGACCTCCCCGTCGCCATCGCCACCCGCGCCCAGGGCTCCACCAGCGCCATGTCCACGCTTCCCGCGCAGCCCGGCGTTCAAACCGATGCCAACGGCAACATCTCAATCGCCGGCGCGCTCCCCTCCCAGCTCTCCATGAGTATCGACGGTATCAGCACCATGGGCCCCGGCAACTTCAACGGCCAGGGCGGTGCCGGTGCTATCTCGGAGTTATTCCCCTCCTTCAACGCTATCGCTGAAATCCGCATTGGGGAAACCATCAACCCCGCTGAATTCGGAGGCGTCGCCGACATCACCACCATTTCCAAATCCGGCACCAACTCCATCCACGGCGGCCTGTTCGAAAACTTCCAGAACAACGACATGAACGCCGCCGACTTCTTCAGCCACGTCGCGCCCGAACTGAAGATGAATAACTTCGGCATCTTCATGGGCGGCCCGGTCGTCATTCCGAAAATCTATAACGGCCGCAACAAGACATTCTTCTTCGGCAGCTTTGAAGCCCTGCGTCTGCCCAAATCCCAAACCCTGGTGGAAAGCGTTCCCACCACCGCCATGCGCAACGGCGACCTCTCTGCTTATACCGACCCGCTCACCGGTTACCCCGGCAATCAGATTCCCGCCAGTAAGCTGAACCCTTACTCGCAAAAGGCCCTCGGGCTGCTCTTCCCGACGAACAATTACGGCTCTACTGTCTCCAACAACTACCTCGCAAACTACAGCATTCCCATCAACAGCAATCAGGCGGACGCCCGCTTCGATCAGTACGTCGGCAGCAGAAACCAGTTCTTCGCCCGCATCACCTACAAGAACAAGCGCGCCTTCCAGATACCCAGTTCCGGCTTTGCCAGTTCGCCCTACGCCTCCGCCGCCGAAGGCTCGCAGGCCGTTCCCGAGGTCGATTCGGCCTTTACCGGTGCCTGGAATTTCACCATTTCTCCCTCACTCATCAACGAACTGCGCATCGGCTGGAGTTCCAACCACGAGGCCAGCAGCTTCGGCATCTCCGATACGCAATCGGTGAACGACCTTGGTCTCACCGGCCTTCCCTCCACCGTGCCCGCTGGATACGATATCGTTCCCAACATCAACATCATTGGCTTTACGCCCACCTTCGGCTATTCCGCCATCGCCAATCAGAGCACCAAGCAGGCGCTCGAAACCATGACCTGGATCAAAGGCGCCCACACCATGAAGTTCGGCGCGGATTACCGCCGTCTGAACGCCTACGGCACCAGCGCCTTCTTCAACATTCTGGAAGGCGGTTACACTTTCAACGGTTCCGTCCTGGGTTCGCTGCTCGGCACCGGGCAGGGAACTCCCATCGCTTCCTTCCTGCTGGGCTATCCGGACACCTCCCAAATCGCCACCACCGACCAGCCGAACGTGAACGCCACCGCCCAGCACTTCGCCGTCTTCGCCCAGGACGATTGGAAAGTCAACAGCCGCTTCACTCTGAATTACGGTCTGCGCTGGGAATACCACCCCACCTTCCGCGACCAATACAACAACCTCGCCAACTTCGATCCCAACTACACCAGCACCGTCAACGGCCAGACCGTCAAAGGCGCGGTGGTCATTCCCGGCCCCGGCACCTACGACATCACTGAACCCGCCTTTGTCCAGTCCATCTATCCCACGCCCGTCATCACCGCCCAGCAGGCCGGCATTCCCGGCGCGCTGCGCTATTCTTCGAAGCTCGATTTCGCGCCGCGCGTCGGCTTCGCCTGGCGCGTTTTCGGCGACGATAAAACCGTTCTTCGCGGCGGCTACGGCAAGTTCATCGAAGCTCTCATGAGTTCCGCCGCCATCAGCGCCTGGGCTGTCGAATCCAGCGACGTCGGCTTCTTCGAAAACTCCATCGGCTCAAACGGCGTGCCCCAATATCAGTTGCCATACTCCTGGCCCTCCAACATCGCCCAGCCCGGAACACTCAGCTTCTACCAGGCCACCGATCTTCACTACAAAGATCCCTACGTTCAGGAATGGAACCTCACCGTCGAACGCGATCTGGGCGCGGGCATCGGTCTCCGCGTCTCCTACGACGGCAACCATGGCTCCAATCTCGGCATGCACGAAAACCTGAACCAGCCGGCGCCCAACACCATCGGTTTCGCGAACCTGCCCACTTCCGACATACCCTATTCGAGTTTCCAGTACCTCGCCTATAACACCAACCCCGGATACTCCAACTACAACGCGCTGACCGTATCCGCCAAGAAGCGCATATCCAAGGGGCTGCAATTCGAAGCCAGCTACATCTACGCCCGCAACCTTTCCAACGTGGACGGCGCGGCCTCCACCGTGGCCGATCAATACTCCGGTGAATACGGCGGCTTCATCAGCAACGCCGCCACTCCCGGCCTCGATTATGGAAATGTCTCCTACACCCGCCGCAACCGCTTCCTCACCACCTTCCTCTACGAACTGCCGTTCGGCCATGGCAAGCCCTTCCTGAATGCTTCAAACGGCATTATCAACAGGCTTGTCGATCAATGGGAACTGAGCGGCATTCTGATCTTCCAGACCGGTCCCTTTATGAGCGTCAACACCTCTGACGATCCCTGCGGCTGCGGCTATAACGAATTCAACGCCACCGGCGGCCGCGCCGACACCGTCTCCGGCGTCAGTCCCTACACGGGTCAGTCCATCACGCAATGGATCAACCCCAACGCCTTCGCCGATCCCGGCAACGCCATCGGGCGCTTCGGCGACGCCAGCGCCGGCGACGTCGTCGGACCCGGCACCGAAGCCGTCTCGCTCTCCCTCATCAAGAGCATCAGCATCACCGAGCGCTTGAAGGTGAAAATCGGCGCCCAAGTCGGCAACGCCTTCAACCACCCCAACTTCGCCGTGCCCAACAGCCTCACCGTGGGCGTCGCGGGCTTCGGTCAAATCACCAGCCTGCAATCCGCCGAAGGTGCCGGCCCGCGCGACATCCAGCTAACCGGCCGCATCAACTTCTGACCCGGCGCAAAGGGCGTTCACAAATCTCAAAAATTATTTTTCGCCCATAACCGGCAAATTATCAGCAACTTACGAACCATGCCGAATTTGCATGGTTCGTTTTTGCCCCTCTCGATGCTACTTTTTTATCGGGCTCGCGAAAGCGGGCCCTTTTTATTTCCAAAACGCAAAAGGAGCCAGTCAAATGTCCATCTCTGAAGCCCAATTAAATGCCAACCGTGCCAACGCCCAATTCAGCACGGGACCGTCCAGCGCCGCCGGCCGCGCCACATCGTCCCGTAACGCCCTCAAAACCGGACTCACAGGCCGCACCGTCCTCCTGCCCACCGATGACGCCGGCGAATACCACCGCCGCCTGGAAAACGCCCTCGCCTTCCACGCCCCCGCCACGGAAGAAGAACAAATCCTCGTCCAATCGCTGGTTGACATCGACTGGCGTCTCGACCGCATCGTCACCCTCGAAACCGGCATCCTGCTGAAAGGTTCCATCGAATTCGCCGACGCCCACAAAGACCAGCCGGAAGCACTCCGGAAAGCCCTCATCCAGGCCGAAACCTATCTGAAGTACGAGAGGCCGCTCCGCAACCTGCACATCCAGGAATCCCGCCTCCAGCGCCAGCGCACCAAACTCCTGGCCGAACTAAAGCAGCTCCAGGCTGACCGTCCCGAAGTCGGCCAGACTGGCAGCCAGCCATCCGTTGGCAACCGGCCCTCAAATGGCTTCGAATTTTCAAGCGGTTGTCCCGCCGCTTCATTCACGCCTGCTTCGGAGCCCTCACCACAAACGGCAGCAAGATAGAAACCGCCAAAATCCCGGCAATCACATGCAATCCGCCGCCATATTCATGCGTCACCTCACGCATCCGCGCAATCAGCAGCGGCCCAAACGCGCTCGCAAAGCCCCACGCTGTCAGCATCAGGCCATAAATCGGCCCCACGTTCTTCGGGCCAAAATAATCGGCCGCAAACGCGGGCATCGTCCCAAAGCCGCCGCCGTAACACATCAAAATAACGAACACAACCAGCGTCAAAATCCCTGCCGCATGCATATCCGGCAGCAGCCAGAACAGCGCCGTCTGCAGCGCAAACATAACCACAAAAGTCATCCGCCGCGTCAGCAAATCCGAAAGCCACGCCCAGAAGACCCGCCCAATCGCATTCCCGATTGCCACAATGCCAACCATCCCCGCCGCCGCCAGCGCCGTGACCTTGGCCAAATCCTGAAACAACGGAGATTCCTGCGAGATCACCGAAATCCCTGCCGACGTATTGATGAACAGCAGCAGCCACAGCGCCCACCATTGCCACGACCGCACCGCCTCGCCCAGCGTGTAATCGCGGCCCGCCCGCTGCGAAATCTGCGTGCTCGGACTCCACCCTTCCGGCTTCCAGCCGGCGGCCGGATTCCGCATGAACAACCCCGTCACCACCGTCACAACTCCATAAGCCGCGCCCAGATACGCAAACGTCGGCAGAACGCCAATCGAAGCAATCAGCCGGGTCGCCACCGGTGCCGTCACCAGCGCGCCCAGCCCGAATCCGCCCACCGCCACGCCGGTAATCAGTCCGCGCTTATCGGGAAACCATTTCACCAGCACCGCCACCGGCACAATGTAGCTGAACCCCAGCCCGATACCGCCAATCAGCCCGTAGCTCAAGTACAGCCACCAAAGCCGGTTGGCCGAAAAACTCGCCAGGAACACGCCCAGCCCGTACAGCGCGCCGCCCGTCACCGCCACTACCCGCGGACCCTGTTTGTTCAGCCAAAGGCCGCCGAAAAACGCCGCGAATCCGACCGCGAAGATCGCGATGGTGAACGTCAAAGTAACATCGGAAATGCTCCAGCCAAACTGCTTGCTCAGCGGCACGCGGAACACGCTCCAGGCATAAACCGCGCCTAAAGCAACTTGCATCAAAATGCCGGCAATCGCAATCGTCCAGCGGTTGGGCACGGAAATTTTCGGTATCAGCGGCACTTCTTGGGCCACCGGAACGGATGTCATACACGGACCTCTCTATCGAGGAGATTCACGCAATTCATCCGAGGCTGCAACGTATTTGACACACTTAGGACCCAAACCAGTCCTATACCGGCCCCGGGGGGAGAAAAAATTCCGTCTCGCCCCACACCATTTCTAGCTAGCTCCGGATGACCGTCAATTACCTGTTGATTCTGATAGTCCTGCTGCTCTTTGCCGGCCTGGGCGTGGATGCAGGAATGCTCGAATGGCGCTATTTGCAGCTTTCCGTCGCCGCCAGAGCCGCCGCCACTTCCGGCATGATCGGGCTCCAGCGCTACGGCTCCGGCGGCCTCAGCGCAAGCGCGCTCAACGCCGCATCGCAGAACGGCTTCACGAACGGCGTCAACGGCGTCACCGTGACGGCTCAGAACCCTCCTACCGCCGGACCCTACGCCAACAGCAGCTATTCCGTCCGTGCCACCATCACCCAGTCGGTTCCCACCAGCTTCATGAGTCTGGTCGCCTTCCCCACCGTTACCCTCAGCTCCACCTACGATCAGCCCGGAATCACGCCCGTGTCCATGACTTCCGTCTTCAATATCTACGCCATTTTCCGGGACACCACCACAGTGACCAACGGCGGTTTCGACAGTAATGGTTACGCGTTTTCGGCCAATGCCCTGGATTCCGTTCGCACCGCCGGCAACGCGGGCGCGCTGCTCAGTTGGCGCGGCAACGTCTTCACCCTCGGCGTCCCGGACGGGAAAAACGGCGCGTCCAATGTGACTGTTCCGCTGACATCCGGGAACTTCTCGCAACTCCTGATGCTGGCGTCCGCCGCCTACGGCCCCATCTCTAGCGCGTCGTTTGTCGTCACTTACTCGGACGGCTCAACCGCCACCACCAGCCTCTCCATGACGAATTGGATCAGCCCTGCGAGCTTCACGAATGAGGTTACCGTGCAGTCTACCTCCTACCGGGACTACGACGCGTCTGGTCCGGTCAGCGGTACACCTTACATCTTTGGCTATGCCATCAATCTCGACAACACCAGAACGGTGAGCAGCCTCACCCTGCCGAATAACCGGAATATCGTCGTCTTCGCCATCGACTTAATGCCATGAGACGCTCAAATGGCCAGCGCGGCCAGGCTCTTATCGAATTCGCCTTTATCGTGATGGTAATGGTGCTTCTGGCCCTCGGCGTCGTCGATTTCGGCCTCGCCATTCAGCAGGGCATGCTGGTGCAGGAAGCCGCCACCGCAGGGGCATTGTATGGGTCCTTCAGCACCTACAATGCCACCCAGACCGCCGCTTGGCAATCGGCCGCCACCACCGCCGGCATCGGTGCGAATGGACTCAGCATTTCGACAAGCTCCTTCTGCATGTGCAGTATTTCAGGAGGCAATGTCGCCTGCAGCACCACCTGCTCCACGGGAATTAAAACCCGGCTGTATGTTCAGGTAACCGCCACCTCCAGCTTCGCCAGCATGTTCCCCTACAACATGTTGCCTCAGACTTTCAACCTCAGCAGCACCGTGGTCATGGAAGCGCAATAAGGTTATTCCAAGACAATCTCCTGGGCGGTAGTCCCGATCGTGACGCTGCGCAAACTGGAAAACGGAATGCCCGTCGGGTAAACAATCTTGATATTCACCGAAATCACACCGCCGATATTATTGCTGGTCAATACCGGAGTGATAGTGACGCCATTCGCCGGCGCGCCCCACAAATATTGCTGCGCGATCGCCTTTAACTGCGCGCTGGTGCAGGGGCTCGGACTGCTGCTGCCATGAATCGACGCATATCTCACCGCCACCTTAGCCGCATACGTCGCGCTGCAATAGCCGAACAAAATGAACGCGAACATGATGAATCCCCAGCAAAGCAGGAAAAACACCGGCAGCACCAGCGCCAGTTCCGCCATCGCCGCCCCGCGTTCATTGAATTTTTCACGCTTCACCACAAACTCTTAATTACTACCTAATCTGTCTATCGGCCTATAAGTCATTCTGGTGTAGAGTCCGTTCCGTAATGAGCAATGCAGCCTTCCGTTACCCTAACTTCCGCTTTTATCTTCTGGCCCGTTTTCTCACCACAGTTTCTTCGGAAATGCAGTCGGTCGCCGTCGGCTGGCAAATCTATGGTTTGACGCACAAAGCGCTCGATCTGGGACTCGTCGGACTGGCTCAATTCCTCCCCGGAATCTGCTTATTCCTTCTGACCGGAACCGTAGCCGATCGCATTCCGCGCGAAAAAATCGTGCGCGCCTGCTCCGGCGGCTTCGCGCTCTGCTCGGCGCTGCTGCTGTTCTTCACCGTCCGGCACATCGCCACTCCCTACCCTGTTTATGCCGTCCTGCTGCTCAATGGCACCGTGCGCGCCTTCAACGCCCCGGCCAGCCAGGCTTTCCTGCCCCTGCTGCTGCCGCGCGAAGTCTTCCAGAATGCCGTCGCCTACAACTCCTCCGTCTTCCAGACCGCCACCATTGCCGGCCCCATGATCGGCGGCATTCTCTATGGAATCACCGGCAGCCCCATTCCCGTCTACGTCTGCGCGGCGCTCTCTTACTCAGCCGCTTTCGTTTTCTTCGGACTCTTGAAAATTCCGCCCCAGGCCCGCGCCCTTACAAACCGCGCCTCGGGCGTCATCTGGGAAGGCCTGCGCTACATCTGGCGAACGAAGATGGTGCTGGGCGCGACTTCGCTCGATTTATTCGCCGTGCTTCTCGGAGGGGCCGTCGCCCTGCTGCCCGTCTACGCGCGCGAAATCCTGAATGTCGGAGCGCCCGGCCTTGGCATCCTGCGCGCCGCGCCCGGCGTCGGCGCGGTTCTCACCAGCCTCGCCGTCGCGCGCTGGCCGCTCAGCCGCCGCGCCGGAACGGCCATGCTCTGGTGCGTCACCGGATTCGGCGTTTTCACCATCGCCTTCGGCTTATCCCATTCCATCGCGCTTTCGCTCATCATGCTCTTCCTGATCGGCGCATCCGACACCATCAGCGTCATCGTTCGCACCACCATGATTCAGCTCAGCACGCCCGACGAAATGCGCGGCCGCGTCAGCGCCGTCAACATGGTCTTCATCGGCGCGTCCAATGAAGTGGGCCAGTTCGAATCCGGCCTCACCGCGCAATGGTTCGGCGCGGTTCCCGCCGTGGTCCTGGGCGGCGTCGGCACCATCCTGATCGTGGCCCTCTGGTCGCGCCTCTTCCCCGAACTCCGAAACCTCGACCGCCTCAGTGCCCTTAAAGCACCATCTCCGCCTTCTGCCGGATCTCCATACACCCCTTCCCCAGCGGCAAAACCTTCCCCGGATTCAAGCTGCACTGCGGATCAAACAGCCCCTTAATCTGCTTGATCAAATCCAGCGTCTCCTCCGAAAAAGCCAGGTGCATCATCTCCATCTTTTCCATCCCTACGCCATGTTCGCCGGTGATCGATCCGCCCACCGACAAACAATACGCCAGAATCTCCTCGCCCGCCCGTTGCGCCCGCTCCAGTTCTCCCGGATTCCTCGGATTAAACGGCAGGATGGGATGCAAATTCCCGTCACCTGCATGGAAAACATTGCTGATGGCGATGCCGTGCCGAATCCCCAATTCCTCGATAAAGCGCAATGTCTGCGCCACTTTAGTACGCGGCACAACGCCGTCCTGAACGTAATAAGTAGGGCTCACGCGCCCAATCGCGCCGAAGGCATTCTTCCTGCCCTTCCACAGCAGCGCCCGCTCCTCTTCCGAATCCGCCACCTTCACTTCACGCGCGCCCGACTGGTAACAGATCTCCTTAATCAGCCACATCTGTTCGTCGGCTTCTTCAATCAGCCCTTCCACTTCAATCAGCAGCACCGCCGCCGCATCCATCGGATAGCCTGCCTTGGTCGCCGCCTCCACCATGCGCAGCATGGGCCCGTCCAGCATCTCAATCGCAACCGGCGTAATGCCGCGCGCCGTCAGCGTGGCCACCGTATTGGCCGCTTCATCCACCGTGTTGTAAATGGCCAGCATGGTGCGCACCGCTTCCGGCTTGCGCAAAAGCTGCACGCCAATTTTGGTAATCAGCGCCAGCGTGCCTTCCGACCCCGTCAGCAGCCCCATCATGTCGTACCCCGGAACATCCGGTTCGCGGCTGCCATATTCGACAACGCTGCCGTCCGGCAGAACGGCTTCCAGGCTGACAATATGATTCGTCGTCACGCCATGCGCCAGCGTATGCGGTCCGCCGGCATTTTCCGCCACGTTCCCGCCGATGGTGCAGGCGCGCTGGCTGGAAGGGTCGGGTGCGTAATAGTAGCCGTAAGGGTCGGCCGCCAGCGATATGTCCAGATTCACCACGCCCGGCTGCACCAGGGCGCGTTCGTTGACAATATCCAGCTCCAGAATCCTGTTCATGCGCGCAAAGGAAATCACAATGCCGCCCGAACGCGGAATGGAGCCGCCGCTTAATCCGGTTCCCGCGCCGCGGCCCACAAACGGCAGGCTGAAATCGCGCGCCACTTTCAGAATCGCCACAACGTCGGCTGTCGAGCGCGGAAACACCACCACGTCCGGAACATGCTTGTCCACGCCGCCATCGTATTCGTACAGCTTTAAATCATGCGGCTGCGATAAGACGCACGCTTTGCCCAGAGCGGCTTCAAGGGACGACAACGCGTTTGCCGAAATAGCCATGTTTCTGAAGATGATTACAGCAGACTTTGGATGTACTGCGTCACGTCGTCGCTCATCCATTCGGCTTCATTGGGAAACTTTCGCATTACGATGCCATTCTTGATGACATAGCTTTCCGGAATCTGGAAAGTGCCGTATTCCGAGCTGACGTCGGCTTTGGGATCGCGCAAAGTCTGGAAAGCGACTGGAATCCGGCTCAAAAACGCCTTGTACTTCTCCGGATTCTTGTCAATGCTGACCGCCACAACCACCACGCCTTCCTTGGCAAAACGCCGCTGAAACTGGTTCAGCGACGGAATTTCCTCAATGCACGGCGGACACCACGTAGCCCAGAAATTCAGCACCAGCACCTTCCCCCCAAAAGAAGTGGGCGTGACGTTTTCCCCCTGATCTGTCTTAATGGAAAAAAGCGGAGCCGGCTGTCCTTCTTTGGCGGAGGTATCGCGCAGACTGTAATAAACAAGGCCGGTAAACGCAAGGGTTAAAACCACTATCAGGCCACGGAGCAGGTTGTTCGAGTTCACTAAGGTTGGTACGTATCCTGTAATTATCAGTATCTAACGGCGGTGGCGGCGCATCTGAAGAGGTGGCGTCAGTAAATGTTTATTACCCGTAAGGCTGAGTTTTCAGCGTCGCACGTTTGCCGTGTGGATAGTTTGTCAGAACAAGAAAATTTCGATCTTTACGGCGAAGAGTCGCACGCATCGGGCCACGGGCATAATTACGTTCTGGAAGTGACGCTGGAAGGCGATCCCGACCCAGTGACCGGAATGGTAATGGATTTGAAAGAGCTGAAAGACATTCTGGAACGCGAAGTGGTTCAGCCCATGGACCACCGCTTTTTGAATTTCGAAGTTCCTCCGTTTGACAAAGTGGTTCCCACCACCGGCAACGTGGCGCGCGAAATCTGGCGCAGGCTGGAATCGAAACTGCACGGCGCGCAATTTAAACTGGCGAAAATCCGGTTGTTTGAAGGCCCGGATCTCTATGTCGACGTGATGAAAGAGGCTGCCGCTTGACAACCGTCACGCGCCGCTACCGTTTTTGCGCCTCCCATCGTCTGCATTCGGAATTATTGAGCGAAGCCGAGAATCAGCGGATTTTTGGCAAGTGCAATAACCCGTACGGGCATGGGCATGATTATGTTTTGGATGTGTCGGTGACGGGTGAGCTGAACGCCACAACTGGCTTGATTGTGCGTCTGTCGGATCTGGACAGATTAGTACAAAAAGAAGTCCTGGCTGGTTTCGCCTACCGGAATTTAAATCAGGATGTGGCGGAATTCACCGAACTGGTCCCTACCACGGAAAACGTGGCCTTGGTTATCGCGGACCGGCTGAGGCAGTGCTGGCCGGATTATTTTCCTTACTCCTCGGCGCGGATCAGCGGCATCTCAATTCAGGAGACGGAGCGAAACAGCTTTGAAATTGTCATTTCCGATTCTGTCCCCCTGTCAGTAAAGTTGAATGAAAGCGTGATAGTGAATGCCTAGATCAAAAGCACCCGCCCTCGTGGAAATGAAAGCCCCGCCCGCGCGCGGCGTCATTGCTGCTAACATGCGTGAAATTATCGGGGAATTGGGTGAAAACCCGGAGCGCGATGGATTACTGAACACTCCTGAACGCGTGGAAAAAGCACTGAAGTATCTGACCAGCGGCTATTCGGCCGATCTGGACAAGATTGTGAACGGCGCGCTGTTCGATGTGGAATACGACGAAATGGTGGTCGTGCGCGATATCGAATTTTTCAGCATGTGCGAACACCACATGCTGCCGTTTTTCGGCAAGATGCATGTTGCTTATCTGCCGTCCAATAAAGTGATCGGCTTGAGCAAAATTCCGCGCATAGTGGATGTTTTCGCGCGCCGCCTGCAGATTCAGGAGCGCCTGACACAGGAAGTGGCCGAAACCATTCAGACCATGATTCAGCCGCGCGGAGTGGCTGTTATTTGCGAAGCGCGGCATTTTTGCATGATGATGCGGGGCGTTGAAAAACAGCATTCCGGCGCCATGACCAGTGCCATGCTGGGCGCGTTTCGCGATAACCGCGAAACACGCAATGAACTGCTCTCTCTTCTGACTCAGCGCACCACCGCACTCTAGGTTTGCGGTGGCGTGCTAGGATCTGGTCATGAGCGATCAGAGCCGCCTGTTTGAAGCGGGACCTGACCCTTTCGGGCGTATGTGGAAGGTGCAGTTCCGCTGGCTGCAGACAGGTATATCCATTCGTCACGCCGACACGGTTGACGTGAAATTCCTGGTAACTCCCCAGAACGGCGAGACCGTGGAGAAGGTGATTGCGCTGCCGCATCCCGCCTTGCTTCAGATGACGGGCCACGGACTGCAACTGACTGATCCCCTGTGCATGCGGCTCGCCGCCACGCACTTGAAACACATGATAGAGACGGCCGAGGATATGGACAAGACACTGGTCACCATGTCAGCATCCGATATAGAGGCTTGTGAGCGGCAGTTAAAAGCCGTGTAACGTATGTTCGTCATGTTGGTCCATCGGGTGAGGGTGCTCTTGATTTCAGGTTTTTTTCCTACTAATCACAAGAGGGTTTTTTAAATGGTGAGTTGTCCAAAGTGTGATTCCTCCATTGACGTCGAAGAAGAAGAACTGGATGAAGGCGATGTTCTGTCCTGCGATGAGTGCGGCGCGTCGCTGACCGTCGCCAGCGTGAATCCGGTGGAACTCGAACTGGAAGGAGACGGCGACGACGATGACGACGACTTCGACTACGACGAGGACGAAGATGATGACGAGGATGAAGACGAAGAGCAAGAGGAAGAAGACTGGCATTAGCCTCTGGCTGGTTCTTGTTCTAAGCGCCGCGCTCTCTTCAGGCCAAACAAACGGCGGCACCTCCTCGACACGCACCATTGAAGGCCGCGTGCTGACCCAGACGGGTGCGGGTGTTCCCGGCGCGGTGGTATTGCTCAAAGACAACAAAACCCTGCAGGTGCGGTCGTACATTGCCCAGGCCGATGGCGCTTATCATTTGTTCGGACTCAGCACTGAAGTCAATTCCTCTCTTCGCGCGGAAGACCTGCGGATGACCAGCATACAAAAGACGGTGAGCGTCTTTGTCAGCCATAAAGATGTCAAACTGGATCTGAAAC
>Ga0116231_10011281_pt1 | contig 13839 bp, 11 predicted proteins | sample S1TSphgellanicum_2_FD_89695 | JGI IMG/M metagenome (GOLD analysis project Ga0116231, IMG submission 89695) | Host-associated microbial communities from peat moss isolated from Minnesota, USA - S1T2_Fd - Sphagnum magellanicum MG | ecosystem: Host-associated > Plants > Peat moss > Unclassified... | reverse complement strand
TTTTTTTTTTTTTTTTGTATTGACCAAGACTACCTTTTTTTTCTTTTAGCTACTGTCCGTCCCAATTAAGGGGATGGATGAAATGTCCGTCCGACTTGATGACGGGACGGATTTTGGGGAAGCTTTTTTTCTTTTAGCTATTGTCCGTCTTGATTAAGGGGATGGATGAAATGTCCGTCCGACTGGATGATCACAAAATAATAATAAAAATAAAAAACACATAAAAATAAAAAAATAAAAAAGTTAAAAGTTTCTAAAAAAAACTAAAACACGAATCAAGTTTAAAGAAACTGAGGGACTTCACAGCGGCCGAAGGTCACGGGCACCCACTCGTCTTTTGAAAGTCCACAAATGGTTAAGAAGTCACTTAGATTCAAACCATTGATTATGAAGAGATTTTATAGCTCTAATTCCAAGCAAAAATGTTATTACACATAATTAGCACTCGCAATTACATCCATATATTCTTTCCTTGCACATTACTTGCATTTAGAACTTCATTTAATAAGGTGGGTGTGCCAATAATCTATAGAGGTCAATTTCCATCACGTAGAATCAACCACTTTTGAACTAGTTTACTTGAAAAAAAATTCACATTTGTGCATATGGATCCATTTTGCTCTTATGAAGGTGGCAACCCCATTCATGAAGTCATCTTTATCATGTGGAAAGTGTGAACCAAACATGACACAAAATGTCAAAGTCAAGTCTCATGTTTGCTTTCTGTTGTGTAGTCTGTGTTGGGAGGAAAAAAAGAAGAGACATTATTGCTTCAAGGAATGTTCATTAAAGAAGAGTTATTGCAGTAAATTCCAACTTGCTCAAGTCTGAAAAAGGGAGAGTTCAAAATTTCACCTCAATCGAAGCTCTGTCCCATTGTTGCCTTTTCTCTTCAGCGACTTGTTTAAGAAAGGCAGCAACAACCTTGTTTATGACCTCTGAAACTGGGGCAACAAAGACTGGTTACACACACCAAATTATATAGATCACCAAATTATACTGCAACATCTGAGAGTTCACAAATCACATGCCAAGTTACGGATTATAATACCTGCTGATTGTTTGAAACTCTTGGGAACCACAGTCACTTTCATCATGATGGAAAAGATGAGTAGAACGTTGGCAGGTCTTTGGCCTTGATCCTGAGATCAATGGATACATATTCACATCATGATCCAGTTAGTATATACCCATGTTTTCCTTCACATTAGACATTGAATAGGAGAGAAATTTGTCATCTGTGTCAAGGAACTAAAGGACACATTCCTCATTTGTCATGAGGAGCACTTCCCTCATGTCTCTTGACTTTTTGAAATTCCTGTCACCTCCTCCCACACTTCAGCATCAACTCCTGGGTCAGTCTCGACAGTGCTGTCAAGTGTGCTAGCTGAAGACAAGAAGGTAAAGACATTAGTGAACCCCGGACCTCACTGAACCTCATCAGAGAGAATTCTCACACACAAATTTGCCGAGGCAAATTTTCACCGAGGCACAGACAACACCTCTTCAAGTTTGACCACTGGAGCTCCTTTTCCCTGGCACTTTCTCTGAATCCTCCTCACATTGCTTACTTGAAACAGCTAATTCTTGCAAAAGCCTGAAGATAAGGTTTCCCATTAACCGACTCACATACACTCCCATAGCTCTAAGCTCTCCATGCTGTACAAACCATCACCTGAGACCAAAGAATCCTACACCTCTGTTGCTTTTATGTTCAATCGCTGTACAGTGCAGGACCAGGATGAACAACCTCAAGTCTTCCTAAGTGTAGTAGCCGAAGACAAGAAGGTAAGACATTACATGACGGAACTTTCTAGGATGGAAACCAATTCATGATCATGCAAGGACCTGCTGATCACTTGGGGAATAGAATTCACCTACGCACAAGTCATGATCATGCAAGAACCTGCTGATCGCTTGGGCAATAGAATTTACCTGTGCACGAGACACAACCAACTGGGGACAAAATCCTACAATATCTGACACACAATACTTAAGCAAGCAATCCATTGCAGCATCTAAGCCACCAGCAACAAGTTCTCCTTGGGAGCCAACTACAGCCTATCATATACCAGCTCTTTGAATACCACACATCCAAGAATAGGCTAAAAGTTTCTGGTTACAAACGCTTAAGCCAGCCAAACATTCTGCATAATTTTGCTTAATGTCCAGTTCCATACATAACCAAATGATTACATGGGTGCATAATGAGCACCTTGACTCAGTAATTAAGCAATCAATAGAAAGAAAGAGTTACTGAGCACCCTGTATTAATTGCCAGCCTACAAATCGTAGGCCTGTCTGTAACTTCCTACACCTCAATCCCCTTGCAATATCTTGATGAATGAAACCTACAACAATCATTTACAAGCTGTGGGTGTCAATCATGCACCCTGGTGACTCTGTGAGCTCCTACTTCTTTTCAACTCTCTGCGTCTTCGCCTAGCCTCTGTAGCTGCAGCAGCTGCTCCAGATATGACAGGTGCTGGCCCACAGTTAGCTTTAAGAGATGCACCTATGCCAGCAAACGATGAAAAGACACATGGATTAACCAACTCAGACAACTTGTTTGGTATCTGCCCAGCAGAAACATACCAAGAATTGTCAACCAGATGCAAGGATGAGGAAGCCCTAACCCTACCTTCTGCTGAAAAGCTTGGCTGCCCTATGCCTGTTACAGGCAAGGATTGAGGCAGTGCAGAATATAATGTCCTAAAATTTCCACCTAATTGAAATGAGGATCCCACAATATGTTCCTCTGACTTCAATATGGTACCCTCCGATGGTGAGCACAAAATGTGCTTCTCTCGAACAACTTGTTTCTCTGAATTATCTATGGCACCCTCCAATAGTGAGCACAGATTGTGCTTCCTTCCACTATCGACACCCATGCAATTCTTAAGGGTCTCAGCCTCTCCATCAATCGGTGCATCCACATTTTCTCTAGAAGGCTGAGAAGTTGAATGTGTTGCAGAAAAAGCAGCTGAGACAGCAGAGACAGTGGGTTGGCAACCAATGTATGAAGAGCCAGATGATTTTGCTGCAGAAGGCAACAGAGAAGTTGAACTTTGCCTCCAAACATCCTGGCTGACTTCAGAATTGGGTGTGGCAGTTCCTGCCATGGTAGCTGCAGCAAAACATGAACTGTAATCTGATCCAAGGCCCTTATCAGTTCCTGCTCCAGGAGCTTGACTGGCTGCTGTGACTTGGGCCAACGCAAATGCCCACCAAAACTTTGGCAGGGTTGGTCTCATGTATGGTGCCATTGGCAATGATGGTGCTACACTGCCTAGCCTAGCTGAAGTTGGTGACTCCCTCTTGTCATTTGCAACATTGAGAGAAGCCTGCAAAGCACAGCAATTGGTGTCAGTAAAATTACTAACACCCTGCTTTTACAACTGCCTCACTGAATACAGATGCCAGACATATGGCAACATCAATTCCTCTGCATGCCTATTCAACCTCTCCCATGTATGAGAGCAAAGAAGCTAATTTGATTTGAACATAAATTCAAATTAGTATCCCACCTGCTCGTTGAGATGATGGTTCATTTCAAGTAAAGCTCTGTACTCTGTAGACTGCAACTCCAACTTCTGCACATGCATGTAAGAACCACGACACTTAACAAGTCACCCAGGGAAAATCCAGTTCCAAAGATCTACCATTGCAGATGCATGCAGAAACCAGAAAATCAACTTCACTTGGATGCTGGATCCCACCTGCTTCAAATCTTCCTTCTCCATCAAGAGACTTGCTGCCTTTTGAACCAACTGCTCACACAGCATCTACAAAAGCCCATCAATTATTAAGAGATGTGTCATTGCCAAGGAGCAAACAGAAAATGAGAAATATCAAGCTTGAGTGTAATGATAATTGGATAGAGGCAGCCAACTCAAGAATTGTCTTAGATGTCACAGGAAGACATGACCTCTTCACGGGTCCTAGACAATGCATGAAAGATCTCCTACAGTATTCCCAAGAATCAGTCAAGGCCTCTTTCTGGCTCAGGAGGTGTTCTTATATCTCAATCTCAAGATGCATGGATCTACAGCATAGAACAATCACTAAGGTGCACCTCTTGGCATTCTTGTTTACCTGCTTTCTTCGGATAGTTTGCCTTGCAGATTCCCTATTTGCTTGCACTCGGCGAAGTCTTCGGGCCTCTTTTTCCTCCTGTCAAGCAAATGACACAGTCATACTATCATTTTGCAACATAAGCCTCATAACCCATGCAATCTGAGTTCTCAATCTTGAGCACCAGAACATCCACATGTTCTCACTATTTGAAAGATTGAAATCTTATTAAGTTGCCACTATCATTAAGATTGAAATTACATGTTCAAAGACCTGTTCACCTACAAGTTTATATAGAATCCACCCAAAGGTGAAATATTAAGCATTTACCTCGCTTATGGCTGGCTTCAATTTCCCTGATACGAATGCACCTGACCTTTGCCATTGCCTGCCCTTGAGCTTCACTGAAGCTAATTCAGACTTGACTTCAGAACCCATTTGCTTTCCTGGGTGTTCATGCGCTTCATTTCCACACACATTTGGCAAAACACTGAGTGGGGGAATGAACTCTAAGCCAACATCCTCAGCTTTCACCTGAACCAATGGCCCATCATATTGTGAAGGCCTTGGCTTCCTCTGAATGATTAGATTTGGTGCAACTCCCACATTCACCAACTCTGTGATGTTCTCCACCACCTGAAACAAGAGGAAAGAACAAGTGAGCAATCATGATCCATCAGCACTGATTCTGCAGCAAACAAAGCGCAATATCCCTAAAAGTCAACAACTACTCCCATCAAAAGAAACAATCTTGAGCACCTTGGGTTTGTGGAGAACAGAAAGGTTCTTGCTGACAGGCCACAATGGTCTGACATGCTGCTGAAATGCAGAGGATGGAGCAACATTCTCTTCTAACTCTGGGATCAAGCTGGTGTCTGCATTCAAAACAGGTAATGGAGAGCTGGGACTCTCAGCATGCAAGTCAGGCTGCAGTGACTCATGGCTGGATTCTGAAACAGGCTTTTGCAGTCTGCAGTCACTATCTGGGTCCATTCCCCCACCTGCAGTCACCCCACTTCTTTCCTCTGTCACAGTATCCTGTTCCTGCTTCATGGTTTCAATGGCTGTCGGAAGAACCTGAATATGAGGGCTATAAGAAGGGAACACATCCAAAACAGGTGGTTTTTCAAAACAACTTGTTGAAAAACTATCACTTCTCTTCTTCTCTGCAAACTCTGACTTTCTGGTTCTGCTGGATCTCCTCATTTTCTGCACCCAGCGCACATGCTTGACAACAACAGATTGAACTGCTGTTTTCCGAATTGCAGAAGATGACGATGATACACCATGATACAATTCATAAAGAATCTGGGCAGCATTGAAAGCCTGCTCTTCTGCTTCTGCTTCTTGTTGTTGTTGCTGATCAGCTGTGATGTCCTCAGACACTATTCTCATCTTTTGTTTCCCAGTTATTGGCATGGAGCCCATCTGACTTGAACCCCACCCTTGGCTCCTCTTCTCTCTTCGGCGGCCAGTTTCTGCTTCTTCTTCAGCCATGATTCCTCTTTTCCTTTTCACCAGGTTATGGCTAGCTTCCGTCTCCTCTTGTCTCTTGTTCACTGGTCTCCTATCGCCACCATCAGGCACAATCTCAACAACAACAACAGGTCCTATGGTACTACTACATGCAGGTTCTTCCCCCTTCATCATCCTTGCTACTGAATTCATCAATCTCTCTGCAACACAAGATCACGCAAAACCATGATAGTACATGTTGGTTTTGATTTTTTGGGGGGGGCAAAAGAGCGTGAGAAAAATGCAAAGCCGACGTGCAAGCAAGCTCTACCACAGTCAGAAGACATACGAGATCGGTGGATGATGGTCATACCTTGCAATCAAAAGGCCTGTGCTATCTCGTTGCAGTGGTCTCTGAGATGCTTTCTACGCCGCCTGCTGGGGAATGGAATCCTTTGCCGACACCGCAATTCATGACTCCAAGCGCAACGTGGAGAGTACAACACTCGGCTTACAAACGCACAAGGCAAAACTATAATCGGGGACACAGAGAGAGGACGACTCTGCTGCTGCCTCTAGCGACAAGAGTCAAGGAAGCCAAAGAAAAAGGAGCAGCAGCTGTACAACGCTCTTCATAATACCACACCTCCGACAAGCGTTTCTCAACCTCCAGGTGTGCAGGTGCAAATGAAACCCTGCCTGAGACCTTCTTCTTCTTCTTCTTTTCTTCTTGTTGTCGTTGTTCTCCTCCGTTTTGTTTCTCCTTCTCCTACTATTTCCTTATCTCCTTTCTACTCGTGGCGTAAGCCAAACCAAAAAAATAAAAAATAAAAAATTAGACAAGAAACAATTTCCGGGAAGGAAAAAAACCACCAAAAAACCAGGCTCAAGATGCGAACGGGAGGCACAGAAATTGGTAAACAGCGAACACAAATACCACACAAAACGCGGAAAACAATCGCCCCACGCAAGAAAAGAAAAAGAAGGCAGGCCAAGGCAATGATCGCGTGCAGAGGAGCTCGGGCGCGCGCGAGAGGGAGAGAGAAAGAAAAGACGCGCACACACAAGAGAGAGAAGAGAGACACAAAGACAGAGTGCAAAAGGGCAGTGCGCAACAGCACACAAGTGGAAAATCGCACGGACCAGATCTAATCCATCTCAAACCATCAACGCCTCCTATCTCCCAAGACTCCCTAAACTGACGACACCGACAAAAGACGACGTCCCATTGGCGGAACCGTCCCCCCACCCCCTCTTTCTACCTCCAATGATGACGTCACTGGCGGAATCCTCAAATACTCTTTTACCAGTGATTTTATTTTTATTTTTTGTGGCGAATTTTCGCCATTTTGCTTCTTTTTTTTTCTTCTTTTTTTTAAAGTCCCCAGCAAGGATAGTCAAGGGAACTTTTTGGATATTTTGAAAAAATCCAAATTTTAAAATCGCCTTATTTCGAAAGTTATGAAATCGCCATATTTAATTAACTAATAAGGTTCTAGTGGTTCACCAACATGTAATAGTATAACAGGATTCCCAGATTTTTCATTTTCTTTATTTGTCGGATAGCCAGATTTGGCTAAATCTCTCTTGTGAATGATCGCCAGATCGCCGCTTTTCTGAATCCCCATGCCGACAATCCAATTGGCAGATAAATACTTATTACTGTAATATTATTGTTCATGTAAAAGTAAAAAAGAGTTTGTTATTATTATTACTACTTTACTCTACGTTACACCCCCTTCCAAGATCTTTTTGCCTGTTTGTTTTCACCAGTGTTGGGCGGTTCTTAGGTTTTAGGGGGAACCTCCGGTTCCGGTTTCAAAAAACTTTATGAGGTCGGTTCTGGTTCCGGTTCTCTTTTTTCATAAAATTGGGACTCGGTTTCGGATCCGATTTTTTTATGTGAGGGTCGGTTCCGGTTCTGGGGTTTTTTTTTAAAAAATTCAAATCAGTTCCCAGTTCTAGGGTAGGGTAGGTTAGGTTCCAGTTAACCTCCCGGTTAGGTTCCACAACGCCATCGGAAACAATTTTTAAAATAAAATTTTGCTAATAAAAAATTTGAGATTTGTTTCAAAGCTTTTAGGAGGCCAAATCAGGCAATTGTAATCTATTTTTTAATTCTAAAACTAATTTAACAATTCTAATTTCTAATGGATCAGTATCATTTTATGAGCAATGGGTTCCATGTTTTCAAGTCTTATGCACTTTTATGCCAACTTTGAAATGTGAGTATTGTCACTCTTGAATTCAGCCTTCGAAAATCCTTCCAACCAGCCCCAAATCTGCCCTTTAAAAAAAAACCCCAAATGTACCCCCCTTTGAGCCCCAAAACAATCCCCAAATCTGCCCTCATTCAGTCCTTTAAAAAAATCCCAAATGCACCCCCTTAGAGCCCCAAAACAGTCCCCAAATCTGCCCTCATTCAGCCCTTAAAAAAAAACCCCAAATGCACCCCCTTAGAGCCCCAAAACAGTCCCCAAATCTGCCCTCATTGAACCTTTGAAAAAAACCCAATGTTGACCCCAAAACACCCTAAAATTTTGCCTTCCCTTTGTTGAATTCAAGAGAACAAGCAATCTCAAATGCAAATGGCATAACAAGGAAGGGAAAAAAATAACTTGAAACCTAGCAAAACTTTAAGTTCCATCACATCCAATTCCTAGGCCATAAAGCACAACCTAAATCGTAATGTTGGTTTCATCCAACTCCAAGAGCCCGAATGATGCAATTACATCCTCATTTTCATCCATTAAGATTTCTTCCGTTTCCATGAATTTTTCCATGGATGGAAAACTACAACACAAGCATCATCGGACCAATTCTTGTAAATGTTTATAAGCATTTCAAGATTGTCAATGCTTAACCAAGAGCGTTGTAGGTTTGTACAAATGCTTGCAATACTAAAAACTCTTTCGCCTCAATTTGGGAACCTACAATACCCAAAATTTGTGGAGCTACAAACCCAACATATGAATAATGTACCTCATGGGTTCTCCACCTTGTAAGTGGATCCTTGCATTTTTCTTCAATAATTTTCTTGATCCTGAAATGGGTCAATTGTTCCTTCACCACTAACAATGTCATATCCTCATTAGTTTCCATGAAATCATACAAACTTGTAGATTGAGAACTTTCCAATGCAAAGTTAAGAACTCTTCCACTTACATTAGTTGGGTTTAGAAACTTGTATGCACAAACAAGGAGCGAGAACAATATTGCTCTATCATACTCACCTAGAATTTGAAGAACCCTCTCCTTACCAACATATTGAATGACCAACCCCAACCCCTTGTAATGGGGGCCTAACATCATTGCTAACATATTGTGGGCTTTGCAAGATTGAAAACAAAGCATGAATGAAAAGAAAGGTTTTAGAACTTGTATAACCCATTTTTACATGCGTTGTCAAAAGACTTAAAGCTCACCATCAAAGTCTTGGGTCTCAATGGAATTAGGTGTTAGGCAATATGTTTGCATTTGACATCCAAGTGAAATTGTTGTAGCAAGGGCATCTGAAAGTAGTCAATAACCTCGACTTTGATTCAACACACATTGTTGAACCACAAGACCTAAGGTATCCGCAACAATTTGAGCTATAGCCCAAACTTGTGGACTTGGCACATGACCTTGGAAGGCCAATGATTGTTCACTTCCATAACATAAGGCAATTATGTGTTTGAATTCCAAAGTCTTTTGAAACAAAATGATTCGAAAAACAAATCTGGTTTTCACAGGAATCTTGAACTTTCCATGGGGGCACACCGAAATCCATACATGCCTTCAACCAATCTTATTATCCCTTCCCACTTTTTTTGGTCCATGTGATAGTTTTGTACAAAATGGATTTTGCTTCCTTGATAGGAATAGAAGTTAAACTAACACAAACTTTAGAATCATCAATAGCATATTGGCAACACTTAGACATGGCATGCCCCCACAAATGGTGTTGCCAACCCCAATACCTCACATGATACAACAGAAGTCAATGTAGTGGTCATGGTTGAGAGATTACCCCCCTCATCTTTGACATATGCAATAACCTAAGCATTGAGCCCATGTTTTGCAAAGACTTCATTGACTTGCAAAGCCATGACATTCTTGGAAGTCTCGACTATTTCAAAAAAACCAATGGTTACATGACAAAGCTCCCACTTGTCATTCAAAAAATGCACAATGAAAACAAATGTGTCCACTCCCACTCTAGAAATCCATAAATCAAAACTTACCATGCAAGTATTACAAGACTCAATAGCTAAAGAAATATACTTTTCTTTTGTCTTTTCTATATCTTAGGCAAGATTTCATTTACTAACATTCGACTATACAAAAAATTAAAACAAGGATTTTGTCTCAAAATTAGCCTCCAAAAAAATGGAACCTCAACAAATGATAATGGCACTAACTCCTTAGTTATGAACAATGCCAAATCCTCTTCAAATTGCTTTTGTTGAGGATCATTCTTTGAGTAAAGCATAACATTACCAAAAAAAAAAAAAATAGTTGTTAGGGTGGGGTTGGACCTCTTTCTTAAAGGCTATTTTGGTCTTTTGAGTCCATTTTTTTCTTGTTTTTGCCATGCATTCCACACATGCCGGTGAAGGGTTTCAATGTGCTTTCAAAGTGCAAAAATCTCATTTGTTGTCTTGTAGTTTAAAATGTTTTTTTTAATTCTTGCAACATGGGTAGTGGGATAACAAAGAACACATTTTAACTATTCATGTTAGTTTGTTTCATTTTCACTTAAACTTACCTCAAGAAAAGATGAAGTAGCGGTTGGCAAAAATGCCCAAGTTGGGGAAAAGCAGCCTTTAAGCTTCTAATAATCTTGATGTTTTCCCAATAAAGCCTAAACTTGTGTATTGTTTATGGTTGCAAAGTTTTCTACTATTGTTGGGCTTGCACTTACACTAGAACCTGATGCAAAATTGCAACAACCGTGATCCAATGGTGGCTAAATGGGAAAGATCACCTCCTATGTAGGAAGTTGATTATCCTCCATGGTGTTCAACCCTATACCCCCCAAAAACTCAAAAGCCAACTAAAATGGTTAATTGTTAATTCTTATTGATTGCAATTATTAGGAAAACAAAATAACGACCAAGTTCAAGAAGCTTAGAAATGTTGCAATTAGTAAGATAAGAGGACGACCAAGACTAGGGCAATGGCCAAGAATAACATAACCAGTAACACAAAAAGATGGCCATGACGATCGCTAGGAACACAAGAGGACAACCACAACCATGGCAATGGCTAGGAGGAACACAACTAAGAACATAAGAGGATGACCAAAACCACAATAATGGCCAAAAGGAACACAACTAGGAACACAAGAGGATGATCAAAACCACAACAATGGCCAAAAGGAGCACATCTAAGAACACAAGAGGAAGACCAAGGCAATGGCCAAGAAGAGGCAACCAAGAACACAAGAGGAGGACCACGACCACGACAATGGCCAAGAAGAACACAACTAGGAATAAAAGAGGACGATAATGACCATGATGATGGGCAAGATGAGTGCAGCCAGGAACACAAGAAGATGACCACAACAACGGCCAAGAGGAAAACAACCGGGAACAAAAAAAGACAACCATGACCATTGCAATGGCTAGGATGAGCACAACCAAAAAAACAGAAGGATGACCACAACAATTGCTATAAAAAAAAAACTAGGAACACAAGAAAACAACCACAACCATGATGATGGCAAGGAGGAACGCAACCAAAAACACAAGAGGATGAAGACAACCATGCCAATGGTTAGGAGGAGCGCAACCAAAAACACAAGAAGAGGACTACGGCGATGGCCAAAAAGAGGCAACCAAAAACACAACAAGGATGACCACGAGCATGGCAATGGTTAAAAGGAACACAAGAGGACGATCGCAACAATGGCTAGGAAAATCACAACCAAAAACGCAAGAAAATGACCATGATGATGGCCAAGAGGAGCGTAACTAAGAACACAAGAAAACAACCACAACCACAGCTAGGAAAAGCATAATCAAAAACATAAAAAAACATGATAATGACCAGGAAGAGTGCAACTAGGAACAAAAAAGGATGAACACGACCATGGGCAAGAGGAGCAACCAAGAACATAAAAAGATGACCATGACCATGGTCAGGAAAAAACAACTAGGAACATAAAAAGACGAGCATGACCACAATGATGGCCAAGAAAAGCACAACTAGGAACACAAGAAGATGACCATGGCCACGGTAATGATAAGGGGAAATGCAACCAAAAACACAAGAAGATGACCACAGCCATGGTGATGACTAAAAGGAGGCAACCAGGAACATAAAAAGATGACCAAGAAAATAGGACAACACATGACACTTACAAGTTGCAATAACAAGAATATTTGTAGTGCAACAAAAGAAAAGAAATGACGACATACCTAATGTCACAACCCTAACTTTGGGCTCGCGACCAAAGCAAGGGCTTATAAAGGTGTGGGCCAAAGGTGAGCTTGGGAGTCACATTTTCATGCTCTTGGGAATGCAAAAGAATGTGAGAGAATGAACCCCCACACTCTCAAATGAACTCTCACTTTGAGAATTAGAATCCCAATGGACTCCCAAATTTTCAAAGGGCAATTACAAGGGTCAAAACTCATTGGATTGAGAAGTTTTTTATACCATTGAAAAGATATTGGAACGTAAATGTCTAAAATGGGCATGCATGACCCGTTTGAGTACTTAAAACATAAGTTATGGCCAAAAGAAAGGTCAGGAATCAAATTGTCAATTTGACTCTTGACCTCTAAAAATCAAGAATCACGCTGATTTCCTTATGTGTAAGTATCATGCCACATACTGTTAGAAAGCTTTTGACAAGGGCTACAACTTTGCTTTAGACTTCACCTCAATTGGAGGTTTCTAAACAAAGTTATGTGCCTTCAAAGTTGTGAGAATCTCAATTTCGAAAATTTTGGGATTCCCATTTAGGACTCCTGGGACAAAATGACCTTTATGTGTTGGCCCCATGGCCAGACACAAAGAATATTATAAGGGGGAAGGGTGACTTCCCCCAAGTCTGGGCAATGATGAGTCTTATGAGTTCGTGTTTGCCCATGACTTGTTCGTGTATCAAAAATGCTCAAACTATGCACTAACCAACTTGTTGTTTAGTTTGTACAGGTCTATGTGAGTAATTAACTTGCTTGTCACTCTTCCTAGTCCCTATTTTAAAACTTCAACACATTCCTCTGAAATGTTACGAATCAAGGAATGTGTCCTAATTTCTTATCCTTTCGTTGTTTTCACATTTGGACTCATAATGAAATCTACCAAGGAGTTTGAGAGTGTGTCACCTAGTGTTGGTAGCCTACAACACACAAGCTTAAAAAACAACACTCACAACCAGAGCATGAAAATTGAAAACTAACAACACCAACGTGAAAAAAAACACCTTGAACATTGGTGTGAAGCATCAATGTGAAGAAGAGCACCAATGTGAAAAACACCAACAAAAGGATAGCACCAAGAAAAAAGGAAATGTAACAAAACAAAAAAGAAGATAGCTTTGAGCTTCAACCCTTCAACTCAAAACTGAAAACTCCAAACAACAAACCCTAATGAGGACTTAAAACTTAAAACCCCAAATCCTAAGATTGGAACCAGAACCAGGGTTTTTCAAAAAAGCATTTCTGATTTTGGTTCTTTGAACCACTAAAGAACCGAGCCTGGTTCCGGTTACCCTAACCCCCCTTACACCTGGTTCCGGGTCCTACCCAGTTCCAGTTAGGTTCCAGGTAATCGGACCCGGAACCGAAATCGGGTACCCGGATATTCCGTCCGGGTACCCGCACAACACTGGTTTTCACCCTCCAAGAGCGACATCCTATTGGTCGTTTTCACCCTCCAAGAGCGACATCCTATTGGTCGTTAAGTTTTACGTTTTATCTCGTTACAATGAACCCGGGGGCCCGTCCGTCCGACCAGTCCACCCGCTCGCCCGCCCGCCCGGCGCCGGTTGAGGGAGTGAGAGGAGAGAGAGAGTTCGGCCACCAAACTGTGCGTCCGTTGGGCGGCAACTGCGCGCATCGCTTGCGACTTAGTGCATCTCAATTCTCTCTCGGTCTCTGTCTGTGGAGCGCGAGTGCAAGCGAAATCTCTCTTGATTTGCGCGGAAGGATTTGTCATTTTACGTATGTATCTGAGGCGACATTTTTTATGGTTCTTGTTTTGCAAAATCGAAATTTTGTGGATTTTGTTTTTCGGGGAGTGGGGGGGGGGGGCCCCATGAGCAGGAAAGATGTCGAAAGAAGGGACCTGGTTAAAAACCGGGGCGGCGGATTCCAT
>Ga0116231_10011278_pt1 | contig 13846 bp, 11 predicted proteins | sample S1TSphgellanicum_2_FD_89695 | JGI IMG/M metagenome (GOLD analysis project Ga0116231, IMG submission 89695) | Host-associated microbial communities from peat moss isolated from Minnesota, USA - S1T2_Fd - Sphagnum magellanicum MG | ecosystem: Host-associated > Plants > Peat moss > Unclassified... | reverse complement strand
TCTGCGCGAGCTCGCCGGCAAAAACCTGCAATACCGCCTGTCGGAGGCGTTCACCCCGGAATTCGAGCCCCTGCGTCTCGATTTCAACAGTTCGCTCGACAACCTCAAACAAACCATGGCGGCAATCGCCACCAACACCCGCGGCGTGCGCGGCGGCGCCGGTGAGATCACCCAGGCCTCCGACGATCTGTCCCGCCGGACCGAGCAGCAGGCCGCAACCCTTGAGCAGACCGCCGCCGCCCTGGATCAGATCACCACGACCATCCAGCGAACGGCGGAAAACGCCGGCAAGGCGCGCGACGTCGTCACCAGCGCGAAATCCGACGCCGAACAGTCCAGGGAGGTCGTCGGCAAAACCGTCAGCGCGATGACCGAAATTGAAAACTCCGCAAAAAAAATCGGCAACATCATCAATGTCATCGACGAGATCGCCTTCCAGACCAATCTGCTGGCGCTCAACGCCGGCGTCGAAGCCGCCCGCGCCGGCGATGCCGGACGGGGCTTCGCGGTCGTTGCCACCGAAGTGCGGGCCCTGGCGCAACGCTCGGCCGACGCCGCAAAGGAAATCAAGTCCCTGATCTCAACCTCCGGCCAGCAAGTCGATATCGGCGTCAACCTGGTCGGTGAAACCGGCAAGGCCTTGGTCAGCATCGGCGAGCGTGTCGCAACGCTGGCGGATCTCGTCGGCGAAATCGCCGCCTCGGCGCAGGAACAGGCCGCCGGCCTCAACCAGGTCAATACCGCGGTCAACCAGATGGACCAGGTGACCCAGCAGAATGCCGCAATGGTCGAAGAATCCACCGCCGCCAGCCATAGTCTGACCGCCGAGGCGGAGGAGCTGCACCGGCTGTTGAGCCAGTTCAAAATCGGCGAAGCCCCCAAGCTCGGCCTCGTCGCCGCCAGCCCCAAAACCCCGCCAAATGCCGCGCCAAAAACCTCCACAAAAATCCCGCCAAAGACTGCCCCGAAACCGACACCGCGCCGCATCCCGCCGCCGCCCGCCCAGGAGAAGCAGAAACGCGTCGTATCCAATGAGAACTGGAACGAGTTCTAGAGGTCAGGGAGGCAGAAGCGCTGGAAGTAAGCGCTTCTTTTTCTGTAGAAAAAGAAGCAAAAAGACTTTTTTATGCTGAGGCATGGGCTGTGGCCCTGCCAGCGCCCATGAACCGGGGTAAAAACAGTTTGGGGCTGGCATAGATCAGGACGGCTCTGAGCCCTTAACCCATTGAGAGTCAATCATTTTTCGATCATCGCGGACGCTGTTGATCGATACAATGCGTTGATCCATGCCTAACTATGCCAGCCCCAAGAGTTTTTTATTCTGGGCCTCGGGGGTGACCAATCCCGGATACGGCGCGACCCGAATGGTCGCGCCTCGCGTCGGGTGACGGCGCCTCGAACGCTACTCGCCGCCGCCGGCCGAAATCGAAACCGTATCCACCCAATGCGTCTGCCCGGTCAGCTTATAGGCAACGCCGTAGAACCGCTCCTGCAACTGCTGCAGCGGAATGGTTGACGCGTCCACCGTCAGCCCCTGCGCCGCGGCCTGCGCAAACAGGCTGGCCGCTTCAGCCGGATTGGCGGTCACACCGCTGCCGGCCTGCAGCATCGCCGCCAGCGCGAATTCCCCGCAGGCATCGCCGCGCGCCGCGGATTTCTGATACCACGGCAGCGCGTCCTTCAGGTCAGGCGGCGGCGGCCCCTGGGCAAAGCTGCCGGTCTGATACAGAAACCCCAGCTCGCATTGCGCCTCGGCATTATTCGCCAAGGCCGCCCGCTGCAGCAGATTGGCGGCGCCGATATAATCCTGCACCACGCCGATCCCGACATAATCGAGCGTCCCCAGCTCGTATTCCGCGTTGACATCGCCCGCCGCCGCCGCCTGCTGCAACCCGCTCGGGTCAAACCCGCCCTCCGCCGCATCCCCGGGCCTGGCAAAACATGCAAGCCCCAGCAGCAAAAATCCCGTTCCAATCGCTCCCCTCACGGATGCGCGCATCAGCCCCTCCATTACGCTTGCTCACACATGCGACAGCGCCGGCTCGGCAAGTCGCGCCGGCGCCGCCCCCACCGCGCGGTCTTCCTTGCGCGCCGGCACGTCCGCCCCCGCCGCGCGGTCTTCCTCGCGCGCCGGCACGTCCGTCCCCGCCGCCTCGGACATCTTGAATTCATTGACCAGCACGCTCAGCGCCGAAGCCTCGGTATTCAGCGCCGCACTCGCCGCCGCGGCCTGTTCCACGATGCCGAGATTCTCCTGCGTCACCAGATCCATCTGGCTGACCGTGGCATTCACCTGGCCCAGCGCATCCGCCTGCTCCAGCGCCGCCGCGGCAATATCCCCCACCAGCTCCGATAATTCGTTGATCTGCCCGGTAATGCTCAGCAGCACCTTGCCGGTCTCATGCACCAGCTTGACACCCTTGCCCACCTGCTCGCCCGAGCCCGAGATGATCACCTTGATCTCCTTCGCCGCATTGGCCGAGCGCTGCGCCAGCGCCCGCACCTCGGTCGCCACCACCGCGAAGCCGCGCCCGGCATCCCCGGCCCGCGCCGCCTCGATCGCCGCATTCAGCGCCAGCAGATTGGTCTGAAACGCAATCTCGTCGATCAGCCCGACAATGCTGGCAATCTCGCCGGACGAGCGCTCGATCTCGGTCATCGCGCTGATGGTCGATTGCACAACCTTGCCGGAAGCGCTGGCATCCTTATGCGCCGCCGCCGCCAGCTTCGCCGCGCTGGCGGCGTTCTGCGAGGTCTTGCCGACCGTGCTGGTAATCTGGTCCAGCGTCGCGGCCGCGCCTTCAAGCTGGCTCGCCTGCCGCTCGGTCCGGCGCGCCAGATCGGCGGAAACCTCGCGAATTTCGCCGGCGCCGTTCTCCACGTTCAGCGTGCTGTCCATCACCCGCCGCATCGTCCCGTCCATCTTCGCGGAGGCCTGGTTGAAATCCATCCGCAACCCCTTGAAGTCCGCGCTGAACCAATCGCTGATGCGCCAGGTAAGGTCGCCATTGGCAAAGCTGATCAGCGCCGCGGCCAGCGCGCTCACCACCTTCTTCTGCTCGGCCAGCGCCGCCGCCCGCTCCGCCTCGCGCGCCTGCCGCTCCGCTTCCGCCTCCGCCCGCTCCCGCGCCGCCCGTTCCTCCAATTCGCGCTTCTCGATCAGCGCCGCGCGGAATTTCGCAAACGCCCGGGCCAGATCGCCGACCGCCCCGGCCTTCTCCCGCCCCTGCAGCTCGCTCCGCTCATCGCCGCTCGCCAGCGCATCCAGCGCCGCGCTGGCCCGGTGGATCAGCCGGTCGTTGCGGGCGACAAACCATACCGCGGCAAGCGCCGCCAGCACCAAGGCGGTCAGCGTCAAAATCGCGCCGAGCTCAAAGGTGCGGGCCGCCCGCACATCCGGCCTGGCATAGAACACCGCGTTCGGCACCTCCGCCCACAGGCTCCAGCTCGAGCGCGGATCATGCACGGTAAGCGGAATCACCTCCGAATAGATCAGCCTGGGGTCCGGCCGCACCTGCAGCGCATAGGCGCGCGCGGTGCTGTCCAGCGCGGTGCTGCCGGAGAGCAGCAGCGACCCATAGGCGGGATTGACCAGAGCGAAATTATGCGCCGGCAGAAACGCCCGGATCGCCTTGACCCGGATGATCGCGGAAATGCTGCCCTTGAAATTGCCGTCCGGCCCGAAAAACGGCACCGAAAAAATCATGCCGGTACGGTCGCAATTCTGCAATGTGAGGTTATAGACCGTATTGTCGCAGGTGATCACCTGCGGGCCGCTGATCATCGGAATATCGAACCCGTTGGTCGCCTTGCGGTTCGGCACATGCGCCTCGAACCACTGCATCTGGTGATGCAGCAGATGATATTCATAAATCTCCGCCTCAAAACGCTTGTCCACAGCGCCGCCGCCGGCATCATCGGCCACCAGATCGTCAAACATCAGAATCGGCGTCTGCGGCGCCCCGGTCACCGGGTCAATCTGGTCGGCATCCAGCGTTGCGGGAACGATATAAACCTCCGAGACGTCAACCTCGCTGCCGAGATTATTGTACAGCTCCTGAATCGTTACCATGTCGTTTTGACTGACATTGGTCGCATGCCGGTCGATATTCATCACGCTCGGCAGCCGGCTCATGGTCCGGATATTGGTGTAGACATAGTCGAATTCCTGCTGCGCCGCGGCTTTCGCCAGCAGCGACTGGGCATGCGATTCCGCCCAAAAACGCGCGCGCGCGCTGTCCATGTCGGACTGCGCCTTCAACTGGATCACGGCGGCGCCGCCCAGCGCAAACGCCGCAATCGCGGCTAGCGTGAAATGATAGCGGTTCAGACGAAGCATTTCACGATTCCCGACCGTTGGTTGTCTCTACACATTGTCTCTACACATTGTCTCTACACATTGTCTCTACACATCATCTCTAAACATCGTCTCTACACATTGCCGCACACATTGCCGCCGCTTGCAGCCCCTCTCGGTCCATTCTGCAAAAAAACCGGCACGAAGCCCGAACATGCAATTGAAAAATGAACAGCCCGTTAAGCCGTTCAATACGGCGGCGGATCGGACATCCCGTCCGCCGGCTGCGCAACGATCCCGGAATCGCCACCCACAATCTCGCCCAGCGCCGCGGCCAGATCATCGGCGTCCAGCCTGCCGTTCAGCGCGGTCAAAAATGATCCGTCCGGCGCAATGACATAGAGCAGCGCGCTATGGCTGATCGCACCGCTCCGCGGATCCGCCGGCCCGACATACACATCATACGCTTGCTCGGCGCGGGTGATGGCCGCCTTGCTGCCCGACAGGCCGATGATCCGCGGCGAAAACAGCGCCACGTACCGGCCAACCTCCGCCGGGCTGTCGCGCGCCGGATCCACGGTAATGAAAATCGGCTGCACCTTCGCCGCCGCTCCGCCCATCTGCCGCAGCGCCTGGACCATCGTATACAGCATGGTCGGGCACAGATCCGGGCAATGCGTATAGCCGAACATCAGCAGCACGAACGCGCCGCGAAAATCCCGGCTGGTGACGGTTCTGCCGGCGCCGTCGGTCAGGCTGAAGCCGCCGCCGAACGCCGCCGCCCGCACGCCAGCGGGCAAACAACCGCCGGCCAATGCGCAGGCCGCCAACCGCCCAAAGCCGCGCCGCCGCCAGCCCTGCAACGCCGCTTGGGCCATCTGCCGCTCAGCGCCAAGCCGCGGGCAAGCCGCCGCAGCCGCCGAACCCGTCCGGATTCACCAGCGCCCAGGCCCCGTTGCGCCGCAGCACGCCGAACGGATGGCGCGATTGCGGCACCACCACCACCACGAAGGGCAGTCCGTAGCGCAGCACCGGCCCGGCGCTGGACGCCGCGATGATCGACCGCGCCGCCCCCCACCAGGGCGGAAACACCACCGCCACCGGCCCGGACTCCGCCGGCGCCATATTCGCCGCCACCGCCCCCAGCAGCGATCCCGCGCCCAGCAGCAGCGGCAGCCGCAAGGCGCGCATTCGCCGCCAGCAAACCGCGCCGCCGCGCAAGGGGTTGAACCGTGACATGCGGCGCGACCCTACCGGCCTCCGGTTAACCAATGGATACCGCCGCCGCGCCAATTCCGCCTTGCGCGCCGCGTTTAATGTCGCCTTAGCGAGTTCGGCGCATCAATCCCCCGCCATCCGCGGCAATCGGAGGATTTGCGTGAAAGAGTCCAAGCCCAAACTGCTATTGCTGCATCCGCATGCCGGGCTATGCGCGCAGATCGCCGGCAAGCTGGCCCCGCTCTATGCGGTCAAGGCGTTTTCCCTGCCCGCCGAGGCGCTGCGCTGCGCCAGCGTCACGCCGCCCGCCGCCATGCTGATTGCCGAGGACAGCGCCAGGCGCATGCAATTCTCGCTGCTGAAATCCCTGCGCCGCGATCCGCGCATCGCCATGCTGCCGATCGTCATCCTGCTCGACCAGAACAGCCCGGAACGCCATCAGGCGGCGCTGCAGGCCGGCGCCACATCCTGCCTGCCGCCGCCCTACAGCCTGCAAACCCTGGTCGGCATCATCTCCTCGGCCCTCAACGCGACGGTCGAACACCGCTGGGAAAGCCTGCCCTTGATCCACGCCGCGGCGCTCAAATGCAGCGTCGCGATCTTCAGCGCCGCCGCCGACCGTCTGGGCGCCGGCCAGCCCATCGCCTATTCCGAGCTCAACGACGCCTGCCAGCCGCTGCTGACCGCGGTCAATTGCGGCGAGGTCAAAACGATTCTGCAAGGCGTGCGCGATCACGACAATTACACCTTCTCGCATTCCCTCCGCGTCGCGGTGTTCCTCGGCATGTTCGGCCGCGCCCATGGCCTGTCGGACGATGACCAGAACGTGCTGACCATCGGCGGGCTGCTGCACGATCTGGGCAAAACCGCAATTCCGGCGATGATCCTCAACAAGGCCGGCGCCCTCAACGCGGAAGAGTTCGAGATCATGAAGCGCCATGTCCCGGCGACGCTGAAAATGCTCGCGCAATGCCCGCAACTGCCGCGCGGCGCCATCATCATCGCCGGCCAGCATCACGAAAAGCTGGACGGCTCGGGCTATCCGAACGGCCTGGCCGGCAGCCAGCTCAACGAGCTCGCCCGCATGGCGGCGATCGCCGACGTCTTCGGCGCGCTGACCGACCGCCGCGTCTACAAGCCCGACATGTCCCCCGAACAGGCTTTCCGCGTGATGTCGGAGGAGATGAACCGGCATCTCGACATGGTTCTGCTCGAGCACTTCCGGCAAATGCTGCTCGACACCCACGCCGCCCGCGACGAGCCTTAAAATTCCCCGGCGCCCGCCGCCCAGGTTTACCCTTCTTTAGCCAGGCGCCGCTAGGCTCCGCAAACCCCCAGCCGCCGCGCCGGAAATGGACAGGTCCAAATGTTGGAATACCGCCGGCCAGATCCGGCCGAGCTGATCAGCGGATTTACCGATGGCCAACGCGGCAGGCGGCTGAACATGGCCTCCCCGTTCATCGATGATGCCGACATCCGCCGCATCGCCGGCGCCTTCGACCAGCTCGCCATCGAGGTCGAACGCGTGCTCTTCGCCAAAAGCGCCCGCGAGGATCTGATCGCCAGCTCCTCCGACGCCATCATCACCAAAACCCTGGAAGGCATCGTGGTCAGCTGGAACCCGGCGGCCCGCGATATTTTCGGCTATACCGAAGCCGAAATGCTCGGCCAGCCCATCACCCGCCTGATCCCGCCGGAACGCCTCTCGGAAGAGGCCGAAATCCTCGCAAAAATCGGCCGCGGCGAGCGGATCAAAAACTACCAGACCTACCGGCTCCGCAAGAACGGCGAACGCTTCCCCATCTCGGTGACCATCTCCCCGATCCATGACATCGATGGCGTGATCCGCGGCGCCTCGAAAATCGCCCGCGACATCACCGAGAGCGTCAACGCCGCCGAGGCGCTGAAACGCGCCGAGGAGCGCTATGAGCTGGTGCTCACCGGCATGAGCGTCGGGATCTGGGACTGGGACATCAACAAGGATGAAATCTACTTCTCCAACCGCTTCCGCACCATCCTCGGCCAGGCCTCGGCCGATCACGGCGAGAAATACGCCACCTTCATCGCCCGCATCCATCCGGACGAGCAGCGCGGCGTGCATGACGGCTTGCAGGCCCATCTCGACGGCCACGGCAAGTGCGACATGACCTTTCGCATCCGCACCGAAACCGGCGGCTATGCCTGGGTCCACGCCACCGGCCAGGCGGTCTGGAACGATGCCGGCATGCCGGTCCGGCTGGCCGGATCCATCGAGGATATCAGCGTCCGCAAAAAGCTGGAGAGCGAGCTGGTGCAGACGGTGGAGCAGTTGCGGGCGACCAATCGCGAGCTCGATCAATTCGCCTACGCCGCCGCGCATGACCTGAAGGCGCCGCTGCGCGTCATCGGCACCGCCGCGCAATGGCTGACCGAAGACCTCGCCCCGCATCTGACCGAGGAAACCCGCGGCTATACCGGCATCATGCAGAACCGGCTGTCCCGCATGGAAAAACTGCTCGACGATCTGCTGGAATATTCCCGCATCGGCCGCGGCCAGGAGGCCGACCCGCAAAGCGTCATCACCGGCGCGGAATTGCTGGAAGACATCATCGCCTTGCTGGCGCCCAAACCCGGCTTCGCCGTCCTGCCGGATGCGGCCTTCGCGCAGACCGCCGTGCATCGCATGCCGCTGCAACAGGTGCTGATGAATCTGATCGGCAATGCCATCAAGCATCACCACAAGCCGGCCGGCACGGTGCGGCTCAGCGCCGAAGATCTCGGCCCGCGCTACGAATTCACCGTCACCGATGACGGCCCCGGGATCGACGCGCAGTTTCATCAACAGGTCTTCGACATGTTCCGCACGCTGAGCCCCAGGGACGAGGTCGAAGGCAGCGGCATGGGCCTGGCCATGGTGCGCAAGCACGTCGAATCGCTCGGCGGACAAATCACGCTGGAATCGCGGCCCGGGCAGGGCAGCCGCTTCCGCTTCACCTGGCCCAAACCGTTCCTCGCCCCGAACCCCTGAACCGTCTGCCAACCGTAGGGCGGAAAAGCAAAGCGCATTCCGCCATCTTCACCCCCCGCCGGCGCCGCTTTCGCCACCCGCTCTAAACAATTCCTTAATTCTCCCTGGCGCAAACTGGCCGTTCCGCGCCGCTCCCGGAACAATGACTGCCAGCCCAAACAGGTCTCGCTTATGGTTGAACATCTCCCTCGGGACATGCCGGAACTCCCCGGCCCGGGCGCCAAATCCAGGGTTGAGAAGCGCCGCGTCAAGCGCCAGCAGGTGCTCAAACGCGGCCAGCTGCTCTACGGCTTTGCCGACGCGGCCATCGACTGCCTGATCATCGACGAATCCTCCTACGGCATGCTGATCGAAACGCCGCTGATGACCGACCTGCCGGAGCGCCTGCGCATCCGCGTCGCCGGCGGCCCCACTTTCGATGCGGTCCGCCGCTGGTCGATGGGCAACAAGGTCGGAATCGAATTCCTGCAGCCCGAGCGCCGCGACAGCGCCATGCTCAGAAAGCGCATCGCGATCAAACTGGCGCTGAAAAACCAGAACATCCGCTTCGCCGCCGCCATGCTGCGCGAGGTCGATTTTTTTGACGACGAGGATCTGCGGGCCGCCGCCGAGGCGGCGGAGTCCGCCACCGCCTGGCTGGGCGCGCTGCTGGACGCGGTCTGACCGCCCGGATTTTCCGCCTGACCGGAAACCGGCCTGCCTGCATTGACCCCGCATTGCCCCGCCGCAATGCTCCGCGCCGGGTCCGCATGGGGGTCACATGAAGGCAAATGAACAACGCTTCAGCCAGGCCGCCATCCCCAGGGCGGAGCGGCCCATCCGGCTCGGCAGCCTGCTCTTCACACTGGTCCAGCCGCGCCCCGGCCATGCGCTGGCCTATAACCGCTGGTATGAGCGCGACCATTTTTTCGCCGGCTGCATGATCGGCGCCTTCACCCTGGCCGGCGGCCGCTTCGTTGCCACCAGCAACTGCAAAGCCTTGCGCTTCGGCGCCGGCGCCATCGACCCGCAGCAGGGCGCCTATCTCGCCCTCTACTGGATCCTCGATGGCGCGCACGCGGCCTGGGACAAATGGGCCGTGCAGCAGGTCAACGCGCTGCATCGCGAGGGCCGCATGTTCGCCGAGCGCGAGCATATCCATACCGGCTTCTATCGCTACGTCGCCGAATTCAACGCCCCCGGCAGCCATATGCCGATCGAGCTCGCCCTCAACCGCCCTTATGCGGGCCTGGCCGCGCTGCTGATCGACCTCGCCCCCGGCAAAACCGTTGACGACGCCGCCGGCTTCTTTCGCAACCGCGACTGCCCGGGCGATGTCGCATTGCTCGCCGCGCCGATGCCGATGGACCCCACCCGCCCGGCCGATGTGCCAGACAGCACCGGCCCGCATTGCCTGTATCTGAGCTTTGAGCTGGCCGACCCGCTGCGGGTCTGGGCCGAGGATTACGTCCCGCTCGCCGCCGCCGCCGAGGCAGCCGGCCTCGGCCAGGTGAGCTTCGCCTCGCCCTTCCTGCCGACCGTCTTTGGCACCGACAAATATGTGGACGAACTTTAGCCCTTCGCTCCTGCCGCCCTGAACCCCAGGGTTTTCCACGCCGCGCCCGGCGTGCCATGACACGATAGCGAATCGAAAATCGCCTCTGCCGGACGCCTCGCGGCCAATGCGGCGCGCAATATCCTCGCGCGGCCGGGCTTTCCGCATTGGTGATGCGCGCGTAACCTTTCGCCACAGCGAATTAAAATTCGACTTGACGAAGTTTTAAATCTATGTTCAACAATACTTGCGAAACAAACTTCGCTATCACGAAAAGTCCGGTGGGCCGGCACAGAGCACCAACAGGTGCCAAAAAGGGGGTAGACAGTGTCAAGCGCGGTTGGAGACATCAAACACCAGGCAGGCGCGGGCGCCGCCGTCACCGAGATCGAAAAACGCACGGTCCGCCGGGTGATCCTGCGGCTCGTGCCCTTCCTCATGGTCTGCTATATTTTCTGCTGGCTGAATCGCATCAATCTCAGCTTCGCGGCGCTGCAGATGAACAAGCAGCTCGGCCTCTCGCCGGCCGATTTCGGCCTGGCGGCCGGATTGTTCTTCATCACCTACGCCTTCCTCGAACTGCCCTCGAACCTGCTGATGAACAAATACGGCGCGCGAAGCTGGATCGCCCGCATTATGCTCTCCTGGGGCGTCATCGCCGCCGGCACCGCCTTCGTTACGGGCGCGCATGGTTTCTATCTCATGCGGCTGCTGCTGGGCGCGGCGGAAGCCGGCTTCTATCCGGGCATCCTGTTCTACCTCACGCTCTGGATCCCGGCCGCCTATCGCGCCCGCACCTATGGCCTGTTCCTCATCGCAATTCCGCTCACCGGCATCATCGGCGGACCGCTCTCGGGCCATCTGCTGGCGCTGAACGGCGTCGCCGGCCTGGCCGGCTGGCAATGGCTGTTCATCGTCGAAGGCCTGCCCTCGGCCATGCTCGCCCCCTTTGCGCTCTACTACCTGCAGGACAAGCCGCAGGACGCCAATTGGCTCCCGCCGGCTGAACGCAGCTGGCTGATCGAGACGCTGGCCGCGGAAAAACGCTTGATCGACATCCGCCAGGGCACAGCCAAAACCCGGTCGATCCTGCAGGCGCTAACCAACCCGACGGTGGTGCTGATGGCGCTGCTCTATTTCAGCAATGTCTGCCTGGTCAACAGCATCCTGTTCTTCCTGCCGCAGATCGTCAAAAGCTACGGGCTCAGCCTGCAGGCTATCGGCTACGTGGTCGCCATTCCAAGCGTGCTGGCGCTGATCTGCATGATCTGGTGGGGCCGCCGCTCGGACCGCAAGCAGGAGCGCATCGGCCACGCCGCCTTCGCCAATTTTCTCGCCGCTCTGGCGCTGCTGGTCTCGATGCTGCTGCACGACCCGATCCTGCGCGGTGTCGCGGTATCCATCGCCTTCGCCGCCACCTTGTGCATGGTGGTGCCGTTCTGGGCCATCCCCGGCTCCTTCCTCACCGGCAGCGCCGCGGCCGGCGGCATCGCCGCAATCAGCGCGATGGGCGTGACCGGCGGCTTCATCGCCCCCTACTTCGTCGGCTACCTCAAGGGCGTCACCGGCGACTTCAAATCGGGCTTCCTGGTCATCGCCATCTTCGGCCTGGCGGTCTCGGCGCTGTTCTACGTCATCGGCAGCCGCCAGCAGCGCGGCCGCGATGCCGGGGCGCGCGGCTGATGTTCGTCAGCCACGCGCAATATCAAGCCCGCCTGCCGGTGCTGCTGCTCAGCGGCTTTCTGGGCAGCGGCAAGACCAGCCTCATCAACCAATTGCTGCGCGATCCGCGCCTCGCCGATACCGCCGTTGCGATCAACGAATTCGGCGCCGTCCCGCTCGACCAGCATCTGATCGATCACGGCGCCGACAAGACCATCGTGCTGGCCAATGGCTGCCTGTGCTGCAATCTCGCCGGCGACATGGAGGACGGCGTGATGCGCATGTTCTCCCGCCGCGCGGCCGGCGCGCTGCCGCAATTCCGCCGGCTGATCATCGAACCTTCGGGCCTCGCCGATCCGGCGCCGATCGCCCAGGCCATCCTGCGCAATCCGGTGATGTCGCGGGCCTTCCGGCTGGCCGGCATCATCACCACGGTCGATGCCCTGTTCGCCGCCCGGCAGATCGCGGAACATGACGTCACCGCCAAGCAGATCGCCATGGCCGACCGGCTGCTGATCACCAAGGCCGACCTCGCAAGCCCGGCGGATCTGGCAAAGCTGCGCCGCCGGCTGGCAACGCTGAATCCCGCGGCGCCGGTCAGCAGCGCGCCGGTCACCGACGCCGATGCCCTGCTGCCCGCCGCCTTCATCGATCCGCTCGGCGATCCTGCCCCGGGGCACGCGCGGTTCTTCGCCGAACCCGCGGATCCGGCGCATAGGCGCGCCACCCAGGTCACCACGCTGACCGCCGATGCCCCGCTCGACTGGCCAGGCGTCGATGCCTGGCTGCGCCGCCTGCGCATCACCCATGGCGAAAACCTGCTCCGCCTCAAGGCTATTTTGAACCTGGCGGGATCGGCGGCGCCGGTCGCCGTGCACGGCGTGCACCACGTCATGCATCCGCCGGTGCAATTGCCGTCCTGGCCGGATGCCGATCACCGCAGCCGGATCGTGCTGATCACCCGCAATACCGAGCTTGTCGCCATCGAAGCCGGCTGGCGCCAGGCGCTCCCCGGCCTGCAAATGGCGATGGCATGAACAGGAGCAAAAGCCTTGCGCGCGATTGACGTTCACGTCCACCCGATGAATCCGGAATATGTCGCGGCAAGCCTGCCCTTCATTCCGGCCGCGCAACGCATGTTCCCCGGCAAGTTCGAGGCGCGGCCCGACAGCCAGATCGCCGAGGACTTCCGGCGCGATGACGTGCTGGCGATCCCCATCGCCTGGGATGCCGAACACGGCGCCGGCGGCGGCCTCTACAGCAATGCCGATCTGGCAAGACTCTGCGCCGATCATCCGGATGTCTTCCTGCCCGGCTGGGGCATGGTCGATCCCTGGCGTGGCCGCAAGGGCCTGGAAGAAATCGAACACGCGATCAAGACGCTCGGCCTGCTCGGCATCAAATACCAGCCGCCGGTGCAGGGCTTCTCGCCGGCCGACAGGCAGTTCTATCCAATCTGGGATTTGCTGCAATCGCTTGGCGCCCCGGTGCTGATCCATTGCGGCACCACCGCGATCGGCGCCGGCGAGCCGGGCGGGCTCGGCTTCAAGCTGGCGCATGCCAGGCCGATCCCGAATATCGACAATATCGCCGCGGATTTTCCGAAACTCAACATCATCGCCGCGCATCCCGGCTGGCCCTGGACCGAGGAGCTGATCGCGGTCGCCCTGCACAAGGGCAATGTCTCGATCGACATCTCCGGCTGGGGGCCGAAATATATTCCGGCCGTCCTGAAACACGACATGCAGCGCCGCCTGCAGGACAAGGTGCTGTTCGGCTCGGACTATCCGGGCTGGAGCCCCGGCCAATGCTGCGATGAATGGGAGATGGAGAATTTCAAGCCCGGCATCATCGACAAGCTGTTTTGCAAGAACGCCGCCCGCATCCTCGATCTCGGCGCCGCGATCGAAAAAGCCACCGCCGCCGCAGCCGGGAGAAAATCTTGATGACCGAAAAGCCAATCTACGTGATCCGCCCAGCGGAAATGCCATCCTACAGCCCGGCCAACCATACCGGCACCAAAAACACCCGGCTGATCGGCCCGCGGATCAACGGCGCCAAATATATGGAAATCGCGCTGGGCGAGATCGAGCGGCATGCGGGCTCGCCGGCGCATGCGCATCCGGAT
>Ga0116231_10011276_pt1 | contig 13848 bp, 13 predicted proteins | sample S1TSphgellanicum_2_FD_89695 | JGI IMG/M metagenome (GOLD analysis project Ga0116231, IMG submission 89695) | Host-associated microbial communities from peat moss isolated from Minnesota, USA - S1T2_Fd - Sphagnum magellanicum MG | ecosystem: Host-associated > Plants > Peat moss > Unclassified... | reverse complement strand
TTAAACAACTAGGCTATGCAATTGAGAAAACTAGATGTGCTTGCTTTTGTTTCAATGCCATGTTGGTTTATGTGACATAAATGTTAACCCAATATAGATTTTTGGTCACAATGTTGGCCAATCAATTAATAAAAATGTAGATAATCAAAACTAGCCTATTTATAACAACCTAAAGTAACTAAAAAAACCCATGTTGAAATAACTTAAAATAACAAAATATCAACATAGCTAAAATAACCTAGAATATCATAAATAACCAAAAGTGGTTTAGAATTGCCAAAAAAATCTAAGAAGGAATGCTTAAATTAGTCAAAAACCTAGGATGGAATAACTTAAAATAGTAAAAAGTGGCCTTAAATAGCCTAAAATTCTCAAAAATAACTCAAAGTGGAATAGCTTAAAATAACCAAAAGTAGATTTTTTTTTACAAAAGAACCTAGAATAAATAAAAATAGCCTAGGGTGAAATAACCTAAAAGAGCCTAAAAGAGCCTAGAATAGCATATAATTGCCTATAATTGCCATAAATAACATAAGGTAGAATATCTTATAATAACCAAAAAAATAGTTTTAAATTATTAAAAATAGCCTACAATAACCAAAAAATCTAAGATGAAATAACTTAGAATAGCCAAAAATAGCCTAATGTGAAATGACATAAAATAACCAAAACTAGTTTAGAATAGCCAAAATTAGTTTAGGGTAAAATATCATAAAACAACCAAAAATGATATAGAAAAGCCTAGAATTGTGAAAGTAGCCTAACATAAAATAATTTGCAATTGCCAAAAGTAACCAAAAATATCATAGTATAATTGAAAGTAGCTTAACTTAGGTAGTATCATTATATTAAAAAAAAACTTGTCCATTTATTAGAAAATTTTCTTTTAAAAGAAAATGTTCATTGAAATGTTATTGAATGGTGATATTCAATTTATTTTTTGTTTAAACGATTTTACATTTTCAAAATGAAATAAATGTAATCATGTACATTATTGAAAAAAATATATAAGTAAATTTATTAGGAAAAAATGTTAATAAGATATGAAATTTGAAATTAATGTTTGTGTAATGTTTAAAATGAAAAATTCAATACACAAAATGTATTGTAACATATATTCACAACAAATGAAATAAATTGGTGGTAAAGGTGTTTGTTTTCATATTTGAAATTCAAGGCTTAGACCTCATTAATGATGTGGTCAATCATGGTATGTTGACCAAATACCTCATATAATGAAAATTAAGAAATTATCAAGAACATAAATTATTTTATTTTATTATTTATATAAATATATAAGTTATTAATTCAACATTTTTTTTAAATGAAATGACTTGATGATTTTGTTTCATTGGTTACCAATGAACCAATTCAACTATTTGTAATAATTAGTTTCCATTCATTAAGGGGTTCACCATTTTCACCATGGTAAATATGTCCAAATTCATTCAAAATTTAATGAAACATAAAATGAATTTGGATAGATATTGGTGTAGTGTATGAATTTTTAAATGCCACTTGAATCTTTTAAAATAATTATCTTTTAAACATGTGACCTCATTTTTTCCCCTTGTTAAAATATTACAAACAACATAAAGATTAATTGATTTTTAGGTGATTTGACTTTAAAATCATCACATAAAAATTTGATACTCGTAAGGAATCTCATTTCCCAAATTAAGGAATTCACTTTGGGAGTTCTAAGGATGATTTCATTTTATTCCCAAAGACTTCCCATTTTTTGTGGGAATATTTTTATTCAATTTAATTCATTTCATGTTTTCATTTGCTCTATAACTCATTTCATGTAATGTCCTTGGGCTTGTGAGCCATTAGGGAAAAAATAACACTAAAAGGAATATCTACCATTTAACTACCAAAACCTCAACCTTAAGTCATTTGCTGCACCTATGATAGAACCATTTCCCAACCGGTATATCCTCCAATGGTAGTGTGAGACATCCCATGACGCACTCCCAAATCCCTAATTAGCCCCAAGTTGGCCCAAGTTACTCAAATTGCGGAATTGTGTGGGACTCGGAGGGCATGCTCCCCGCTCTTAGCACTAAAAGGGGTAGAGGGGCGTGTTGAAGCTCCGAAATGGGACTAAGAAGAGTGACAAGCTTCATTTATTTACTCGAACCTGCATCAAACCAACCAACAAGTTGGTTAGTTCACATTCTGGAGCACCTTTAGTGCTAGGACAAGCCACGGGCAACTCTGGATTCACAAGACTCACCACGGCCCGAACTCGGGGGAAGCCACCACCTTCCCCCATATAATATACTCTGTGCCTCTCCATGGCACCCACATCCAAATGGCTTTATGTCCCAGGATTCCTAAGGAGGAGTCCAAAAATTGTCTCGGTTTGGACTCTCGGGACTTTGCGAGATCATAATTTTTTGTTCAGACCTCCGATTGAAATGAGGCTGAAGCAAACTTGTAATTTTCTTCAAGAGCTTTCCAACTGTGTGTTGCATTCCACTTGCACACACCGGGGTCGGGTTGATTCCCAACTTTTAGTGGTCGGGAGTCAAATTGTCAGTTTGACTCCCGACCTTTCTTTTTGCCATAACTTGTGCTGAAGATGTCCAAATGGCCCATGCAAGCCCATTTCCGACATCTGCACTTTGATATCTTTCCAATGACATAAAGAGCAACCCAATGCAAGGTGTTTTGACCCCTGAAATCGAACTCTGAAATTTTGGGAGTCTCGAAAGACTCCCAAGTCCCCATTTTGGGAGTGTAAGTTTCATCTTCACACACTCTCAAAGTAGGGTTGCGACACTCTCCCCCATTAGAAGAAAAGGTCAATGTCCTCATTGACACTTAAGATTTCTTTCAAGAATTGTAATTTCTTTCTTTTGGATCCTTGGCCATCAAGTGCCGACTTTTGCGGTAGGACCTTGCCTCAAGCTAACTTAGGTGTCCCCAAGTTTCCAACTCTTTGTTGGCAAGTCCAAGGGCATCTCATAAAAAACCCTTAACCTTTACTTCATCAAAGACCTAAATTAGCCTAATTGACGAAGCCCTCATTTGTGAGGCCATTATTTGAACCTTCCCCTCATGAGGAACTCAAACTAAATCTAATCTTGACGTAAGCTACTTGACATGACTCCTTTCCCAACCTTGCACCTTGATCATAACAATCAAACCTTAACTAAAAGGTTTGCTTATCAAGGTACGAAAAGCGACATTTGGGTTTTGCAAAAACCCAAGTCCCAAACTACACAATTAAAGTACGCAAATGGGGTCATGACTTTCCGCGTTGGCCGCCATTACCAACCAACCTTTTGGGATGCACTTAAAACTTGTGCATGTCCCCGCAAGCTCACCTTGCTTGCCTCTTCTTTTGGGGTCAAAGTTTCTCTTAAACCCAAAGTAGGAATCTAATTTTGATTTGGGCCTACGCAAGAAATTCCATTTGTTCAATGCCAACTTGACAACCCTATTTGCACTTATACATTATTTTCGTGATACAATCTCTTGGAAGTTTTTTTTTTTTTATGTTTTTGTTTTTTTAAGCCTTTATTTCACTTCCAATTTGATGTGGTACATTTTATGTGACACCCTGCCCCACTAAAAGAAAGGTGATGTCCTCATCACGTTCTACGTTTCTTCTTCGCCAATCTAGTCTGGAATTCCTCTATGGCTTCTTGGGCATGTTCCATATCGGATTCATTCACCCAGGATGCCCCTATTTGATGGTATCCTTTCCATTTAACTAAGTACTCCCGCTTTCGTCCTTTTAGTTGCTTTAACTTGAGCACGGTCTCCACTTCTAACTTTGGTTCATTATGAACCAAGTCTGATGGGGGCCTTGAGTTGTGCTCCCGATTAGGCCTTGAGGCATCGCGGGCGATCAGCTTCAAAATAGAAACATGAAATGTGGGGTGAACTTTAAGATTTTTCGGTAGTTCTAACTTATAAGTGTTGGAAAGTTTTTTTTCCAACACTTTGAATGGGCTTGTATATGGGCCCAAGAACTTGTGACTCAAACCTTCTGGTAATCGGAAATTTTTGATGTTCAACCACACTTCATCCCTTTCTTGAAACTTCACCTCTCGTTGGGACTTGTCCGTAAAATTCTTGTACCTCTTGTGCACCTTTTCCAAGTTGGCCTTTGCCACCTCCCATAGGCACCGCCTTTCTTCATCAAGTTGTGTGACCATTGGCACTTCTTCACTTGCGTCATTCGGGGGTTGTCCATGTGCTGCCCAAGTCATGGGCACAATTGGTGATTTGCCGATCACCATTTGACAGGGGGTGGACCCAGTTGCGGAGCGTTCCAAATTGTTGTAACAAAATTCAGCTAATTCCAAGTGGTCCACCCAATCTTGTTGATCTGCCGCCACATAGTTGTTAAGGAATTGTTGGATAACCAAGTTGACCCTCTCGGTTTGTCCATTGGTTTGGGGGCGGAAGGAAATGCTCATCTTGAGCTTCGACCCCATTCGCTTCCATAGGGTTCGCCAAAACTTGCTCGTGAACTTTGGGTCTTGATCCGAGACTATGTTTTTTGGGAGGCCATGATGCTTGAAAACATGCATGAAGAATAATCTACCCGTTTCTTAGGCTATGGCCTCATCTTTGGTGAGAATGAAATGTGCCAACTTGCTAAATCGATCCACCACCACCATGATGGCATCAAAACCCCTTGATGGGGGCAAACTTACCATGAAATCCATGGACCCACTTTCCCACGACCCTTCAGGAATTGGCAAAGGTTGTAACAAGCCCGCTCGCTTCTTGTTAAGTGTTTTATTTTGTTGGCAAGTCAAGTAAGTCTTCACATACTCCTTTGCATCATCTTTCAAGTTGGGCCAATAGTAGGATTTCTTGAGGAATGTTGTGGTGCATTTTACACCACCATGGCCTGCAAGCGGCCCATCATGACATTCCTTCAAGAACACATCCCTCATCTTCCCTTCCAGAACATAGAGCCGACTTTGCTTATACCACATTAGTCCATTTCACAGTTGGAAGTGTGACTTGGCTCCATTTTGAATGTTTTGCCTCACTTCCTTGGTGTCGCAACCCCATTTTGAGGGAAGTGTGAGGTCGCCACTCACACTCCCAAATCCGAAACCAAATCTGAAGATTGTATCACGAGAATAATGTATAAGTGCAAATAGAGTTGTCAAGTTGGCATTGGACAAATGGAACTTCTTGCGTAGGCCCAAATCTTCAAAAAGTTCCATGAAATCCATGGACACACTTTCCCACGGCCCTTCGGGAATTGGCAAAGGTTGCAACAAACCCATTTGCTTTTTGTTGAGGGTTCAGTTTTGTTGGCAAGTTAAACAAGTCTTCACATACTCCTCTGCACTATCCTTCAAGTTGGGCCAATAATAGGACTTCTTTAGGAGTGTTGTGGTGCATTTTGCACCACCATGGCCCGCAAGCGATCCATCATGACACTCCTTCAAAATGGTGTCCCTCATCTTCCCTTCCGGCACCTAGAATCGTTTTTGTTTATACCACAAGAATCCATTTTGCAAATGGAAGTGGGACTTGGCTCCATTTTGAATGTTCTGCCTTACCTCTTTAGCAGATGCATCTCCGCGGCTTGCTAGTTGAACTTCCTTTTGAACCTAGTTTGGATGAAAAGAAGTTATCTGAAAACAAGTTCCTTGCATTTTGTAAGATTCCAAAAATTCAAAACATGAATGTCAAGATAGACATTTTTGTCTTGGGAATGTGTTGAATTACATGTTCGCAATGGATATTTTGGATTCTGAAAAGGAACATAACAGTCAATGGCCACCAAGTTCTTATTATTCAAGACTTCAAAAGATTATGAAAATCCCCATGGTCTTCCTTCTCTGCGTGTTCCTATTTTCAATGGATTTGTCCATTTGTTATATATATATATAAGGATTCTCCAAGGATGCTCTTAATATGGTCCTTTTGAAAATAAAGATAATTTTAGTTTTCCATATAAACAATTGGTTTTGGTTTGGTTCTAAGCAACCTTTTTCTTTTTTTGCAAAATTTCATATAAATGAAAAAAATATAAATATAAATATAATATTATTCTATAATATATAACTTTTTTGGGGGGAGAAATGACCAAACTTTTTTTTAAAGGGGAAAAAAATTGCCACTTTTATACTTGGATTATAGAGGGGGAGTTTTTTTTTCTTTTTAACTTTTTGGATAGGTTGTAGAAATCAGTTGCCATTTAATGCTTAAATCCCTCTAACTATGCTTGCATATGATGCAACATTAGAAATTTGAAAATAAAAGATAAAAAGATAAAAGATAAATTTAAAAAGATAAATAATGAATGAAAATATAAATAATAAATTAAAACAAAAAATACACTGGTTCTGAGTCTTGTAGAATTGATGGGAAACCTCCAAAATGAATCAAGGGTTGTGCTAATTTGTACAAAACCAGTTTTGTTGACCTACATTTGGTGCACTTCCAATCTTCTCTATTCCTTGCAAAATGGAGCCAGCTTATGTTCTGCTACATCCAAATATCCAAGGGAAACTCACTGTTCAATGTTTAGGCTCGTGGGTATACGTATTTGGATTAGGATGCCCTTCCATTGAATAAAAGGACCCTCTGCTCTTTTGTATTATGGACAATAACCAAGCCACATTAGGGTGAGCTGTGTTCACATGAAGGTGAGCTGTGTTCTGGACTGTGGTGACGTGGTGGTGATGATCCAATATGTGATGGGAAGATGGTCAATAAGCAAAGGTTCCCTATTGCAAGCAGTACAAAAGTGCCACATGCTTCTTTTTTCCCTAGCTGCCCATTTCCCTATCCAAGATTTTGGTGCTACCCATTATAGACTTTGTGTCATGCTATACACATTTTGGGTAATATTACAAGCCCAAAATGTGCATAACATGACATGACGTCAGTAAAGGCTAGCACCAAAATGTGTTTGGGCAACATCCATCTTTTTTTCTCAATCTTTTTTGAGAAAAAGATGGATTTTGTCAAGGGAAAATAAGGAAAGGAAAGACAAAGTAGGCAATATTTTTTTACCACCTGCAATAAGGACCCTTCTTTTCCTCAAATTTTTTCAAGGAAATGATGGATTGGGTCAAGGGAAAATAAGTGAAGAAAAGATAAAATAGGCAATACTTTTTTACTACCTACAATAAGGACCCTTCTTTTCCTCAATCTTTTTTTCGAAAAAGATGGATTTGGTCAAGGGAAAATAAAGGGAAAAAAAAAGACAAAATAGGCAATACTTTTTTTTTTTGCTTACAATAAGGACCCTTTTTTCCCTCAATCTTTTTCAAGAAAAAGATGGATTGGGTCAAGGGAAAACAAGGGGGAAAAAAAAAAGACAAAATAGGCAATAGTTTTTTACCGCGTGCAATAAGGACCCTTCTTTTCCTGAATCTTTTTTGAGAAAAAGATGGATTTGGTCATGGGAAAATAAGGAAAGAAAAGATAAATTGGGCAATATTTTTGTATTGCCTACCCACCATTCCTAATTCCTCTCCCCATTGGCTAATCATCCCCCCTAAAGCCCACCTTTCCCCTAGCCCCATCTCCTCCCCAAGGGATAGTCCATAAGCCCACCTTCTCCTTGGCCCCATCTCCTCCTTGGGGAACCATCTTGGGCCCACCTCCTCCCCAACCATTTTCCATCCCCAAGGAGACATCTTCTCCATGAGGAACATTTTCTCCTTGGTCCACATCCTCTCCCAAGTTTCACTTTCTCCCCATTGAATGTTTTTTTCTCAGCCCATTTCCCCAAGGACACATCTTCTCCTTAAGAACTGTTAAACACAAAATTAGTGCATTTTTAACTCTTTGATTTGAGTCACTCCCCCTTATCCCATTGGAGATCATCAAAGGGGGAGTCACAACTTATTACCCAATTTCCACATCCCTTGCTCCTTGTTTTCTTGGTTATATATATTTCCCTTATCTACTACAAACAACTATCCTACCTTTCCTTTTAACAACTTTCTTTCCTTGTTTTCTTGGTTACATCCTTTTCCTTTGTTTGTTGTAGACAACTATTCTACCTTTCCTTCTAACGACTTTCTTCCTTGTTTTTTTGGTTATATTTTTTTCCTTATTTGCTAGAAATAGTTATCCTACCTCTCCTTCTAACAACTTTCTTTCCTTGCTTTCGTGGATATATCCTTTTCCCTTGTTTGTTATAAATAACTATCCTACCTCTCCTTCTAACAACTTTTTTCCCTTGCTTTCTTGATTATATCCTTTTCCCTTGTTTATTGCATACATCTATCGCACCTTTTTATACCTTTCCCTTCTCCCTACACTTAACCAACTACAACCCTAGACTAAGCCAGCTTCATACAAACATCATTAGATTAGAATTACAAAAACTTTTTACACAAAAAAAAACAAGTGTCACACTTCTAAGAAGTGACTACAATGAAATTGTGTTTCAATCCTAAGTTTCCCACTCCTTTCTCCTTACTAAACCCTAGCATCATCTCTATACCACTTTCTTCCACTACAATCCTACCTCCCAACTACCTATGTACCTTTAGAACTCTTTACCACACCCCAAAAATAGTTTCATTTCCACTCTACCTCTATTAAACAACCTTCATCTCAACTCCTTGATCCTCTTATTTTCATAAGAAGGTAGAACCTTACATTTGCTCCTAGGTTTCACCCCAACACTATCTACTTTATTCTACTTTTTTTTTTTTGCATCAACCATGTCAAGGTACCTCTTCTTGACTTTTCCCCATTCACCTATAGTCACCATGCTCAAGAAGCACTTCCATTCGAACAACCACCACCCCACCATTTGATGATTTTGCCTCCAATCTCCAAGGTGATTATTGACTTGACTACCCTTGAAAAACTAACTCCTTCATGATGTTGTAACCTCCTCACCCCTTCACCTACCTCACCCTCATGGTGTGGCAAAATCCCCTCTCCATCCTTACAACCATCATCATCATTCCTCTCTCCTCACACCCCTTCAAGCCCCATTCATCACTTAGGAAGAAGAAAAGAAGGTCAACAATTCTTCTCCTCAGCTCCATGGAGGTGCCATTACTATTGTCCCACCTTAACCTTAATTGCTAGAAGTTGTTGGGAAGCATCCCCCCCTATTCGTACGTACTTCTTTATCCAGTAGGTTTAATTAGTCTTGGACAAGGATAAGGTAACTTAACCTTATCTTTATCCAACTAACCAACTTCCTCCTTCTCCTAATTCAACCAACCTACTTCCCCCTTTATCTTAACCAAGCCACCCACCCCTCAAGTCTTACTAGGAAGGTCACATGCCCTAACCTACCCCTTTAAACTTAAGTTAATCCCCAAACTTCCTTAGCCAACCTACTTAGGTTTAACCAAAATTGGGTTAGGCTAATTAGGGCCCAACACGAATGTTTTCTTGTTAGGAAAAAGAAATAGATTAATAGACATATAAGTAAGTCGACATGATTGGAAAACATGTGTAGACAAGTCAAAATGATGGAATAGGAAAAATGACATGATAAAATAGACAAATCAGTATGACAGTATAAACAAGTCAATATGGCAATATATCATGATGACAACATGATATAGTTGACTTGTGGCAAGTTGATTTGTTAGACAATTAGGTAGTTATAACCATTTTGCAAGGGAGTATAAAAAACATTTTGACTAACTTCAAGGGGGTTCTAAAGATCATCATATGTATGTTTTAGCTAATTTACTAGGGAGACATAACAACCATAAGAGATATGAGGGGAAGAAAAGGGGAAAAACATTGTAGAACTTCTTGGTTTTATGAAATGGGAAAAGATGTTCTTTTTTCAATTTTGTTGTGATAAGCATTGTATGCGGATTTAATTGAATTAATCTTCAAAGTTAAAATGTATTGAATGTTGTCCTAATTATTATGTTTACATGGTATTCATTCTAATGGAGTAGGACAAGGACCTAGTAGTGATACACATAATTAAATCATTCATGGATATTAAGATTTGATACTTGCAAAATTATATCACTAACATTTGGTGACCATGTTGGGGATAATTCAATTTGTTGTTGGAGAAATTGGAGGATTCGGGATGTAATTTTTTCAAATTCATGTGAAATCTTTCGACATTACATTCAATTTAATGGAAATTGAAGAAGGGAAGTGGAAATAGATGAAATTGATTTGGAATTTTGTTTAATATATGTTCTTTATATGGTATTATCTTGTGGATATACAAACTCAATTGGTGCTTATAGAATTGAAAGAAAACATAATGGAATGAATAAGATGACTATTTTGGGGCCAAACAAGTATTAGCTTTTTCAAATTTATTCACTTATTATGAACAAGACATGGAAGAATTAGTGTTATTTCTAGATTATTATAATAATATGTATGAAGGACATTATGAAAAATGATAGATTATGTTCTTGTTAAAAGAAAAAATGAATGGATGAAAGAGATTATAACCATAGAAGAAGCTAAACAAAGATTAAGAATAAATTATAGTTATGGTTGGAATTTTCAAAGGTATTTGTTTACACCAAAGAATGCACCAAAATTAGATGAGTGGGGTAATTTTAAAGAAAAAATTGAAAACATTACTTGAAAACATACAAAATTGATTATTAGAAAATACATGGTGGTATTGAGGTGTGGTGTATGCAACATAGATCACTAATTATTTATACTACATAATTGACAAAATATAGAAATTTTTTGCCAATAATTGTATGCATAATCACATTAATTCCTATAAAAAAAATAATTTCCCATCATTCAATCTAGTCCCTTGACATAAAAGATTTTACTAGACCCAATATAAATGCATTAATAGAGAAATGGATGCCAAGTGACATGCTTTGGGCACCTAGGTTTAGGGGTTTTAGACATGTATTGAGAACAAAAGGGAGTGAGGAATACATGTTTGAAATATTTGAATTAGAAGAATTTTGGTCTATAATCATGATTCCAAACCTATATGAAAATTGAAAATTCAAAGTGGTAGTAGAAATAGTTGTAAAAAATGAACATAAATTTTTGTTTACAACATATGTCAGATAGAAATAAAGAAAGGGAAGATAACAATAGATTGAGAGACTAAAGAAAAATCAAAATCAAAAGGAAGCTAGGGAGGTTGCTATTGCAACCCAATAATCTACTACACATAATAGATGGAGAGGTCTTCATGCAATCTTCAATTCACTAGTAGCATATCAAGTACTTGAACTTGTAGAAGAAGAAGCAGTGATTATAGTTGTTTAAAATGATCTTGAGAAAATAAACATATCGACAAGTGATGGAACTCGACAATCTATGCAAATAGGCTCATCAAATGTTGATCATGAACATTAAGAACCAATTTAAAAATTAAATACATTGCTACTTAAATACACCAAAAAATACTATCAATGTGTTTGGAACAATTGATTTGGTGACAAAAAAAGGGTGGCCTTCAATACCAAAGCGACAAGTTGATAGGAAATCAATGAAAATTTTGAGCAATGGTGGAAGTATTGACTAACCATTAGAAAGCAATTTATTTGGAACAATTTCGAGTCCTAATTTGTTCAATACAAAAACTTTGTCAACTCAACAACTAGTAATTGTTGCAATGATGATGAACACGAATCCAATTATGGTTGTTGTACTTGTTGATGTTTTGCGCATTCAACTACTAAAGTATCATGACAATGATGATCTCATTATATACATCCAACAACTAATTAAGGTTTGTGTGACTAATGAAGAAAATATGGATGATCACAAAGTTCAATATTTTCTCAATTCTTTTAAAAGGAAAGCCACTGATTGGTTTTTTAAGTATGAAATGATTCATCCAATGGCAACATGGAATGAAGTACAATGGGTTTTCATCAATCAATTTAGTGAGATTTGTAACGAAAGGTAAGTAGCTAAAACTTTAAGATATGTTAAATAAAATAAATATGAATATGTAGAAGATTACTATGACAAATTATTACAATTCTATACAGTTATTCCACAACACCCACATGATATGTATTTGAGAAAAGCCTTTAGGAAAGGATTGAAAACCAAGGTCAAGATGGCCATTATAAGTATGCCGCAATTTTTTTTGATGGAAATAGTAGAGTCAACAATTATGATAGAAGAAGAAATGCCAATAAAAACTTAAGGAATATAATGAAGTATTGCCAAGACTATGACAATGAAAAATTAAAAAATTATAATGAAGAAAAACAATGGAGACCAAAGAAAAAAGAAACAAAAGATCACTTTGAAACTTGTATTAGAGGCGTGTATTGTCAAAATTGCTATAATGAAGGACACCTTACAAAATTATGCAAGTTATTAAACAAACTCTATCATATTTGTAAACAAAATAATCACAATATTGATCAATGTCCCAACAAAGCAGTCACTAGACGATGCCCCTCCAAAGAAATTGTTTTAATGCATGTGGTGCAAGTAAAAACACCAACTATACAAAAGTAGATTCAATTACAAGAGTATCATGTATCAAATAATCAATTTGGAAATCAACAATATAATTCAAGACCAAATGGTTAGAATTGGAAAGGCAATACATAGAAGAATCAAAATAACTAATTTAACCAACGTAGTTATAACCAAAATAATAGATTTCGGCAAAATGGAATAAGATGTTTTTGTTATCACAAAGGACATGTAGGAGCTAATTGTCTAGTGTGGAAAAGAGTTATGGAAGAAGAAAAGAAAAATTCCAAACCGAAAGTTGGAATTAATGTTGCCATGGTTGAGTGGGACCAATTAGTTATTGATGTGTGTGTGACCACGCAAGGTCACAAGGCAAGTATGATAGGAAAGGAGCCTCTAGAGAAAGGGTGAAAGCGTGAAAAAAGGAGCCAATTGCGCCAAGGTTAAAGTCCTTTCTAAAGATTGCATTTTCCACATGGAAAATTTTTATTGCTTTATATTGCATTTTTCACATAATTTTTTTAACTAAATATCAAATTTGAGGCCAAATATGACATATAACATGATAAATACTCAATTTGTTTTGCATCAAGCCTTACGTTATAGTCAAATCTATAACTTTTCTTTGAGCCATGATTACAAATTCAAAACTATAATATTGTAAAAGGACATTCGAGTATTGAAATCTAAAAAGGTATATGTATTTTTAATTTTTGAATGTTTTGAACACATGGATCCCTTCTTGTGGAATGTATTAAAGTTCACCAAAAAATTGAAATGATTTGGTGAACATTTGATAAGGGAAAAAGACTTTTGATACAAAAAACCACCTATCCACATGCTTTTCTTGAATGCGTTAAACATATAAAAAAGACTCTTGAAACATGATGAATTTTCATGAAAATTTTGTGGTTACAACTTTGAAAGTATAATAAATTATTTCATAAATAAAACAATTTTTTGATATATAATGTTCCCATGGTGATTTTTCAAATTTTCGAAAAATAATTTTTTAAGATTGTCCACACACTGTTCAACTCCATTTTTCTTGATTTCACTCAAGAGAGGTGAGTCCTAAAGGGGTCGATGAACCAAATGGGAAAATGAAAAGAAGGTTCACTTGGATGTAGTTGAAGAACTATAGAAAATTCAGGAGTTTGAAGATAGACGAATTGAAATAGAAGCGTTATTTGCCGACTTGGAGTAGCCAAATTGTTTACTTAACTAGGAAGGTTGAATGGAGAAATGCCATTGGGAATGACAAAAGAAGTCAATTTTCCAAGTGGTTACAAAATGTTAGCTAAATTGACCTATCGATATGCCAAACTAGTAGGAGCTAGCATACCAACTAGAATGTGTTAACAAATAGGAGATCTACTCAAGTGCAAACATAAATCTTTATTGAAAGGAAAGTACAACATAATGCTCACAACACAAAACACAACATCAAGAACTCTCCAAGGTTCTTGTCACAAG
>Ga0116231_10011275_pt1 | contig 13850 bp, 13 predicted proteins | sample S1TSphgellanicum_2_FD_89695 | JGI IMG/M metagenome (GOLD analysis project Ga0116231, IMG submission 89695) | Host-associated microbial communities from peat moss isolated from Minnesota, USA - S1T2_Fd - Sphagnum magellanicum MG | ecosystem: Host-associated > Plants > Peat moss > Unclassified... | reverse complement strand
TGTTGGAAGGGGATTTGTGCTGGGAAGGGTGAGGAAGAAAGGGGTTTTGTGGGGAGTTTTTGCGATTTTTTTTTTTTGGGGGGGGGGGGGGGTGAGGGGTTTTGTGTTTTGTTGTTAGCAATTTGTCGGAAATCCTTTCTGTTTGTTTGGCTTTCAGTATGGATAGAGGAAGAGCCTTGATTGATTCTCAGTCAATTCTCTTGACTTCATGTGCAACTGAGTCTCCTGTGAATTCTCTTGACTGTGATGTGGCTTTGTTGTGTGTGTGTGTTGCAGTGATTAGAGGACAAGTTAGTAGTAGAGACAACAAAGGCAAGGAGGAAGAGATTCAAGAGTTGCGCACATGCCGGATTTGCAAGAAGCTCTTTCAACCAGTTCACAACCATCCACAAGCTTGTCGCTACCACACTGCACACTTTGGGGGTGGGTTTTCAAATTCTTTCTTTCTTTCTTTCTTTCTTTCTTTCTTCTTCCATGGATTCTGTCTCTCGTTTTTCTTTTTCTTGCTTATCTCCTTAAATTCACCAAGATGTCACTCAATGTATGAAGAATGCCAATCCATCTCCACCATCATCTGCACACTTTGGGGGTTTGGAATTCTTCTTTCTCCTCAAGCTTCTTTTTCCATGGATTCTTTTTTATTCTTTTTTCTTTTTCATGCTTTTGGTCATCTCCTGTAGTCACCAAGATGTCACTCCATGCATTAAGCATGTTAATCCACCTCAAGAATCATCATGAGCTTCTTCCATCATAACTTAAATTTGTAGAAGAAGCTCAAGAGTGATCAACAAAAAAAATTCTAGCCACTGTGTGAGGAGGCAAGAATGACCAAACTTTTGCCCCTTGCCATTTCCATGGTGTTCCTCTTGAGCCTCCCTGAACATACACTTGTGTAAGACAACACCATCACTGCTGTCATTGAAATGGCTCCTGTCTTGTGGACAGTCTGTTTTTGCTTGTTAGCAAGGTTCTGCTACCCTGATTGAACAACCCTACAGCAGCTGTCTGCAACAGTATGAGCCCAGGCTTGGATATTCATTTGCCTTTGGTACCTTTGTTTGTCCAATGTAGTTTTTAGATGTTTCCAGATTTGCACCACCTGACAGATGTTGCTCTCAATGTTAAAAACCTTATATAGAATGGGTGGGTGGAACAATCATCAAGACCTTATTGTGGTCAGCTGACTGAAGTGGCAATGTCATGTTTGTGTGCCAGGGGAAACAAAGAGAAAGTTTGAGAGTGTGTACACAGGGGGCACATTGACAACCGTTGGTGGTGGTGAGATAGTGCAGTACTGGCATTGCTGTGGTGTGACCGACCCTTTTGATGGTGGATGTGAAGCTGCACCCCATATGTCATATGATGATTGATTGATTTCTTTTCCATGTTTTTGTCTAGATCCATCCACCAACAAATAGACTGCATTGCAAAAAATGCTCTCTTTTGCTTCAGTAGAAAAGACAAATACCATGGACATATAGAAGGTTGTGCCCACCACCACAAATAGAATGTTACAGGGATATTGCCAGCTCTCCCTTGTACAAATCCCAATTTGAGCATCTTCTCATAGCAATAGTGTTTATGAAATCTTATAGTTATAGGCAAGATTTCATACATCTATTGTGAGAAAAATTTGAAATTTTGATGAACTTGGAAATTTACAAAAAAAAACTCACAAAACCTGCAAAGGAGAGATTTGTTTGATATCATTTTTTGCCTGCATGATTGGTATATTCACTTAGAAGTTGTGATTTCCAACAGGGGAAAAAAAGAGAGTATGGTACCTTTTGCAAACATCTAATGAAGAAGATATTTATAACCAGTTTCCAACTACTAAGAACCTCTGACAACAATTGTGGAGGTTTTTTTGCAATTTCAACGTGCCTTCAAACCTTTGTGCTCGGTGAACTTGTGTAATCATTTTGGAGATGTTTCGAAATTGCCTCTTAATTGACTATTTAAGTACTTGAGAACTTTTTTTGCTCACCTCTTTTGGTTTGATAACATTACATTTTCACCAAATTGTTCCTAGAAAGCGGCGACATAATGTAGTGTTTTGTTGAGAGGAAGATGTTGTTTGCCTATCACAACTCCTCCTAGTTGATCTTCCATGGCTTAGCTCTTGAATGCACGGTTGCCAAATGCAAATCCAAGCCAAACACAAAAGGTTCAATGTGAATCTTAGTTGACAAATGTAAGATTGTTGCATTTGGCATTGTCTTTTCAATACATCAACTAACATCATAAACAAGATGGAAAAATGTGTTACAACTTGAATTTTGCCGCCCAAGGTACGAGGCATGATCAACATGCCACATTTAATAAAATATAAAAACAAAAGAGGACAAGTTTACTGATAGTAGAAGAATATAAATACAGTTGCATGATAGTACATTATATTAAATATTACATAGCATTAAATGTTCTATACCAACAACACTATGAACATACATGGAACCATTGAATGGTGAGTACATTTGTAACCTTCCTCTCTAATGGAGATATAGAAAATTTGAAATGTTAGAAATTACATAAGTAACAACAATCCTTTATACAAGAAACAATTATATTTACAATCGTAATTACTTACCTTAAGCATACTTCTTGGAATGCCACCATTGCACGAAGACATGTACAAATTTATTAACTTAACTACTACTTGAAGTTGAGTGATTTATTACATGGTAAGTAAATAGTAAGCATGATCTATGGATCAACACTCTCAATAATGAGCCTCTTGCTATCACTTTTCAAAGTGAATTGTATGTCTTCATCTCCCACACAAGGCATTTTGAAAGTTATTTCCCAAGATCATTCATGAAATTTTTAAAACTTTTCAAGTGTCAAGGCCTTGATAAGAATGTTTATAGGATATTCCATTGTGCTAAAGTAAATGATATTAATATTTTCTTTCTACTAATGATCTTAGTCATATGATATTGCATGTCAATGTGTTTGGTTCTTTTGTGAAATTCAATGTTTTAAACCAACCTTATGCATCCTTAGTTATCACTACACAAATGAGTTGTTCAATTATGTACAAAACCCATATTTACCATAACCCATGTTGCCCAAACAAACCTTTTTTGTGTTCAAACTTGTTGTCACATATTCTACTTCAATTGTGGATGTTGTCATAGATGTTTGCTTTCTTTTGCATCACATAACATTATAATCGGTTCACCTTTTAAGAAAATTATGGAACCTTTAATCTATAACTTTTATTGTCCAGACACTACTTCAAAATGTGAGTGCAATTCACTAGTCCTCGTTTACTAGACCAATGAATTTGTTGAAAAAAATCTAGTGAAATCACTTGGCATCCAAGGACACCTTTTGTTGTAGTGAAATTTCTTACATAATCAACATCATAATATGTTGTAAGCATTTGTTTCTTCTTTTCATCTCGTATATAACAAATAGTATCTCACTATTCTTCAATGTGCAACTCTTAGGCAACTTGAAAAATACAACAATATTCACAACATATAATACACAAAGTCTTATTGCTATCACTTGACAAACATCGGCCATCCCACTACTTTGTTGTATGGAATGTAACATTTTTTTCATATTTATTATGTTCACCTTCCAAGTTAAGATATACATTTGACTCAACAAATGTGACAACTAATTTGCACCATGATACTCATATTCAATAGACATCATGTTGACACATTGAGCTTGGCCAATGTAAAATCATTGTCATGTTGACATGTTCAACCCATCTTTTCAATTTTGGCAAACTATATTTGCCACATATGTACCCATCATCCAATAAAATTATCACAATTAGATTTGGATCTATTGTATTGCAATACATGCATGAATCAAATTCACTACTTACATAAGGTGGTACTTCATCAAGAAATCATCAAATTTATTTTTCCACACTTTAAATGCCTAATGTAATCCATACAAGCTCCTTAATAGTTCAAAATACAAACTTGAAGTTTTCCACTTGTATTATGAAAATCAAGAAGTTGCATGATAAATGTTTCATTTCTTAAACTTCCATTTAGAAAAGTAGTTTTTACATCAAAATGCACAATATCATATGAAGATCCTCATTGGCAATCGATGCCAACACAACTTTTGAATGGAATCATATTTGGGTATAGGAACAAAAGTTTTTCCAAAATTAACTCTTCACAGCTTTGAAAACCCTTTCTCCACTAGGGCATGGCCAAATTTGTGGTGCCAAAGTTTGAGACTCTAAATGTTGTTTGGAGGTCTCCAATAAATGTTATGTTATACTTACTACCACCAACACAATGTGCCTTAATTATCTCATGTCACTATTTCTATTTCTATTTGACATAGTTTTCCTTGATGTTGTAGTACCATATTCCCTTCTATCATGTACATGACATTTGACATGAATATTTGCAATACTACATGTTTCACCCAAATTTCTTTGTCATGAATCAACCATAACAACAAGCCATCTCCCTTTTTCACTTTTCTTGCAATTATTGAACCATCAAAAAATATTAAACACATGTTATGTTGCTCCAACATTTGAATATTGAATGCTTCCATCATTTCTAATATTTGAAGCTACAAAAACCTTTGTCTCCATCAAACTAACCTTGATTAAATGAAGTTCATTCTATGACTTTGATTCTTATTTGTTATTCTTAATAATCTTCATTCACCTTTGGAGCCCATAGAATAGGCCTTCAATATTGCTTTACTTCTTCTATGTCAACTAATTTTTAATTTTATTAATTTTATTATTTCCTCATGTCTCCATATCTTTCTTTGCTTTAAGACATTCTCATTCCCAATGCCCCTTCTTTCCACATTTATTGAACCTTGTACGCTTCTTGAACTCGTGTCATTTTATCATATTGTTGTTTATTTTTCATCTTTTAATTTCACATGCAAGTACTACATCCTCTTCCATATACCCTAGTTTCCCAAAGCTATCCAAAAAAATCTATTGCGCATGCTTTGTTTTTTTATAATATTTTATTTTGTTTTCAACATCTCCTCCTTTATTAATTTGGAGATTATGGTTTATAGTGCTTGATGCTCTTCTTGAATGATGTCCCATGTAGATGAAAACAAAAGTGAAACTAAGCTTTGGCTACAAATCATATTAGTAATTACAATTTTCTAATCTCCTATCTCATATCAGTTAATAATTTATTGCCCATTTGTTCAATCATATTCACATGGTTTGCCATATCATTACCTTCATTCATAAAATACTCAAAACTTTTAAAATAAGATATGAATGTTCTCACATGTATTTTGTTCACGAATGCATGTGAGAACAACACATTTGTCCTCAACTTTTGTGTCACCTCAACTTTGTCCACATTTGTGTTGTTGACTTGTAATTAACTAATAAATATAAATACTTTAGCTACTTATTAAAGTTGAACATGTCAATGTATTGTAATATTAATTTTTTCTTCTTACTTTTATTTGTTTGTTGCAACCTCGTTCATATTTTCGCTATCAATAAGATCATGCAACTTCTTCACATGAAACAACACAACATTTTAAACTTCCATAATTAAAAACTATTCCAACAACTTTCTCTCTATGCTTCAATGTTTTGAATTTAAAACATTTTTTGGTCATTTTTTTCACACAATTTTAGACTCATGGGCACATAACCTTAAAGAATTAAAAATTTATTAGAATATGCAAACACACAATGAAAAATTTGTTAATAAAAACTAAATAGAATACCAACTAAATGTTGTACATTATACATTTTTCACTTACAACACTATGTTGCACTATGAACAAACATGAAACCATTGAGTAATAAACACATATACACACCTTTTTATGGAGTTTGAAATGTTAATATTTTCATGCAACTAATTATATCATCATTATTAAACATACAAAACAATCAACTTTTACATAAGAAACAATTAAATTTGATTTTTTTACTAGATTTACTCTAAACATATTTGTTAGAGTCCCAACAACATACACATTTATTAGTTGAAGTATTATCCAAAAATGAAAGTTGATCTATTATAGGGTAAGTTAGTAGTAAAGGCAATATGTCATTCAAAGAAAGGTCATTGGTTTGATATGGAGGGATGTTAAAAGAAATGACCTTTAGCTTGAATTCACCCAACTAATTTATCATTTTTAATGGTAAATTTTTTTAAAAAAAACCTTGAACATGAATCTATAACACTATTTTACATCTCAATTTTTAAAAAAATTCTCCATGTATTACATGATCAATTGCATTAGTCAAAGTGCTTATGACTCAAGCATTGGATTGATGAGAAATCAAAACACCAAGTATGGTATGATAGTCAACCTCTCAATAAAATTGACGTGTTTCATTCTATTATAAAGTAAATTTGGAAACTAAATTAGTCTAATGGGTTTTTTAAAAAAATCCATTGGTCTAAATTATTGGTTTTTTGTAGTATGTAAGCATTTAGGGTTTGGGGTTTAGTACCCTCTTCAAAGCTTAGTTATTCAAAGTATGCCAAAAGTTAAGGTCAAACACACCACAACTAGTTCTAATTGAAGGTTTATTTTCCTAATGGACCCAACTCACAAAATGGACTATTATTCTTCCATTATTGTGAAGTGGACTTTTTCTATGGGCTTTTGTTTCATAATTAAAGGTTTGTATTTTACTCAATATCCATTTTAGGCTAACAAGGGAAAAATAGGCACATTTGAGCTCTTAAGGGACATGACCAACAACATTCAACTTAGGTTCCAATATTTGTGATTACATTTTTGGATTTTAAAAATGACTACTATCTACATAAAAATCATTTGTACACATGGCATATCATATATGTCAATAAATAAAAGCTTAAAGCCATGCCTATGATTGGAAACGAAGATGCGTTATCATTTAATGAATATGACTCATTATTGTATGGTGGCATATTTTAATTTTTTTGAAGTTGAGATGTCTTTGAAAATTAGTCTAAATTCAAGTTGATCAAGCTAAATATCAATTGACATATCATGAAGACCATTACAAAACTTTATGACTAAATTAAATGTAACATGGAAACACATTACTAAATATCCCAAACTTTATCTCCCCATTTTCAATTCTCATAAATACATTTTTAAAACATTCCAAAGGAGAGAGGTTGTTATCAAATTATGCCAAAGTCTAATAATAAAATGTAAAGCATGTTTATAAATTTGTTTCTTTATATTCCAATTGAAATATTCAATCCAATGAACCCACCAAGGTGGCCACCAATTGTCATACAAATGCATCATAAACAACATATGTTTGAATCAACCTTCAACACAAATTCAATACAAATAAACGATTGGTGTCCATAAATGCATGAAATTGGAGCATAATTCAATAGCCAACTTGAAAGTTGCTAATTGACTTGAACTTCATAGAATTGAATAAACAGTATTTGCATCAAAATTGCACAAATATGACAACTTTTTGAGCTCGTAGACTAAACAAGTGATTGAATTTTTTATGTAAAATGACAAAGTTGTGTAGAAAGTTAGGTGCAACCTTTTGTAAATGGACACATTGGATCTCAACTACACTCCACAATGTTAACATTAAAAGGGTTATACACCATAAGTTCAAAACAATTCTTGGGAGGGTTATAGTGATATCACATAATCACATAAATGACACCCTAAAAATGTACACACCTCTAAAAAAACTCTTATTCACACCTGCTCCACATAGTTTAATGCATTATTTTATTATTTTTGCAAAGTCTTGTGTAGCAAGTTGAGAAACATTGTCTTGGTGATGCACCTTTTGAGACTGCACTACACATTCCTTTTTCAATTGCATATCCAAGTAAATGTTGGAAATAATATAAATATTACAAAAAAGATCTACAAATTTACCCAATTTGTACTTGATTTTTTTCGCCTTGTCATTTTGTTTTGTTTTTGTTTTCATGGCATGTTCAATCCATATGACATGAAATGGAAATACTTTTTTAACCAAGTAATAATACACGCATTCTATTTCTTTAGGAGGCTCTTAACCCTTGGCATGGTCCATACTTGCTCTAATTGGTGTTTGAAATGCATGGTCTTTTGTACTATTGTCAAGAGAAAAACATGACCAATTAGTCACCATTTAGTTCATTCCAAATTAATGGCAAGAATAGTTAGCTTTCAATTTTGATGTGAGCTTATCATCCACATATATGGGTCTCTTATCAATTAAAGCTATCATATATCGATTCACAAACTAATTGAAAAAGTCCAAGCAAATATTATTTACAAAAATAACTTTGCTTCTACATGAAGTACAAGGTATTTTCAACTTAAGAATTTTTTGGGTGGCCAATGGCATCATGAAAAAAACTATAATATTATCACAAAAAACTAAGTTGCCAATTGAATTGTGGGAAAAATCAAAGGATTGTCAAAAATACTAAATTGTCAAAGAATTACACAAAAAAATCTAGTGACCAACTTCATCATGGCAAAACTAGAAGATTATTGAAAAAAATTATGCCCCATTCCACAACCCTACCTTATCCATTGCATATTGAAGTTAGCGATGCTTTAATGACATCGACATTCAAATTTTTTATTTTCAATACCAACATATAATATTTTTTGTTACAAGCCAACATTGTTATTCATTAGGTTATTGCCAAATCAAGACAATGTGGGTATGGTACCATAGTCAATACATGCAAATGACCATATGAAGGTGTAACAATATTGACCATGTAATGTATAAACTTGAAAGGCTATAGAAGGGTAACATATTAAAAGATATAGCGATATTAGTATGGATAACTATGAAAACCTTACATACCCATCCAACTCTAGTTGCAACCCAAAAATAGTTGGGACAATTATTATTATCCACAATTTATCACAGTTTACTTAACTTTGATTCCATGTGAAAGACAATTCATTGTCAAACTTCAATATTGGTCATTTTCATTGCAAGGTTTGGGTGTGAGAAAACTAGTTTGAAATTCAAATTAAAATAAACATTGTTAATTCAAGCATTGTATCTTCATATATAAATTGAATACAAGATTTTGGTCCAAATAAGATATTAAAATCTATGGATAATTGGAAGGAATTTTAACTTTATAAATTGTCATCATATCAAAATGTTATATGAATGTAAAAACCAATGTTGGATGGTTATCATTTTTTGTGAAATTTGACAATTTTCAAAAGCAATTATCCACAACCAAGTATCAAAGATTCTTTTTACTAAAATTTGATTTTTCATTAAAAAAATGATTCCAATTTTTAAAATAAAATTGAAGGATGAATTTTTTTTGATGAAAATCATAAATAGACATAAATTTTTTTGATGAAAAATGAATCTATCACAATTTCATCTCTTGAACAAAGGATCTTTCAAACTTCTTTAATTCTTCCTGTAATTCCATATTCATTTCTAAAAAATTGATTGTTCATTAAAAAAAAAGAACGATTCCAAATTTTGTGTTAAAATTCAAGGATGAAACAAAATTGATGAATATCATAAATGGACATAATTTTTTTTGATGAAAAATGAATCTATCACAATTTCATCCCTTGAACAAAAGGTCCTTTAAACTTATCTAATTAGATTCCTCTAAATCCATATTCATCTCAATTAATTCCATTAAATTATAAAGGTGTTATACAATCAAATTTAAATCATTAGGCTAATTTTTATTTACAAAAATCAAAATTTGTAGGTTATCAAATTGTAGATGACATCTCTTAAGGTTTGTAAGAATTTTAACCAATGAAAAAATGCATTTAGTTTATATTTGTGATCTTGAAATTTTTAGAATTTTTTGGCTTGGAAGAAAGTTTGCAAGGCTCCTACTTTGGCCATGCTTTCTCTAAGGTTTATTAATATGCGATAGTAGAGGAACAAATGTGCAAAAAATTCAAAGAAGTGTCCATTAATTTTGCCCAATCATGTTTGCAAAAATGTATAATCTACTCAAATATATATGGAAAGGGTAAACAAGAATGGAACAAAGCTTGTATTGCTTTTAGTCTTCACCCAAGGAAGCTAAACACTTTCATGAAAACAAGGTAATTTTTTAAAAACTTATTTTATGAGTTTATGAGTTTCTTTTTTTTAAAAATAATTTCTTTTCTTATTGGAGTGTTAACATGATGCATGGTGGTTTACAAGTTTGCAAGCAAATTGATATTATTTAAAAAAACCTTGCAATATCATGAAGTAATTGTCTATTGTTACAACAAGCAAATTATTGTATAAATAAGTGTTTGTGTCCCACCTCCTCTTACTTAACATGTTACACAAATAGTTGTTGATGGATTTTCCATTATAGTTAATGCATGTGTATTGAACCAATCTCATGGACATTGGCTCTTAAGGGACGCACTTCATTATGCAATAACTATGAACAAAACTAATGGAAGAATTGGAGAATCCCCCTAGATTTGACAACATAAATGGATGAAGATTCTAGGATGGTTAATGAATTAACCTTGTTAGTTTCAAATGTCAAAAATGAAGTCTATGTTAAATTCTTCATTCTTTTTTCTTTTTTTGAGAAAACATGAAAAAAAAAAATCACATAACACGTTCTTAATGTTAGATCCAAGGATTCAAAACCTTAGGTTAGTTTCATCCCTATTTGGTCAAAAGCAAAGGGTTTCCATTGTTCATGAGTATGACATGAAGTCTTTATTTCCCATGCTTTTGAAATCCCATCAACATTTGCATCCTTTGGTAGAATTCAATATTCCAAAGCAAGACGTTGATGTTGACAACAACTTGGACATCCAATTGTAGTGAGCCAATGTCAACATGGAGCTCTTGTTTTTCAAGCATTATCGTGTGGATAGTAAAATGTTAAATGTCATCTTTAGTGGTGGGAAAAACATGAATCAATATTTCCTATTGTTGGATTCTTTGGTTGACAAATAGCACACAACAAACTTAAAAACATTAGTCATGGCATTTAAGTTTAAGCTTTCATTTTTAACATAAGTAATTATTTTCTTCCTTAAGCCATATTGATCTAATAGCTTAATCAAATTTCTTACCAATGTTTGTCCTATAGTCTTTAATGCTTCAAACAATCCAATCATTATTTTTTTGGTTTCCAATCATGTAAAAAATTAATCACAAGAGTAAAAACATCATGTGTTCCATAAGACATCCATAAATCAAAACTAAATGTTGCAAAAACACAATTATCTAATAGTGACAAAACATATTTTAGTTTACATTTTTTGGTCAACTTCAACAAGATTTCTTGTGAGAATTGTTTTTTCGATGGAAACAACAATCTTGGAAATAAATGCATTGTAAATAATTTTAGCCATATGTTCTAAACAAATTGCATCGAAAGATGGTTTTTGATAATTAACAATGCCAAATCTCCCAAAAACTCTTTTTCTTGAGGTTCATCTTCTTTGGAAAAAACTATAGAATTAAACAAGTTTAAAATGGAATTTCCATATATGTTAGTTTTAAAAAAACTAATTGCTTTACAACATTTGTTTTGACATAACTATTCACTTCTTCATCAAATTTCTTTGCAAGCATATCATGATTTGCATCCACATGTTTTTTTAAATTGTTTATTTCATTGGTTTTAAAATATGAAATAATTCCTTTTCTCATTTGTGTTATGGAATTTGCAAGAATTATTGGATTAAGATAACATACATGACATTTCATTAGTTAAGGATATTTGTTATCAACCTTTACATTGCCATTTATACAATAAAATGACCAACATAAAGAATTTCAATTATGGGGTTTCAATATTTTTCTTTGAGCATGTAGTTGTTCAAGGATTTTTTTTTGTTTTTTGTTTTTCAATTTGTGAAGTTCTATTGGATTCAGTTTGGGTGTTTGAAAAATTTTCAAATCTTTCTTCAAGTGGTTCATTTTTCATTTCAACTTCATTCATAAAATGTCCAATGACCTATTTTCATTCTAGATGATTATTCCATTTTTTTTCTAGCAATCATAATAAAGTTTCCCAAATTAATGGAAAAGAGAAAAAAACCTAACAATATCAAAGACATTGGGCAAGAAGAAAGATTTATGAGGTTATAAAACTAATGGTATGCAAGGTAAAAGACAAATCATTAATTGATATCTCCTATTTTCATCATGACAAACAATTGTTAATTATTTAAAATAAAAAGACATTGCTCATGACTTGCAAACCTACACAACATAATAAACTTTTTAAAGAACTAGAAATCAAAATAATCATTACAGATGAGTTTTTTAAAAATGCCAATAGCTAAAAAAAGAAACATACAAATATAAAAAAGGAAAAGAATGCAAGAAAAAAACTGTTATAAAATCACGAAAAACTAAAAGGTAGATTTTTTTTTAATTGCAAAAAAACCAATCAGAATGCACAATGACAAAAAACAAAAAACACTTACTAAAATGATATGATTACTATGTTTTAGCTTGTTCCACTATTTGCACAACCAAATTATATATATATATATATATATATATATAGCTGAAGACTCCCATAACCAACCAATGGCAAACAAACACTTATTTATATCCTCTTCATTTTTTTTCATTTTGAATGATTTGAAACATTATGGGAACACTAATTTAAGCTTTACAAAACATTTTTGTATTGCAAAGGCAAAGGAGTTTGAAGAAAAAATTAAAAAAAGTAACTTTTTTCAAGTTAAATTTTTTTCCCCTCCTACACCCCTTTTATTTTTAGAGCTCATAACTCCTTCATCTTTTATTAATTTAAAACGATCTAAAGTGCTAGTAGAGCCTCAATTTAAGTTTTACAAATCATCTTTGAGTGCCAAAGGCAACATAACAATATTAACATTCAAGGAATGTTTGGTTGTTCAAGATTATCGAATTTCAAATGTTTTGAGATTTTGATTTTCAACTTTTTGATTGCCCTATTTTCGACAGACCATAATTTTCTCATTTTTAATCTGTTTTGATGATTTTTAATGCTTCGTATGTGCCAAAATGAAGGCTTTAATTTTTCTTTGGACATTATAAACAAATAATCCCTCCCTTAAGATTTGACCTTTTTTTGAGGCACCAAGTGTACATACAAACAAGAAAACAAAAGGAAAAAAAAAAGAAAACCTCCAAAATCGACAATGGACTACCTCTTCTTTTTTGAACTTACACAAGTAAGAAAGGAGAAGTATTACACAAAAAAAGGCGACAAGTAAACGATAACAACAACAAGAAACAAGAGCTTTTAACGAATACTTAAACATCGACGACAAGCAAACATTGAACACATAAAAAAGTGACAAGGAGACATGAGCAGCTTGAAAAAGCGATGAATACACATGAATAGTGCAACTAGGTGCTGAATAACATGAAAAGAGGATCAATAGGCAAAAATCTCATGACTAGATGACAAGCAAACAAAAATAGGTGATGAGTAGGAGAACATGGGTTAGCGAACACAAAAGAAACAACTTAACTAGCAATGCAAACAAGAAAAATAATAAGACTTGCAAAATAACAAACAGGAAAACAAATTAAGGCTTAATAACAAAGCTGAAAAAACTTAATACAAATTACAATGTGTAAAAGAGAAAGTAGAAAGTGGGTGCAAGCTTGAGCTTGGGTTCTTTTTATGTTAATGAAGTTGGAGGGGAAAAAAAAGAGAAAAAAAGCACTAGCACAAATTGAAACCTTAGTTACCTTAAACCACCTAGCTTTTAGAAGAAGCTTTTTGCCTAGAAAACTTCTAAATAGGTATAGAACCTTGGATACCTTGTGCGCCCCCACCCCCATTCAAAATAAAACAATCACTTGACTATATATATAATGTTATTTTATTTTTTCTGTGCATAAAGGTTGAGAACCAAAACTGGGTAGGGTCTCAATACCCTACCTGGGTATCACTTTTTTTTTTTTTTTTTTT
>Ga0116231_10011274_pt1 | contig 13850 bp, 13 predicted proteins | sample S1TSphgellanicum_2_FD_89695 | JGI IMG/M metagenome (GOLD analysis project Ga0116231, IMG submission 89695) | Host-associated microbial communities from peat moss isolated from Minnesota, USA - S1T2_Fd - Sphagnum magellanicum MG | ecosystem: Host-associated > Plants > Peat moss > Unclassified... | reverse complement strand
CCCATAGGTTCCCCAAACTCTTGTTCCCAATAGCACCACACGTGACACCTTATGTTAGTCACATCTTTTGTCCAAAGGTATATACTTGTCTTTACGTCAGTCATATCCTTTGTCCTAAGGTTTTTTTTTCTTCAATTCCTGGTTTATTTCCTTCCCATTCCGTAGTCTTTACGTCAGTCATATCCTTTGTCCAAAGGTTTTTTTTTTTCCTTCTTCCTGGTTTATTTCCTTCCCATTCCGTAGGCACTGTCTGTTCCGTCCGTGAGCGGAGTTAAGGGAGGCTTCAACCTTCCTTTACTATATGTAATAATAATTCTCACTGCTTCTACCTTTTACATCTATTATATCTAGTCTCAAAAGCTTGCTGAGTTTCAGCATTTCATACTGAGATTTAGTAAAATTTCCTTACTTTGTGAATATGCACACACCTCCATGGGTGTTGTTAGGCTTTTTGATACTCGACAGGTAGATTCTGGGTATTCACAAGGATAAATAAATAAAATCATGTGACAAAGTAGTTTTACACTTGTGTAAAGTCCTTGAGGTCGGGCTTTATAAGAATCTGGGCACACCCGAGTGACCCGCCACCCCCTTGTGCTTTACCACCCTTACACATAAGTGGTAGAAAATGAGCCACTATAGTTGATTTTTTAAAAAAAAATTCTGTACATTTTTGTGTTTTATACAACCAGCCTCTTTGTAAGTTCCTTATGGTACTACTGCCTCCAATAGTGAGGTCCTGAAATCGGGGTCCTGATTTGCCGTGCGAGTTGGTTGTCACGGGACGTCGTCCATGTGACGACACCTGTCGTTGTAGACACGGCAAACAAACGGCGCTCACAACCCACCAACAACAACAGTCGGTGGTGGCCATTACTGCCCACCCACCAGCCTTTTTTTTGTATAGCCAGAATTCAAAAAGTGATAAAAAATCAAGAGCTTTTTGAGATTTTCAATAGCCATAATTCGATCAAAAGCTAAGAAAAGTTGTGAGATTTCTATACACGGTTCAAAGTAGGTAGCCAAAATAAATGTAGAAGGATGGTTTTTAAAAAAATTGCTGTCATGATTTAACTTGTAGCCAAATCTGGCTAAATCTTCCTTTGGATCCTCGCCCATTGTAGTAGCTACATCACAAAATTGACCCCAAAAAATACACATATTGGCTACACAATTGAAACAAAATCCATAAATTTGATGATATGTTTTTCCCCTCATTTCTGGCGATTGAAAACCTTCAAAATCACTTCGGGTTTTAAATTTTGAAATTTTATTTAGATTTTTGGCGAAAAATAAGGCTATTGCCATCTACCCACCCTCTTACCCACGCCACTGCCGTCGCCGTCTCTCGCCGGTGCCTTGCTTCCTACGTTACTGCGTTTGCACGCCAGCCCCACCGCCGCCCGCAGCGTCCATGCATCCCCGGAAGAAGCTTGCAGCATCAGCGATGGCGATGGCGCCTTCCCTCGGTCAACTCCTCCTCCTCGATCGCGCTTTTTCTCCTTTGTTGTTTTCTGTAGGAACTCTATGATACCATGATCAGATGCTTTCTATTCTTTTGGTTTTTTTCGCAATTTGAGCTCGCGCTAGGGTAATGTTCGGTTAAGGGTTTGGTCTGTAGCTGGGCAATCGCAGAAAGAGAAAGCGAGGGTTTGAGGATGCATGGGTGAAGGACAGGAAAGAAGAAGAAGCTTGGTGTGGTTGTCATGCTTTAGGGAATAAAGCAGAGAATCTCTTAACTGCTATGGCCGCCGGGATCAGTATGTGTTTTTTGGTTCAGAAACTACTATGATGATGATTATGATGAGGAAGAAGCAAAAGCCTTGGTGAAGGAAAGCGGGATACATACCCTGCATATGAGTTTGTGTTGCTTCTTGTTCTTTCAAACCCTAATAAGTTGCGACGCCAGTAGTGGAGCTTGAGGAAGAAGAAGAAGAAGAGAAGGAGAATATGGGAGTGTTTTTTTGCTGATTTGTGGTAGGGAACACTTTTTGTACTACTGTTGTTGTGGAGAACACAAAGGGAGAGATACCATAGTACGGTCATTTGCGCAAAGCTTTTTGTTAGGGGAAGAAGAGCAAAGGGGGCATTCCTTCGCACCAGTCTTTGCCTCTTTTCATTAGAGGTATGCGGTTTTTGTTGTTTGTTGTTGTTGATGACCAGTGAGGGTTGTGAAGGCCTTGTTTCATTCACTCCAGTGATGACCCTGCAGAGGGAAGAGGGCTCACCAGGCTTCTTTTGTTTTTCCCCTCCCCTCTCCACTTTGCCCCTCCACTTGCACTTGTTTGACTAAAGAGTATCCGGCTGGCTGACTTTTGTGGCTCTCGTTGTTTGTCTTTGTTTTGTATGTGTAACAAGCATTAGGCTGCGTGCCAGCATGAGGATGTGGGTTTTATCACATGTCGCATATTTATATTTGGGTTTTGTTTCTTGAATAGGTTGTTTTTTTTTTTTTTATCATGCCTCCTTTTTCAGAAGGGTCTGCTGCCTACTGAAGACAGTTTTGGTGCTGTTTTGTATCATCTATGCCCATAGTTTTTTTTTTGCTTGTGGAATGTGGTCTCTTACATCCCACTACAATTTCATATGTCATTGCAGATGGCAAACTTAAGAACTTTTTGGGGGGGGGGATGTGGGAAAGTTTGTATAGCGCAGATACAGTAGTACCCAACAAGGATGTGATTATGTTTTGTTCATATGCACCTGGCAATACAATTGGTGGTGTCTTTCTGACATGTTGTGGTTTTTCTCCCCTCCCCTTTCTTTTTTGCCAATGAGGTAAATTCAAGTCTCACAGTATGTTCTCCTTTGTATTGATAGGTGCCTCTTTATGAAGGCGGATTTTCCTGCTCTCAATTTCTGAGCAAGTGTAAGTTTGTTTTCCACTCATGACCCTGTCAGTGTATAGCAAAAACTAGTTTTATGGCATGCTATTGCAACATGATTGTTTTGCTTTTTACCTCCGAGGAAAAGAACTTTTCACATACATGGGTGGCAGGCTGTCTGACTCTTTGTGAATGTGTGTGCGTGTGTTTTTTGGGTCCCCATACAGAGACTTGATGGATTTTCTAACAGGATTGTTTTCCTTTTCTGCAGGTTTTTCACCAGCTACTGGTAGATGGTTGTAAATATAATTGTATTGTAGTTCTGCTTTTAAAATTAGTCAATTTGTATATGATAATGGAAGTTAGTTCCAATGGAAATTCAGCTCACAATGCCACTCCTCCTCCTCATACTTTACCTAGTTCTGAACACAGCAGGAAACGGAAGCAAGTATGCAAGGTTGCTACCACTCTACCTGCCTTTGCACCAGCAAATGGAGCTAAATGCATACAGAAAGTTATTAAACGAACCAGAGTTGACAACCTCGCCAATCAGGACTCTATGGAGCCAACTTGTCTGCACGGCAGGTTTGGTAAGAGAGTCTCTGTCAGAGAAAAGCAGTATAGTTGTACAAAGGTGTGTCCACTACCTTGGAGTAATGCAATCTCTGAACAATGGACTTGCCTCAAAAATGAGGAGGGATTTGCAGATATCAAGGCCAAGTTTGTCCAAGGACTTGCTCTGCTTGAGTCTGACTCCATAATGCCGCAGATGTATCAAGACTCTGTTCCAAATGAACAAGCACAGTGTCTTGAAAGACAAGAGCTGCTGCTTAGACAGTCTAAAGGTGATGCTAATGTGCAATTTGCATGGCCTTCCCTAAAAAATGAGGAAGAATTTGCAGATGTGAAGGCCAAGCTTATCAAAGGACTTGGTATTTTCAGTTCAGATGCCCTGATAACAGGGATCTATCGAGATTCAAGTTCAAAAGGACAAGCGCGGCAGCAAGCCTTTGAACGACAGAAAGAGCTGACAAGAGAAGCTCGAGGTGATGCAAATGTGCAGTATGCATGGCATGGAACTTCAAAGACAGGGGTGTCAGGAATAATGCTACATGGCTTTGGACAGCCTAGGACACCAAAGAATGGCTCAGCTTATGGTGTTGGAGTTTATCTGGCCCCAGAAAATCATGCTGATGTCAGGTGGAAATGTCTTGCTTATGCATTTGAGATGTATTCATGCATATGATCTGTATTTTTTTGAGCCGAGGCCCTTGCCTTCACTTTGTGGGCCAGCTCTTTGTATAATGAAAGGGAGGTTCATTGGATGCATGGCTTTGGTTTGAGCCTCTTGGCATGATGAGACTGATCTACGAATTGCCTGTGTATAGTGCTGTGTATGCAGATAATGATGAAAATGGAGAGCAGCACATGTTGCTGTGTCGGGTCATATTAGGGAAGCCAGAGCGTGTTCTACAAGGCTCTGATCAGTTCCACCCAAGCAGTGAGCACTTTGATACAGGTGCAGATGACCTTTTGGCTCCAAAGCGACTGATTGTGTGGAGTACCCACATGAACACTCACATTCTCCCACTCTATGCTGTCAGTTTCAAGCTGTCTCCTAAATGGCATGGTAAGTTCTGGATTGCCTTTTGATAGCTGCTTGTCAGAGAAGTTAGTTTTCTGATTTTTAAAGTTAATTTTCCTTTGGGTTGGTATTTATTTTTTGGTGACTATCTGGACAAGGCATAATCTGTTTTTTTTGCAGATTTCAGTCCCAGCACCTGCTGTTGAAATGAAGGGATTCATGCAAAGGTATCTGTTAGTCCTTTATCTTTGCTCTTTATGTCTTATACACAACAGCTGGCTAAGCCAAGTGATCTGGTTGCAGAGTTGATGGCAGAATTCAAGGGAAAGCAGCAGGGAGGAATCTTCAGAACATGGAATGATGTTCCAATGCAGTCTCCATGTGTTTACATCAAGGTTTGTCTTTAGTTTATCAATGGTCAGTTTGTCACTTCCTGTAGCATGTATGGACAGGTATTTGATCAAGTTATTGTGTTGGATGGTGTACTTGATTTTCTCAGCATGCCTTCTGGACAGACATTCATACCCTTGTTGTTGGTCAAGGTGGTGGCTGTAGGGTCTTTTGCAAGCTACTGCAGTACATCTGAGTGTATGAGGTGATCATCAACATGTGTTAGATGGTTTTCTAACATGAAGCATACACTTGCTGGGCTGCAGTTGTAGTCTCTGGATAGAAGTGGCTCCTTGGTTGGGATGATAGCTTTTTTGTGAGATGAAATAGTGTTTCTGTTGTGCAGACTCAAGAACCATCAGAAGAATGGTATGACCATGTGGGTGGAATTCAACAGCAGGTTCTTGGTCCAACATCCCCCTGCGTCTCATTCCCTTGCCTTTTTGTCATTTTGCGACAGCAACTTGAACCAGAAGACCTCTATTTCCTGGAGCAGCAGTATGTTGCATTCAAGGTGGTTACAAAAACTTTTCATGGTTCAAAATTGTTAACGCTGTTCATCTCCCTGGAGGTGTCCCACTAATTCATAAGTCTCCTGTAGGTGGAATGTGTTTAATGAGTTGTATCCTTTGATTTCTCAGGCTGGTAGGCTGCCGCGGGAACAGCTCATCAAAGGTTGTCGAGATGTGGCTGGAGATGCACTCCTGGTCAATGCTATTCGACAGCTTAACAAGTGCCAAAAGGTTTTACTTCATTCATTCATTTGTCGTGTGAGATTTGGCTGAATTGGTATATTGTTTTATGTGCATATAGCATTCATTCATGTGTCTGGGGTATTCAATGGAGGAGAGGGGTGCTTGGGCTTACAGGCCAAGCAACAAGAGCTGCTGAAGATCAAATCTCTGACATCTCTATCTTCTCCAATTTCACCAAGTTTTTTATAGCTTGGTCTCTGACCCTCGAGCTGACAGGTGTCCATCCTTAAAGGTGAGCATCTACTTGTTTCCCTAGGGCTTTGATGATACTCCCCTGCTGGGTACATGCTTGTCTTCTACTACTGTTTGTTGTGTCTTCTCCATCTTATGAACTATACTCACAGAAGATACGCATGACTCTTGGGTGACCCCATGAACCTGTTATGGCTGGATTGACCACTATGGGTATATCCATCATGATCCTATTAGTTAGTGGTAAGGGCCCATAACCATCTGTCAGGTGGCCATGGGCCCTTACTGCTATGCTTGATGAAGTAAATAAAACTATGAGCTCAGTATTGTGTACCAGTGTTAACTGCTGTTGAGTGATGCACATTGAGTTGTTTGTTAGTGCTGATCTTTTGCTATAGTCTAAGAAAGCTGTTGACTGATGGAGGATCATTGACAATTTGTGCAGGTAAGTCGGGTGGCTGACTAATTTTGTTGTAGCTAAAAAAGGATGTTAGTATTCTCTGTCCAAATGTTCCTCTGCTTAAAATGTGTGCAGCAATGTTATGCTTCTGTATGTTGCTAGGCTCAGTGAATTTCTGTAGAGCAGAATTTTTTGCTTTCGCTGAAATTGGAATCTGTCGACTAGAATTTGTCACTTACATTTGTTAAATACAGTTTCCCTTTTATGAATTTTATACGGGTTGTCTTCAGTCGGTCTTGCAAGCGCTCAATGATTACTAGTAGCTGTGTCTTTATCTCACTTGTACCTCTTTACATACCAGTTTGATTTTTTGGATCAACTTATCAAATCCATCTCTTTTCCAGTTTTTCTTACTAATTTATCCTCAGTAAAGAGGTTTCTATGTAATCTCTGAGGGCCAAGTACCATTGATTTCTCTGACTTGATATTTAAAGGCACACTCTATTATCATAATATACTTTATGAGCTAAATTATACTTCTAACGACTTGCAATTTCTTGGATTTCGCAAGATCCCAAGATTCAAAAGGCTTAAAAATTGGCATCATTTTACGAGTGTATGCAGCAAGTCTATGCAGGTAATAATATGATATGTATGCCTCAAGTGGATCCCAATATTTCAAATTCTACCAGATTTTGTTGTAGCCAAAAGCTAGTTTCCTGGTTTCTTAAGGCTTGGTAGCTCAAATGTGACTCAAGTAGTCTTCTGATGTGAAAGGTTTATACTGAAACAAACCTAGAGGTTTTCTTTTAACAAAGAAAGGTGGTGTTCCCACCTCTGCAGTTTTGTCCTTAAGTGCTCATGCAATTAAAGTTCTCTGTTTTTCTTCCTATTTTCTCTTTTTTGCTGTGTTCATGTTTCCTTGTCTTCACCTTTTCTTTTAGGCTTTGTTGAGCAAGCCAACAGTCTGACTGTCTCTTCCCAGTTACTGCTGTCTTGTGACAGCTCAGCATGTCAGTTAATGTGTGACATTGATCTGCAACCACTGCTGGGAGCTGATGAGATTAGCGAGGTTTTGACGGTAGCTGGTTGCTTGCACACTACCAATCGTTCTGTTAAAGGTCTCTGAACATGTGTTTCTGTCACTGTTGTTCGAACTGTTTCTTGTTTCCTTACCCCTCAGTTGTTTAGAGGTGTGTTTCCTCTTTTTCCCGGTTGCTGTTTTAAGATCTGAAATCCTATAGCCATATTATTTGTTCATCCCTTGTTTCTATTAAGGGTTAGTTAAATTGTTATCTGTGGAGAATTTCTCAGTAGTGAGGAAGATATTCAGTTGAATACAACTGGATTCACTCAACTTTCAACTACGTTTACATTTTGGTCATCTGTTTGAAACAAACTTCGTAAGTCTCTGCTGCTAGTCGCTTATCATGTATAATTACAGCATAGAAGCCACCACTGATCTGTTAACATGTGTGCCTACACATACAATTTTTTGTCTGTTTTGTGAACTGCTGTACCCAGAGGCATGCTGATGAGCACCAAGTGCAATTGCCAGTTTATCACAATGGTGGAACACGTCAAACAACTTTTCTATGGCATGGAGGTCAAAGTTCTGGCTCTGGCATACATCTGCCAGACAGTCTATTTCCATCTTGCACAAAAAAGTTCAGGTATCTGGGAACAGTCTCCTTGCCATGCACAAACCTCATTTTCAGCTCAATACAGGTGCCATCTTCAACTTATTCAACACCCCATTCCTTTCTCTGCTGTCAAATGACTGCTCTGAGACCCATTTTATTGTAGATGTTCATAGCAACCTGTAGACCATGGTATTTCCATTGTTCATATAAAAGAGTTGTTAGTGAAATTTGTTACACTATCTCGAAATCACAAATGTAAGCCACAAACTATGATCAAGAATGTGCCTGCTCCTCTCTTCAAAGGGCACTACTATTCTGGAACATGCTTACCAAGAGACGCCACGTTATGCAAAGGTGTTTTGTGGAACAGTCTTCACTTTGCATATCCACCAATGAGGGCATTTTAATGAGGGCACATGTGAACAGATTTGCAACTTCTGTTTGCTTGATCTGGACAGGAACTTATCAAGCCTTTTCCAACTGCTTATAAGCCAGTGAGCAACTGAACACAAGTGAAAAATGATTGGACCCGTGCCTTATACTTGGCATTTACAGAACAAGTATCACTTGGATACTTGTTTGGTTATTGTGCCCAACCCTAACATTTCCCAAAGGTCTACTTGACTTCCTGAACTATCAATCAAATTATATGCCCACCTTCACAAAGTGTTGATGATCAAGACCAAAGTTTTCCCTCTGTAGGAATTGCAGGCATTGGTAAAAGGATGTCCACCTTCACAAAGAATTGAGAATCAAGTAGGGGAGATCAGCCCATCACCAATCATGCATATGACCAAATATCTTTCCCAATTCTTCTTCATTTTGAGTGATTTAAAATGTTATAGGAGTGCCTTCTCAAGCTCTACAATCATCTTTGAAAGGCAAAAGCTGAAGCACTGGCCAAAAAAAGCAAAAACAAAATACATTTTTTCGAATTGCAAAACACGTTTTTTTCAAAAAAACTTCATTTTTACCCTTCCTAACTTCAAACCTCACAACTTTTTTATTTCCTATTCATGTTGAACAATTTAAAGTGCTAGGGGAGCACCATCTGAAATTCTACTAATGATCTTTGAACTCTAATGATGACATATAACATAAAATGAAGTTTTTGGGTGTTCAGAAACCAACCTTTTTAGTGTTTGGTGTGTTGTTTTTTTTGGAGTTGTTGACCCCCTTTATTTCTGATCTGTTTTAAATGATTGTTAGTGTGTCAGATGCACCAAGAGGAGGGGTTCTAATTTTGCTTGGACACTAGAAACAACAAAGCTCTCCCCTTGGATCCGGCCTGTCCTGAGCACTTAAATGTTCAGTCCCCAGCCAGTCTACCCTAGGGCAAAAGTTTCTCTCTGTGCAAATTGCAGGAATTGGCAAAAGACAGGTGTAAGTTGGCTTGGATTTTCTTTTGGAATCTGGATCCTTAGAATGATTTGCATGTTTGTGTTACCAAAAAGTGGCCTCAGGCATTTTTCTGTTTGACATAAACACAAACATCTGGATTGCATCCTCCAGTGTAAAATCTCTGGTTTTCACATTCATGGCGACAATCTCCAGATGAACACTGATCTCAAGGGCATTGCACCAAATGTTAAAACCCAGGTTTATGATCCAAAACCGCCTGCTGTTCACAAAGATGGCATTCTTGTGTGCCAAAGCAAACACAGAACCAATTATGAGTGCATCAAATGTTAAAACCCAGGTTTATGATCCAAAACCGCCTGCTGTTCACAAAGATGGCACACAAGAATGCAGTGGGTTGTTCTTCTCCATTGGTATGACATATAGACAAACCATTCGTGTATACTCCTGGCCCATTTGCACTATGTGAAAATATCATCTGTTATGATGGTGTCAATCCCAACACTAAAACCCAAAGCTATACTCAGCCTGAGCTTGCATACAAATTCTGACTACAAAACAACTGCAAAGAAACCTGATATTCCAACTTGAAATACACAATGCAGGAAGTAAGGTGATAACACTGTATGACAACTCCAATCAAAGTTCTTCATGTCAAAACTCATGTCCACCACAGTAGACATCTTGAGAAGAGGTTTTCTTACCTGATTACAGCTGGACGTCCTGCCTTTTAATGTATTTATTTAGTGGTAACCTGGAGCCCTTCATCACCTTCAACAGTGTGAGGAGGTCATAAAAATCACGTGGAAAAATGGAATACAATTTTTTTTTCAATTCCTTATGCTAAGATATGGAACTTTTCTCTTCGAGAGAGTCATTCTCCACCTCAACTTTCTTTGTGCCTGGTGGTGCCATCTGTTGCCTGTTAAGAAAGCTCTGTGCATTGGTCAAGTCCAAAGTACCATGGAGGAGTTGAAAAAGTAGCTCCTTTTGCAGAAAACGACCATGCCTCAAGCTGAGATAAAACTGGCGCTCCCCTACTACTGCAAACCACCTCCCAAAGAACCACAGAACCATGAGGACACCCTCATTAAGTAAAAATAGAGTCAGAAGCTCATGTCAATATTGAGTGCATTTTTTAATGAAGAAAAAAAACCAAGTGCCTATTATCATGTGCTTGAAATGGTCCTCAGCCAGAACATTGTCATACAGTGTGGTGTAATTACCATCCAAAGGAACAAGCACTTGGTTTGCTGCCTTCTCAAGCTCTGCATTTGACATTCCTTTCAGTGGTGGTACAATATTTCTGCAAGCCAAGAACCAAACATCAGCTGAACTCTGGATATTTGACTATGCCCTGCATTTTTTACTAAGAAAATACACATCAACATATTATGATTATCTCGGCACCCTTAGCAATTATGTTCCACCAGCTTAAGTCTTATCAGATTATCTGAGTCCACTTTCAGCTACTTTCAGTATGAGAATGTCTTTGTAACTCTTTACCTTATGTCATACTTCAAATCCTGCAACAAAACAGCAGAAGAAAAACTTTCAGCTTCTTTTCATACAAGAAATTTTTGCATATTTCGACTTCAAGTTATATGCTCATTCAACAGCCTTCTGAGCTTTTACAAAGATGTATGTGTCTCAATGTCTATTTCTCCACTTCCTCCATGATTCCCAATGCACAGATGACCACATCAGACCATTTGCTGCATGGGCAGTCACTTATTGAAGTCAACCAAATGAGGCAACAGGGAGGATGTGGCTTAGGATGGAGAAGACAAAACTGGAAAAGATGAAGCAAATTTGTGAAGACAAAAGTGACAATTCATGACTCCTCATTTCCAGTTACTCATTTTGAAAACATAATGATGTAGATACACATACCTGCCGATGACCCCAAAAGTCAATGACACTAAGTTGTACAATCCTCAGGTCTGGTGTAAAAAGGGCCATCTCTCCCACATACCTGTTCAAGCCGAGAACAAGAATATGCAAAGACTTGTCTCAATCAAAGCAAAAAAGCTATGAATAGGGAACTAACATGCTTAGTGGACATGGTAGGAAATAATGCAGGAAAAACCAGTACACACAATATGGAAACAACGGTATCCTATCCTATCACCACTGTGATGTTGGGGTGAGCAATTGAAATTTGGCAGCACTTCAGAAGACAGAAAAATCCTTAACCCTGAAAAATATTTTAAAAAGTGTACACCAGCTCAAGAAGAGGCCAAACCTGCGAGAGAACCACCAAAGAGCGGCTGAAGCGGCTCCTGCTCCACCCACCACAGCGGCAACAGCAGCTAGTGTCCCAACAGAAAGCCGCCCCTTGTGTCCTTGCACAGATGGACCACAAAAGGCCTCTCAAAATCAGGCTCTTACAAGTAATCACACAGCTGAATGCCCTAATAGATGCTGCCACCCATATTGTAAAAGTGACAGAAAGGAAAAAAGAGTAAGCTTGATTGATACCTCTTCTGCATACTGAGCCAATGGCAATGCTAAAGCAGCCACCCCACACAATTGAAATATCTTCAACCTGCCTCACCACATGACAAAAAGAGTCACAACCCATCAGGATTTGTTGCGGGTAAATGTTGAAAATGGATTGCATCTGATCTAAACCCTAGAGCCAGTTTCATTCCAAAACAAGAGGAAGAGGATGAAAATATTGTGGTATGACTGACAGTAGCAACCATAAACCAATCCAAATCTGAGGAGGAAATAAAGAACAAGCGGGTTCTCATCGCATATAAGTGCTTATATGTGCTCGGTATGTGATCCTGCACGGTAAAATTGGATAAGAAAATCCAATGTATGCCAGTACTAGTAACTCCAGATGTGTCAGTCACGCATTGGGTCAAGTTCCAGCCAAAATGCTGTGCCCAAACCCTAAACCCTAAATCCTACACCAATGCTGTAGTCTCTTCTTCCCTACGGGGCAGACAGCCTGGCAAACAAAAGACAGTACCTGACCACAAGTCGAAGAGGCTGCATCCATTTGGCACGGTACAACACAACTTTCTCTCCAGAGCTTTGCTTCTTTTCAATTGTCTTTGCATCCGAACTAGACAATCTCCTCATCTGCTTCTCGAAAGCAATAGGCCAAACCCTAATTCCTCCTCCGTTCAAATTCCTCCCTCCGCCACCAGCAGAAAAACCCCCCACCGATCTCCCGGAAAATGCATCCGTATGCGTAAGAAGACAGAAAAAAGAAGGAGAGGACTGGAGGACAGACAAGGAGGAGGAGGAGGAGGAGGAGGAAGGGTTCTGACCATCACGAAGAAGAACAATACCTAGCAAAGGATGATGCAGGTGCAGTTTACAACATTCTTGTTGAAATGCATGCTGCAATGCAGCACCAGTCGGAGGCCGGAGCTGCAGGCATCTACGCAGTGCCATGGCAGCAAACGAAGGAGAGCACAGTTGTGGGAGCTTTGAGACACAGATCTGTAAAGACCGGAAGCAGCAAAGCAACACACAACAACATGTCACACAGACTGCCTGCTAACGAGGTTGAGGGTTTAGGGTTTTACGATGATGGTACAGAATTTGGCTGTTTGAGAAAGACTTTTTAGGGTTTGAGCTTTAAATAAGGCAAAAAAAAAAAAGAATTATGGAAACTCAAATATTTCACCATGCAAAAATAATATAATCTTCAAAAAAAAATCCTCTAAAAGAAATACCCAAAATCTTTCAAGATATTTTTATATAACTCTATAATAACTAATCTCTCAAGTTTCGACACAAGCTAAAATATCATGATTCAAAAAATCCTCATATAAAAATAGATTTATTATTATTATTATTATTATTATTACCTAGGGGGCCAAAATCCCTTTAAGCTACTATACTCTATAATGAATCTCAACACAATAATGTAAGTGGATGTTTCTTGGTTAGAGTAGCTTCACCAGTGCTCAGTATGTGACCCTGCAAAATTATTACTTCTTGCATCCAACATTAGGTTTTATTACTTTTTTTTTTCAATTCCACCATAAAACTAAAATTGGACTACAAATAGGTGAGAGACTACTAATAGCAACCCACCTGGACCAATCAAACTATCTAGCCAATCAAACAACAGGTGTTAGGGTTTGCTCTGCCTTTTACAGGGCTCAGCATTTTGCAAAAAAATGTTGAGCCAAAATCATTTTCCTAAGCCAAACCAGCATGTTTTGACTTTTTGTCATCTAAAGAGTTTTTGCTGGGCCACAAATTGTTGAGGCAAAATCATTTTCCTAAGCCAAACCAGCATGTTTTGACTTTTTGTCATCTAAAGAGTTTTTGCTGGGCCACAAATTGTTGAGCCAAAATCATTTTGGTAAGCCAAACCGGCATGTTTTGACTTTTTGTCATCTAAAGAGTTCTTGCTGGGCCACACATACTGAGCATTGGTAGAGCTGCTCTTATGTGAGCATTTTGTTGTGAGCTTCCTCATCTCATGGTCTTTCCAGATATAAAGTTGTGCAAGGTCCCAATTTGCCACTGAGTCCCAAATGGGTTGGACTTCTCCATTGAATTTTGTTACAAAGTGTCTTTTTCTCCTTTGTTTCTCCTTTTAAATAAATTGACAGTCTTGTTGCATTTTCTGGTTTTTTTTTTTTTTTTTTTTTTTTTTTTTTTTTTTTTCTTTGGTTTTGTTTTTTTTTTTTTTTCTTTTTGGGCTTGTGTACTTTTTTTTTTTTTTTT
>Ga0116231_10011272_pt1 | contig 13854 bp, 7 predicted proteins | sample S1TSphgellanicum_2_FD_89695 | JGI IMG/M metagenome (GOLD analysis project Ga0116231, IMG submission 89695) | Host-associated microbial communities from peat moss isolated from Minnesota, USA - S1T2_Fd - Sphagnum magellanicum MG | ecosystem: Host-associated > Plants > Peat moss > Unclassified... | reverse complement strand
TAGAAGAACATGCACATCATGTTATCATAATTCATTATTCATGAGGAAAGGGTTTTCATTGTCCAAAAACATGCTTAGAAATCTTATGCCTAATGCTACTAAAATGTTATGAACAATTGAATTGTATGTAAATGGCTCCAAGCATTTCAGAATCAAATCAAGAAGATACTAACGAACAATCTAGCTTGAAAATATTTGAGATGGCAAGTTGTGATGATGAGCAACAAAGGAGAGTGTGAATCAAAAAGTTGTTGTCATTTCAACTTTGGCACGTTGACATGAAGTACATCAAGTGCCCTTTGCAACGGTCCTTTGCAATGGTGGAGGAAGCATAAAACTATGTATCCTATTCTGACTTTACTTGGACGACAAATATTGAGCATTTCAATGTTTCATATTGAAACAAAAATAAAATTTTCCTCGTCAAATATTCTTACAAACTTGTGCACCATTTTGGTTCCAAATCCACTAATCAACCTTTTTTTCTGTTTGTGCAATTTGATACAATTGAAAGCTCAATTTAAATAACTCATTTTAAATTAGTTTCATCTTTTGGTTATCTTATAACTATTGCACATTTTTTTGACGAGAGTTATTAAATGCACTTTGAGATCTTGCATTTGTTCCTAAATTGGGAAATGGAGAATTTAAAAAAAAAATGAACACCACTTAACCAACTTAAAGGTGTGTCATTCCTACAATGTAAGGCTTAGGACAAGGCTACAATAATTTTTATAGTTTTGTCCTAGTTTGGAAATTGTTTAGGTCCATCATAATGTTCAATTTGTGATTTACTTGTGTTTTATGGTTAGGGGAGTGTCCCCAAAATACAAAGGAAAAAAAATGAATTGGTGTTTTATGATTGGTAAGGGTCAAGAGTTGAGGGACATTCCCTAAATGTAAGGCCTGATGGACAAAGCTTGATGGGGGTTGTTTAGGGTCTCCCCAAGGGACAAGGGTAGGGACAAACCCTCATCCTAGACCCCTTCTTTGGGGACCGTCCCCACCCAAGGGCCTTACCCAACACAGCTTTCAAACCCAAACCATCAAACCCTAACTATCTTCCTTTGGCATCTTCTCTCACTTGGTATGTGTTTGATTTGGTGTTTTTGGGAGTTGCTTTCGACAATCTCGTGGGTTTCGTGGTCTCTTGATCAGCGTTGCACTGCTGCGGAGGAAGATTGTAACTGATCTTAATGCGACAAATACAAGCAGATTTGTTTCTCAAAAAGTTCTGGTTTTAAGCGCATCGTCTTTTGACACCGGATTCATCACATTTTCTTCTCAAAGGATGAGTTGCTAAATTCGTTAGGAGGGGATGAGGCGTTGGTGGAGTAGAAGATGAGTGTGGAGTTCTGGAATCGTACGCAGATTCGTGGCATTCAGAACCAAGGCAGCTGAGCCCTGGGAGAAGCTTCAGCAGGAAAAGTCTGTGTACAGAAACCATAGAGTGTTTTAGGGTTTTGCATAAGCGTTCGACTCCGGCCTCGGACAGCAGGGGACGGAAGACATGACATCGACAGGCTCCGTTGTTGGTATGTGCTGTCATTTCTTTTGCTGATAGCAAAGAACTTCGCTGAATCCCTCTTCTTGTGTCCATCCGTTGAAGGTCTTGTGGGCTGCTGCAGTTCCTAGAAGCTTCAGATTACTGGAAGAGCTCGAGAGGGGAGAGAAAGGGATTGGAGATGGCACTGTGAGCTATGGAATGGATGACGGTGATGACTTATTCATGCGCTCTTGGACTGGCACCATCATTGGCCCTAATCACGTAAGTGTTGGAACTTGGCCTTCTACAGCTGACACGATGGGCACCCTGAGTGCAGTTACGGCCGCAGATGTAGTTGTAGATATGTGATCAGTCTTCCTCTCTGGAAATGTTTTGCTCCTTTTTGGAATCAAGTCATGAGATGGCTTGAGCGGTCGATCAGTTTTCTGATCATTGTTGCTGCTCTCACATGCAACTGGTGCAGTCAGTACATGAAGGCCGCATATATACAGTGAAGCTTTTTTGCGATAAGGATTATCCAGATAGGCCTCCAAGCGTCAAATTTCACTCACGGATCAACATGACATGTGTGAACCAGGAGAATGGAATGGTGAGCATGGCACTGCAACAGGGACTGTTTGCCTTCATTGCTGCTGGAAATTAGGGTTAGGGTCTCTCGTCACCAGCAGATCTAATTCTGCTTTTTCTGCTTTTCTAATGTATAATGACAAACTGTCTGTAAGATCTTAGACCAAATGTTTCAAGAGCAATCCACCTCCTACAAATGGCTCTTGTAACTTCTACAGTAAGTAAAAGCTGGGTGTGCCTTCTGCCAAGTTATAGGTGCATGCAACAACTATTTGTGTTGTGTTCACATATTTAGAACCCTCATTGTCCAAGCAAACTGATAATTCTATACTCTTATAAACCATTATACATACATAAATTTTTGTTGAAAAGTGTTATGATCTACCAATTCTGAGGAATCTGAGATGCCAGAGTTCGTCTTCTGGAATGGCCAGCTGATTTCATGATTTGTAGGTGGATCCAAGATACTTTTCAATGCTTGCACAGTGGCGGCGTGAATACACAATGGAGAGCATTCTGACAGAGCTCAAGAAGGAGATGGCATCCCCTGCCAACCGCAAGCTGCAGCAGCCTGCTGAGGGCAGCACGTTCTAAATTTTTCCAGGTTGGTGCATCAATCAGTCGAGATTTTACCTTAAGAAAGAGTAGAGTTCAGGGTGTTGGGTTTCTTCTTCATCAAGTCAATAGTTCAGAAAGATATTGATCTTTCACAACAGGAGAACTGAACTGTTGTAATTAACAGCTTACAATTGTTATAACATTTTGGTGTTTATGAGTTTGAATGGGCATTATGGGTGGCTGAGAAAGGTATGTAAGGTGATTAGTATTAGAGAGTGCTCCTTCAAAAACTTGATACATGTAGATTTTGTGATAATGAACTTTGGACCCAAATTCATGTTGTGCTATTTTGCCTAGACATTTTGACATTACTGCCAATCCCTGGCTATAAACCAGGTTGAGAACAAAGTTCTAACTGCCAGATTAAGCTCTTGTATTTTTTGTGTGTTGATTGGCAACTTATGTCCATGTACTATGGGAGTTGACTATGGCACAGCATAAGTCAGATGAAAGTTCTTGCTATATCAGGTGTTAGTGGGCACTTGGAGTCAGAGGTGTCATATTTCATCTCTTTATTCACACACCAGTTGCTGAAACTGTTGACATTGATTTAAAGTGGTCGTTTTGGACTTTGAGGTTGACTTGGAGCTTGAGTTACTGGAGAGCCAACACAGACCTAAATCCTTTGGAAGGTTCTATTCTTGGAGCTTCATTGGTTAGTTTTCCCTTTACTGTGAAGGTCTTAATCATATGATTATGATTGAAACTCTATAAGAGTGTGAGAGCAACAATATTCTTGCACCAGAATTTTGAGGAGTTTGCCTTCAATTTTTCAGCTATACATTTCAAGGCCTTGTGTGTGACAGATATTTTAGGTTACGTCATGAGTTCTTTATGAGGTTTCTTACTAATGTTGTGTGGTCATTTCAATGTTTAAGAACAATGGTTTTGTGTCTTATAAACCCTTTAATTTAAAAAACGTATTGTAATTAAAAAATATTTTACTATTTTAAAGAACTTGTCCAGTTTTGATTTCTTTTGTATTTCATTATTGCAAGTTCCTTGCAAAATTGATTATCTTCTAACCCATAATCAAAGGTTATATGCAATGGTTCTTTAGTCTCAAGAACTTGGCAATGTGTTGCCAAAGAATCAATGTTGTGTAATTTTTGTTTGGATGGGTATGTGATGAAACAACTGAAGGAAAGAAAGACAGAGAAATTGTGTGAGCTACCTCAAAAATCTTGCAACACTAATAAAAAGTTTGACCTTCAAAAAGTTTCACAAGGAGACTAAATTTCATAGCTAGTAAAACCATTTAAAGGTGTAAAGAGACAAGAAATGACTCAAATTCAAATGCAAAAAAAATTTATTGCAAGAAAACAAATACACAAAACAATGGTGCTCACATTCATGGACACAAAATGCAAAAACATTTTCTTATTTTTTGTTTCCAATAAAAATATTAAACTTGCAATAACATAATGAAATGTCAAGATCCCAACAGCAAGAAACTTACAAATTAATTATAGAAAAATCACCCAATCTAGTTTGAATTTTCAATGAGTACATTCAAGGTGAGTTGTTGAGAATCACAATTAATAAATGGTTATTTTATGGCAAACCTAATCAGAAAAGGAAGGAAAGGGAGAAATTAATAAGAGAAAATTAATATTTAACAATTTTGTAATTGAAAAACAACACATTGAAAAACAAAAAAAAAACAAATCCCCATTAACCCTTTGGACAACAACTATCAAAATTCAATATCAAACCAACAAACAACCAAATGCAAATCTCTCTTTACAAAACTCTAACCCGACACACAAATTTTTAAAAATTTCTTCCAAAATTGACAGGCATCATGTGGTCACCACACCTTTCACAAATTGTTCACCAAACTTAGACTTCACTATACTTTGTCACCCACCAAAAAACAAAAGATAAATTCAAAGAAAACAAAACCTCAAAACAATAGAAAATACTCTCAAGTTCAAAAGGATTCATCTAAGCAAATAAAATAAGAACACAAAATTTAGAGGAGGAGGAGGAAAAAATGAACCAAAAATCCACACACAACACATGTGATACACAAAGAAGACATTGTAGAGATGGAAAGGTCAAAATTGAAATTGTCTACAAAAATTGCAAGCAAAAGTGATGAAAAATGAAAGATGTTCATTACATGGATAGGCATGTAGTAAGTGGTAGTAGGCAACATTTGTTTTGGGCTTTTGTTTCCTCCTCCCTATCGCATGTTTTACCTTCTTCCACACATTATTGTATGTGGGCATCATAACCTCCCACCACCATTTGTGCTTCTAGTACATAAAAAAGATCTTTCAAAAGCATCCAAGGAGGAGAATGTTGTGCCTTTTGACCTTTTGTTGAGAGATGTCAACAATGGAACTTTTTCTTCTCCATCTATTATAGATTACATATGGAGCTTGGAAAAAAGTTGCATGTCTAGCCCACAACTACTATACTCAAAGAACCCATTGTTCTTTAACCAAACCCCAATAAAAGTTCAAGTGAAAACATGAAGTTTTATTAATTAATGGTTCTTCGGTTTCTAATGGGTTTTTTAAACCTTTATCGTTGTCAATTTCAAAGCAACATGGTTGTTTTGGAAGCACCCCTTTGAAAATTAAGGATATATATCGAGGTATGTAATCCTAAAGGTTTGTCCCTATTTTGATAACTACCCAATACTAATTATTACAATTATTTTGTAAGAATGGGAAAAACCTTACATTTATAAGCATAAATATGCATAATTTTCTTTTCACTATTAAGGTAGATGCATAAGACCTTTTTTTCTCCTATTCTAGGAAGAATATTGTAGTACCTTTTAAGGTTCGGCATAAATTAAATTATTTTCAAAAAATTTGAATTTTTGGATATTAATAGTTAATTATGAAAAAAAACATTTAAATTCATGCAACCGACTAAGTTTGACTCCTAAACCTTTCCAATTAGCTTTTAGCAATAATTTATTGACCACCTAACCACAAAAGCATTAAACTTCTTTTCTATAAGCATTTTGTTATAGTAAATTTAATATAGAATGTCGAAATTTTCAATTTTCAAATTTTAACCGTCAAATTAAAAATTAACTTAATTATTCGGCACAAAGGTGTTGAACCTAAAATGGCACTATGGTATTTATTTAAAGTAAAGCCTCAAGATGGGGGCCTTCCCAAAATAAAGGACCTAAGATGAAGTAATAGTCTCATTTAATTTTGAAATTTTGGGAATGTCCCCCATGTGTGGATTTGACCCATTGTAATGTGCAAGGTGAACATTATTATGAATTCAATTATATGTAGATCATGAATTGTAGGAGTAGGACGATTTTTATGCCTATTTTTTAAAGTCATTTCACAATAGGGGTTGAGTATTGATAAAATTAAGGTTGTAATTAGGTTTAAAACAAAACTTGTGGTTTTTTATGTTATTTATTCAGGTTATGATGTTAGTTATCATAACGTGATATTATCATTTTAGATACTTTTAGAAAGTAAGCCCAGAATATCATCATAAATTTCTTGGGCCACAATTTGGCAATAATGATTGTGTGAAAAAAATAATTCATAGGTTTGACATATTGTGAATGTCATGCATGTAAAACATGTATGAAACATGTATAAGTAGGATAAAAGATTTTCACCCATAATATGTGTCTTATTTAAATGTGTTTCATACATGTTTTAAACACACAACATTCCTGTCTAGACAATACAAATTTTTGAAAAATAAATTTCACATGATTATTATTACCATATTGTAGCCCATATGTGATGATGTGTTAAAATTTGAAATATATTATTCAAGATCAATGCAAGATATCGAAAGGTTAGTTTGTTTTATGTTGATCATTTTGACTTTTGTTGTTACTCATTTATTCCATCACTTGATGTTCATTTGGTTTCATTTCATTCGCTAAAAACTTCAATTTTGCTTTGCATTACATCGATCATTTTAATATATGTAATTGATTTTTTTGCACCATTACAACCTATTCATTTGATTTGATTTGATTTTTTGTGTTTCAATTTTTTTTTGTGTTCGTAGATTATTCATTTGCATATTTCTAAAAACATTAAGCTTACATAACATAAGGCCATTGAAAGTGGTGTTGTTGACACAATTCTTGCAAGTTTTTTTTAAAAATGTGTGAATGTTTTGTTTTGTGCCATGAAACTAAATCCAATTTCATGTGTCAATTTCCTTTTGAATAAATTTGCTTGTGGTATAAGATACCATCATCGAAGTAAGATATTTGCAATTAGGAATTTGAAAATCCATTTGGTTTTACAAGAATTCATTAATGTTGTTAATGTTGTTTTTAGACATCACATCAAATGGCCAAAGGGAGATTATTTGGTAGAAGTAATGGGGTTCAAAGCATTTTGTGGTTTGCCATCTATCCATGGCATGATTGATGTCATTCAAATCCATTTCTAAACACCAAAAAGTCTTTTTGCGATAAACTTTTAAATTCATTCAAGTCTAAATCTTGAAACGTGTAATTGCAAGTAATGGTTGATTGTTAAAAAGAAATAAAATTTGAATGACCTTCAATTAAAATGTGAAACACAACATTGGAAAGATTTCATTAAAAGTTACAACTTTAAATTTGAAACTTTTGAATCCAAATTCATATGAGGAAGTTATGAACTTCCAAAGCCATGGAAGTCATAACTTAAGAATTTTGGGACTTTCACTTGGGAGTCTTAAGAAATTTAGCCATTTTGATGTGTTGTTTGTCATCAATCACAAAATGTATTATAAAAAGGAAGGTGGTGGCCTCTTCCCAAGTTTAGATCATGTGAGTGTAACAAGTCCAAAGCAAGTTCATGATCCAAAATTAGCTTATGTTTGCTTTAATCACTTACATTGTTTAATTTGTGCAAATGACTTATCTATGAGGTTGTAATAAATGTCACATCATTCTAGACCCATCTTAAATCTACTACACACTCATCTTTTCCCAAAATGAGGAACTAAAGAACGTACCTCTTTTTTTCCATTTTGTTCACTACGTTGAAAGCTTCCTCCCAGTGCCTCAAAACAAACTTAGGGGCGTGTCACCATTTTTACATGATTTAGTGGTTTGTTGTTGGATCTTTCATAACATGATATTGAATGGAAAAGACCTTGATATTAACATTTTGATGATTTAATTAAAACTAAAAAACACTTTAAGGCTATGTGCATATTTGAGACAAGGTCAAAGCAAGCTAATGAATAAAGGATTCTTTTTTTAAAAAAAATTGAAAACGATGTTGAATCAAAATTGCAAGATTTTGACATCTCAAGAATAGGTCAACAAATGACTTTCAAGCCACACTTTGGGAATCAATCGCAAAAGAGGTTATTAATTTCATTTGAAACTTGATTTTCATTTTTGCCATTCAAAGTTCAATGAAATGAAAGGTTGTCAACTTGAATGTTCAATTGTTTTGTGTTTTTTTGAATCATATGAATAATTACGTGTTGATTTTACATTCAATTTGAACCAACTAACTATTATTCTTGTCATCAATAATTAAATAGTTTTTGTAGTTGAACCATGATTTCTTCTTTTGATGGATTTAAAATCAAGTTTAAAGTTGTAGGTAGGAGTAATTTGTCTTAAATGAAGGTACGACACATCCTAATGTTCAAACAAGAGAAAGCATTCACCATGTCCTTGTTTGTTTTGTGAATCTTTTTGTATCATAATTTGAGGTATTTCAATTAATATTTGATAGTTTGATCACATTTTAATGAAACATTCTTCAATTCTAATTATTTGAGGTTCATTGCCACCTTGTTGTTTTAATTTGTTGTTTTTTATTATTGGTGACCTAATTCCTATGTGTTGTGTTGCCAGGTGCAATTAAAGTTGTTGGGTGTGTAGGCATATCACACGCATTTAGAACATTTGAAATATTATCTTTCAAAACTTGTGTTGAGGATAATCATCATAATCATCCATGTTCACCCAAGTTTGCACATTATGTTGTTCATATATTAGATAGTTGTCCTCAAACAACTATGTGAAATGAATGTTATTATGCATAATCTTGTTCCTTTTTTGTGTTAACTTTAGGTACTATTAGAACTTTTTTTTTAATCACCTACCATTTGTAGATCTCTCATGTGGAGTGGTGCATCAATGATCCATTCTCCTTGAAATGCTTTAATCACTTCATAAAATTATTTGTTGAATTACCAAGATAAGTGAAATTCTTATCACGGTCATATACAATTATGTCCCAAAATGATATATGATGACTAGTGCATTTGGAATAGTCTAAAATTTTCTTATAATTTAAATTAAGTTTGTCCCACCTATCTTTACACATTTTACCTTTTTTGGCACCTAACTATGAACAAGCTTATGAAATTCATTCATGATCTTGTTCTACCATGGCACAACAAGTACCATGTGCGCTTTTGAATTTATCAATTCATTATCAACTACATATCAACATGTTTACATTTGATCATTGTTGGTATTTCGTTTTGTTTGCAATTTTCCTACCTTGTACACATCAATTAACTTCTTATTTCTCTCATTGATCATTTTTTTGTTAGTTCTCCCATTTGATATGTTTGTTACTAACATCATTGCATTGCTTGCAAATGATATGGAATTGTTTGTGTCCATTGTAATGTAGCCCTAAACTAGAGCCTTTTCATGTTTGAAGAATGATCAATGTGCAATTTGGGGTCACATCAACTTTTAACATTGGCCATGGAATGCAATTGGAGGAGTGAGAATGTGAAGTGGTTTGAAGTTTAACAAGTATTTTTTATTGCAAGGTGAAAGGTTATGATTTGTTATTGTATTATTTCCAAGCTGCATAATGGTCCAAAAATTCTATGAAGATAATGGGAAGAAGTTATATGATTTTTGTTTTATGTGGAATTTGTGTGTGATGCCGATTTGTTTACTATTTTTGGGAGAGAAGTAGGTGATGGAAAATAATGTTATATCCATGAAGGTGGTAGAAATGTTTTACAAGTTGATCCCAAAAATGATGTGGGAAAAAATAAAAAGATGGCAAAAGGTTACATTAAAGGAGGTGTGTAAAATTGTGGAGGTGAAAAGTCAAGTGTTTTGGTGAATGGACTTGCATGTCGATTAGAATATTGGATGGTAGTTATAGTAGAATTGTGGTCATTGTTTTTAATTACTCTTCCATTAGGCCATAAGTAATTAGGTTAAGATGAACAATGTACTTCCATATAATTAAAGATTGATACTGAGACATGAAGACAATGTGAGGTGGTTCGCGCTATAAAACGGGCATGTAGTGAATTTTAGAAAATAATTGCATTTAAAAAGAAAATGTTTGGGACTTTGAATTGGAAGTTGTTAGTGCTGAAATTGAAAACATAAAAAACCCTTACAAGGTATTTAAAAAGAAGGTAGATTTGTAGAAAAATGAAAGAGTCTAGTAAAAATAATAGGGTAGATGCAAGTTAGGGTGGCTCAAAAGTGACAAGCGTCCCAATCCCAAAAGTTCATATTTTAACAGTAGAATGGAAAAAAAAATTAAAAACCAATTTTGAGTGGGCCTTGTGTGATGATTAATTAATTAATACAGTCCATATGAAAGGCTACCTATGTTACCAATTCTTTGACATACATGTTAGGGGGAAAAAAATATCAATCCAACAAAAAATGATCAAGATAAAAACTTTTGAAAATAAGGTTAGAATTTGGTCATTTAAAAGTCCATAGATATTTGTTGGTTAAAATTTTTGTTGTAATTTTTTTTAATCCTTTTTTTTTCCATTATGTATCATATATTGAGTCTCTATAACAAATATTGAAATAAAATCATAACAAAAAAATGAATTTGAATGTTAATGCAAAACCTATAATATAATCCATATGTTCATTTTAAAAGTTCATTATTATATGATTGGTGTATGTTTATTGAATTCACTGTTCAATAAATATTTTCATTCAAGTTGACAACTTTAATCCATAAATATTTTTGTTAAATTAATGATTTTACAATATGTTTGTGGCATTTGAATATAATACACTTTGTAAAAATTCCAAAAAGGGATAGAGAATGAACCATTGTAGCTTGCAACCACCCAACATGACATATTTGATGAGATGGTGAAATAAGAATAAAAGTCATTTTTACCTTGAATGACATATATTGATAGTAATAAACATGTAAGGATTATAATGGGTTATGAAAAAATGAAAAGGAAGTTGGTGTTGAAGAATTTTATCAAAATGAGTGGGAAGAATAAAAACACCATTTTGCATTGCATAACGAGGGTTTAATGTAGCACATTGCAAATTTAGCATGTAACGAATTAATAATGAAAATCGTGCAAAGTTCATTATTTCATAAGTTCATACATTTTACACACAAATATTATGTGTTGAAAACACATTTGACACATAGATAAATATGTTGACAGATGAAATACAAACCTATGATTGAACAAATGACACATGAGTTTCACATCTTTTTATAAATTTGTGTGTCAAATGTGTTTGTAATGTACAATATAAATGCTTGAAATATACGAATTATAAATGAACAAAATTTGCACAATTTTCACTATTAATTTGTGAGACGTTAAATTTGTGATACACTTCAAAATTGAAAGTGTTGATCTTTGGCCAAACTTGAAATTTAAAAATGAAAATGATACTTCAAAAATATACTGATAGATCTTATATCTTTAAACTAAGATGTTAAAATTGTAAATATTTGTGTGAATGGACTCAAAATCATTTGAGCAAAGGACTTTGAATTTTAGATTCAAGTTGCCATTGTAAGATGTTGTGGATTCTTGAAAGATTTGTACAAAAGAATTTTTGTTCTAACACATGTCAAGGGATAGGAAACAAAAAACATGGTTCATTATTGTTAGTATATACCTTTTTTCTTTTGTTCATAATGGACCTTGCAATAAAAAGAAAATGCCATTGATATAACAAAAAACCTTAAATATTTTAAAAATGTCATTGATATAGTGAAAACATACACATAGAAAAAATGCCTTAATACAGAAAGAACATGAATGTGGTAGAAAAAGAAGGTGCAACAAAAAGGAAAGGTGAAAATAAACAAGCATTGTGACATCGAAAGGATGCTTCGATGAGAAAACTTTTTGAACCCAAAACATGTTTTGGCAACGATGGACAAAGCTTTATGAATTTGAAAAGCGTTTTGATGATGATGGGTAGGGTGATTGAAGATTAGTATCTTACATTATTAACTTTCGTGGTGATAACTTATCATTGTTAATAGGCTTGCAAATATTAAAAATTTGAAAAATTCACAATACATAACATTAGCATACCATTAGGTTTACAATTTTATGAATAATGTTGATGATAACTCGTCATGTAAGCATGCCGTGTATACTACTTACCTAAGCATTTTAACTAAATAAACATTGTTATTTATATGACATTATGAACACCACAATCTACATGTGTAAACGACCCTTCAAAGGGGGAAGGATTGAGCCTTAAAAAAAAGGGGGGAGGGATGCTACAACTACAAGGCATAATCTCCTTCCCACTCCTAATGAATAGCCAAAAACATCCCTCCTAGAAAAAAATATTCATGGATACATAAGGTGTCCTCAAAATACACTAGAAAGAAATTTTGTTGGGACCTACCCCCCCCCACCCTTTTGGGTGCTTTGGTGACATTTATCTATTTTTGGAATTCGACGATTAACATGGCAAATTGTTTTTGGTAGTCACTAAGCGCTTCACTTAATCACTGATCAGGGCATTGTCTAGATCTTTAATCCGGTGTTTAGTGTTTTACCTTTGTTTGCCCACAACAAACTCGCTCAAAAACCAGGTCATTAAGTATATTAAAAGAAAGATTAGTGAAAAACACTAATCAGGTCACGACTCAGTTGCCAGTGTTTTTCTTATCAATTTTCTGACGTACCCAAAATGGCGATGGTGCACAAGAAAAATGTAGCCAAATTTGGCTACAATCGAAATATGAAAAGTAAGACTTTTTAAACAGCCCTCTTTTAATTTCTTTGCTACATACTTGAACCATGTATCCAAATCTGGAGATTTAAAAAAAGAAGAAAAAGTGGTCAAATTCTGGCTATTGAAAATCTCAGAGAGCACTTGATTTTAGCACTTTATATATATATATATATATATATATATATATACACATTTTTCGCCATATATAGCCAGCCAAAAACAAAAGAAGGCGCTGCGACTCACGTAGCAAAGACCGAGAGCGAGTGAAGGAGGTTACGGGTTACTAGTTACTTACTACCTACTAATCAAATGACGCGAAATTAGTAAGTCACTAATCAGAGATCCGTCGTCCCTCTGTTTTGGACAACGTTGGTGGTGGTGGGCACAGAGAGAGAGAGAGAGAGCGTTGGGCTGCGTACTTGCTGCAATTCTCTTCTCTTTCCTCTGCAGCGTTCTTCACACGCGCTTGGTGTCTTTTACTTTGCTTCTACCGCTTTGTTCTTGTTCTTGTTCTTATCTCTCTCTCGCTCTCTTTCTCTCTCTTTGTTTGTGTGCTAGAAGAGCCAGCCCACCGGATATTCTCTCCTGTAGTTCCTTGTTCGTCAAATTTTCACGTTTCAAGTCCTTGCTCCTCTACTGCCACCCTTTCGTTCGACATCGCCATCCGTGTTTGTATCTGCCGGAAACCACCGATGCGTCTAGCTCGGCTTCTTTGCTCTTTGTGTATCAGAAACAAGTTCTTGACCGCCTGTGGCGAAGCGGGGGAGATAATAGAGTCGTTTTGAGGTTCTTGGAGTTTGCCTGTGTTTGACCTAGATTTGTGGCCACCTCCTTCTTAGGTAGGTTTGTCGGTTGCTTTGTTGTCGTTATTGGATCGCGTTTTTCGACGAGCGGGGAAAAAAAGAACGTCGTTCCGTTTTTTCTAGGATATCAGCACACAAGAAGAAAGGCGCCTCGCTTTGGATCTCGGATTTGGTGAAGCCTTGTATAGCAACTTCAAGGAACAGGCGATCGTCAGACAAGCCGTAGCTGAAGACAATGCCGGGAACTATGCCAAGGCTTTACCACTTTACATGAATGCGTTGGAGTATTTCAACACGCATCTCAGATACGAGAAGAATCCGAAGATCAAGGAAGCTATCACTCAGAAATTCACGGAGTATTTGCGCCGGGCGGAGGAGATCAGGGCCGTGCTGGACGAAGGTGGTGGACAGGGGCCGACCGCCAACGG
>Ga0116231_10011271_pt1 | contig 13855 bp, 16 predicted proteins | sample S1TSphgellanicum_2_FD_89695 | JGI IMG/M metagenome (GOLD analysis project Ga0116231, IMG submission 89695) | Host-associated microbial communities from peat moss isolated from Minnesota, USA - S1T2_Fd - Sphagnum magellanicum MG | ecosystem: Host-associated > Plants > Peat moss > Unclassified... | reverse complement strand
TGCGCCGGCAGCTCGACTTCGACGGCATACCGCGCAGCCTCTACAAACAGCATCTGCATGCCATCGGCATCTGCGCCACCTCCTACAACGACGCCGGTTCGGTGACTTTCTACGCCGCGGCGCCGACGGTGAACGCGTGGTCGCGCGTGAACCGCAAGGGAGCGCGTGCCGTGCTCACGCTCGAGCACCTGATGGCGAGCCTGGCGATCCCCTTTTTGTTCCGGCCGGTGCTCGTCAACAGCGTCTTCTTCGGCGACGGCGCGATGCGGCAGACCTCGCCGTTGAGCCCGGCCATTCATCTTGGCGCCAACCGCCTGTTCATCATCGGCGTCAACGATCCACTTCCGGGCGATGTGGCGCGCAATTCGCCGCCGGAGCCCACCTTTGGGCAAATGTTCGGCTTCATGCTCGATTCGCTGTTCATGGATCAACTCACCGCCGACCTGGAGCGCATCAATCGCTACAACCACGCCCAAGGGATGCGACGCATCGATGCCTTGCTCATGACGCCGTCGCGCGACGTCAACGAAATCGCGCAGCGGCATGCCAGGGAACTGCCGGGAAGCCTGCGCGCGATGATGCGTATTTTCGGCGCCAGCAGCACCGCCGGCAGCGGCCTGTTGCTCAGCTATCTGCTGTTCGAGCGTGGCTTCACCCGGGAGATGATCCAGCTGGGATACGATGATTCAATGGCGCGTGCCGAGGAAATCCGCGATTTCCTCAAGCTCACGCACGTGCGCCAATCTCGCGCACCGCGAGAACGCGAGCACCCGCAGCGCGAGCACCCGCAGCGCGAGCACCCGCAGCGCGAGCACCCGCAGCGCGAGCGCACCGCCCGCGAGCGCACGCCGCGGGAACGGGCGAGGCCGCGCTCCTAGCGAGGCTCCTAGTCTCAATTTGCGCTAGTGCTTCGCCAGGGAGTCGTGGCGGGTGAGCACCTCCGGGTGGGTGGCGCGGAAATGCTCGGCCAGTTTCTCGGCGACGTAGACTGAGCGATGCTGGCCGCCGGTGCAGCCCACCGCAATGGTCAGATAGCTGCGGTTGGCCATGGAAAATTCCTGCACGCGCCGTTCCAGAAATCCCGCGAGGTCGGCGATCATCGCGCGCACGCTGGCGTGAGACGACAGGAACTCGATGACAGCGGCATCGCGCCCGCTCAGATTGCGCAGTGAATGCTCCCAAAAAGGATTGGGCAGGCTGCGCACGTCGAACACGAAGTCCGCATCGCCTGGTATGCCATGCTTGTAGCCGAACGACTCGAACATCAGCGACAACCGGCCTTCGCTGCGCCGGTCGATGCGCTGGCGGATCACCTCGCGCAGCGCATGCACGCTCATTTGCGAGGTATCGATGACCCAATCGGCCGTCATCGTGATGGGCTCGAGCAGCTTGCGCTCGGCAGCGATCGCCTCGCGCAGGCTGACGGCGCCTGACACCAACGGATGCTTGCGGCGCGTCTCGGCGAAGCGTTTGAGCAGAATCTCGTCGCTGGCGTGCAGGTACAGCACGTCGCAATCGATGCCGCTGCGCCGCATCTCGTTTGCCAGCAGCGGTATGGTTGCGATTTCGCAGGGACGGTTGCGCGCGTCGAGGCCGACGGCGGTGCGCGGGTCGACGTCGCCGGTGCCGCGAACGGTGTGCGAAATGAACGACTTGAGCAGCGCCGCAGGAATGTTGTCGACACAGTAGAAATCAATGTCCTCCAACATGTGCAGCGCGACGCTCTTGCCTGAGCCGGACAGCCCGCTCACGATTATCAGCCGCATCGACATGGCCGGCGCTCCGAACCGCTGACTATTGCGACAACCGCGCCTTGAGCACTTCCTCGGCGCGATGGTCGGCTGCTTTTTCCTTGTGTTTCTTCACGCAGCGGTCGAGCTTGTCGGCGAGCGCATCGATGGCGGCGTACATGTTTTCTTCAGTGGCGTCGGCATAGATCTTATTGCCGCTCATCATCAGGGTTGCCTCCGCTTTGTGGCGCAGCTTCTCCACCGTGAGCACGCAGTGCACGTCGATGAGTTGATCGTAGTGCCGGGAGATGCGTTCGAATTTCTTGAGGACATAGCCGCGCATGGCTTCTGTTACTTCCACATGATGGCCGGAAAGATCGAGCTGCATGAGGTGACTCCTTCTTGCGTTTCTTAAGACGCGCGGGCAGCGGCTCGTTTCCGTTCGTTCGACGGAGCGATCTGCATGCCTTCGCGATACTTGGCAACCGTGCGCCGCGCCACGGGGATGCCTTCCTGCGACAGAATTTCCGCCAGCTTGGAGTCGCTGCACGGATTCTCCGGATTCTCCTGCGATATGAGCTTCCTGATCTTGGCGCGGATGGCGGTCGACGACATTTCGGTGCCGTCCGCGGCCTCGACATGGCTGGAAAAGAAGTAACGGAACTCGAACACCCCGCGCGGGGTGTGCATGTACTTGGCGGTTGTGACGCGCGAGATGGTCGACTCGTGCATTTCCACGGCCTCCGCGACGTCCTTGAGGATCAAGGGTTCCATCGCCTCCTCGCCGATGTCGAAGAAGCTCGACTGGCGCTGCACGATGCAGCGCGCCACCTTGATCAAGGTTTCATTGCGTATCTCGAGGCTGCGCATCAGCCAGCGCGCTTCCTGCAGTTGCGTGCGCAGCATGGCGTGATCGGGCGAACGGGAGATCAGGTTTGCGTAGTTCTGGTTGACGCGCACCTTGGGCACCGTCGCTTGGTTGATTTCCACGGTCCAACCGTGCTCCGTGCGGCGCACGAACACGTCGGGAATGATGTACTCGGCCTGGGAAGGGTTGACCGCAGCGCCGGGGCGCGGATGACAGGATCTGACAAGCGCCAGCGCCATCTCCAGATCGCCCTCGCTGCAGCGCAGTTGGCGGCGCAGCAACACCAGTTGCTGGGCGGCGACCAGGTCCAGGTGCTCCAGGGCGACGCGGATCGCGACATCCCGGGCCGGCGTGGCAGGATCCAGCTGCCGCAGCTGCAGTGCGATGCATTCGCCCAGAGTGCGCGCGCCGACACCCGCCGGCTCGAGCGACTGCACGACGCCGAGCACGCGCTCGACGTCCGCGGCGCTGGCCTCGATTTCCGGCAGCAGGCTCGAGCGTATGTCCTCGAGGGAGTCCTTCAGGTAGCCATCGTCGGTGATGGCATCGGTGATGACGCGTGCGATCGCCGAGTCGATCGGTGACAGCTTGGCAAGGTCCAGCTGTTCGATCAGCTGCTCCTTGAGGGTTTGGCCATGCTGGTCGCTGAAATCGCTGCTGCGATCGTCATCGCCGGACCAGGGAGAGTCCGACGCTCCGACGGTGTTGGCCTCCCAAACCTCGTCGGCGATCTCGACTTCGGGCACCTCGTGCTGGTCGTCGGGCGCCGTATTGCCGTTCAGTTCGGCGTATTTCTCCTCAACCGGCGCAGCGTCGCGTTCCCGCGCCAGTTCGGCCGGGATCTCGATGGTCTCCTCGTCTCCCTCGAGCATGACATTGGTCTCGAGGGTCTCGCGGACATGCGCTTGCAGATCGAGCGAGGGCAGCTGCAGCAGCCTGATCGCCTGCTGCAGCTGAGGCGTCATGGTCAGCTGTTGGCCGATACGGAGCTGCAGACTTGGCTTCATCATGTGTCGTCAATCTCAAGCCTACAATTTGAAGTCCTGGCCCAAGTACACCTCACGCACCTGCGGGTTGGCAAGAATCTGGTCCGCAGAACCCGAGGCAAGTACCACACCCTGACTCACGATGTAGGCACGGCCGCAAATACCCAAGGTCTCGCGGACATTATGATCCGTAATGAGCACACCGATATCCTTGTCGGACAAGTGCTTGATTATTCTTTGAATATCGGCGACGGAAAGCGGGTCTACCCCGGCAAACGGCTCATCCAGCAGGATAAAGCGAGGGTCGGCGGCTAGGGCGCGGGCGATCTCCACACGCCGCCGCTCGCCGCCCGACAGGCTCAAGCCCAAGGTATCGCGCACATGCCCTATATGCAGCTCGCCGAGGATTTCCTTGAGGCGGGCCGTCCGTCCGCTTTCGTCGAGTCCCGGGCGGGTCTCGAGGATTGCCATGATGTTGTCGGCAACCGTGAGCCTGCGGAACACGGAGGGCTCTTGGGGAAGATAGCCCAATCCCAATTGCGCCCGGCGGTGCATGGGGAGGCGGCTGATATCGCGATCATCGAGAAAAATATCCCCTCGTTCGCAGGCCGCCAATCCCACGATCATGTAGAAGGCGGTCGTTTTGCCGGCGCCGTTGGGTCCCAACAGGCCGACCACTTCGCCGCTTTCGACCTCGAGCGACAAATCCCGTAATACCTGGCGTGATTTGTAACTCTTGGCGAGATTGAGCGCGCGAAGCACGCTCATGGAGTCGCTGGAGCCGGCGTCTTGGGCGGTGGCGGGGTGATGACGATGTGCACCCGCTGGCCCTTCTGTTCCGGCGCATCCGCGATCAGGCTCTGAGCAATCACGTTGTATTTGAGCGATTGCCCGCGTATTTCATTCTGCCCGTCGGTCAAGTATGCATCGGTCGTCAGGTGCACGATGCCGAGTCCCGCATCGTAGTCGATGCTGTCGGAGTGGCCGTTCACGGTCTTGTCGGCCTTCGCGACTTTCTGCTGGAACGTCGCCGGCTTGCCGCTCGCCGTTGCCCTCGCCAGCTGGTTGTCGGTGAAGAAAACCTGCGCCTCGTCGGAGGAGAGCATGCCTTGCGGCACGGTGATCTTGACTGCACCGCGGAAGATCCAATGGCTGTCCTGGAAGTTCACGCCGGTGCCCTTGACCTGCCCCTGATCGGCGCTGATCGCCAAATTTCCCTGCGTGATCTCGACCTTCTTGAACGTGGTAAAGCTGTTTTTGTAGTCGATCAGCGAGGATTGGGCGGTGAAGTCGATGGGCTTGGGCGTAGGTTTGGGCAACCCCAGCGCCGCGTCGGCGCTGAACATCAAGAGCGCTGCGAACACCCTCGGCAGGCCGAGCACAAACGTGTTACGGGTGGAAGGTGCCATGGACCTTGTATTCTAGGCGCATCGTTCGGTCTTTTAAATTCGCCGACATTCCGTGCGCGGTGACCGTATTCGGTCCGAAATCGACCTGCACGTCATCGTGGGTACTGACGATTTGCTTGTCGATGTCATAGCGCAGTGCGTCGGTGTGCACGACGGGCACGAAGCCCTTGGGTCCCGACGCTTCGCCCTGCAGGCGCACATTGCCCTGCACATCGACGATCTTGCTGCCCCGCTCGATGTGCGCCGTGTCGCCGACCAGTCTCCAGGATTCGCCTTCGGGCGGCCGGTAATCCACCTTGACATCGAACAGGGCGATATCGGTGCCGTGGGCGACCTGCTCGATACGTTTGGCATCGATACGGATTGCCGGCGCACCGCTGGCGTCATAGTCGGTGAGCACCGCGTCGTTGAGGAAATAGCCTGGTAGTTGGGAATCGTCGCCTGCGGTGAACTGGGGCCGGTGAGAGGGCGAACTCAAAAACCAGGTGCTGACCCCGAGCGCGAGCACGGCAAGCAAGGTGAAGGCGCGAAACCACATCAGCGCCGCGCTTTGGCCAAGCGGCGGGCCGGCGGCTGCGCGGGCCGCGCGCTTGCGCGCGCTCGCAGCACTGCGTCGCAGAATTCACGCACGGCACCGTGGCCGCCCGCGGACGGCGACACCCAGTGCGCCGCGGACAGCACCACCGGGTGCGCATCGGCCACGGCGGCCGCAAACCCCACCGCGGCCATCAACGGCAAGTCCGCCGTGTCATCGACGATGCAGGCGCTGGCCAACATGGATATCCGCAAGCGCTTCGAGATACGCTCCAGGGCCGCGACCTTGTCGCTGCACGCCTGTACCAAGGTGGGCACGCCGAGCTCGCGCATGCGCACTGCCACGGCGGGCGAGCGCCTGCCGCTCAATGCAGCGACCTGCACGCCGGCCTGCATCAGCAACTTGATCCCATGGCCATCACGCACATGAAACACCTTGAGCGCCTCACCGCGCGCGTCGAAATACAAACGGCCGTCGGTGAGCACGCCGTCGACGTCGAGCACCAACAACTCGATCGCCGCGAGCGCAGCACGAGCTTTCAGATGACACCCGCCCGCAGCAAATCATGCACGTTGAGCGCACCGACGATCGTGTCCGATGCATCGACCACGATCAGCGAGGTGATGCGGTGCGTCTCCATCAGATGCACCGCCTCGGCGGCGAGCGTGTTCGGCTGCACCGTCTTGGGCAGGCGGCTCATGACCTCGCGCATGCAGGTGCGATGCAGGTCCGCGGCGCGGTCGAGCGCGCGGCGCAAGTCGCCGTCCGTGAAGACACCGAGCAGGCGCCGCTCGCCGTCGACGATCGCGGTCATGCCGAGGCCTTTCTTGGTGACTTCCATCAATCCGTCCGCGAGCGTGGTGTCCTCGCGCACCATCGGCACGTACTCGCCGGTGCGCATCACGTCCCCCACATGGATCAGCCGCCTGCCCAAGGTTCCCGCAGGATGCGATCGCGCAAAGTCATCCTCGGTGAAGCCGCGAGCCCGCAGCAGCGCCACCGCGAGCGCATCGCCCACCCCTAAGGCCGCGGTGGTGCTTGCGGTCGGCGCCAGATTGAGCGGGCAAGCCTCGGCGGGAACGCCGATGTCGAGGTGCACCGTCGCCAAGCGCGCGAGAGTCGAGCCGGCGTTGCCGGTGAAGGTGATCAATGGAATCCCTAAGCGTTTGATGACCGGAAGTATGGTGAGGATTTCATCGGTCTCGCCTGAATTGGACAGCGCAAGCACGGCATCGTCGCGCGTGATCATGCCGACATCGCCATGGCTGGCTTCGCCCGGATGCACGAAGAACGCCGGCGTGCCGGTGCTCGCCAGCGTGGCCGCGAGCTTGCCGGCGATGTGGCCTGATTTGCCCATTCCTGTGACCACCACCCGGCCGCGGCAGTCGAGACAAACCCGGCAGGCGCGTGCAAAATCCGCCCCTATGCGGGGTAGCTGGGCCTGCAATCCGGCAATTTCGATGGACAGCGCCTGACGGCCCAAGTCGATGAGTTCGGCATCGGTGAAGTCGGGATACATCCAGGAATGATACCGCGTAGGCTTGGGGTTTATTTGGGAGCGGACATGAATTCACGAGAGGTAGCGGTACGCATCGAGGCGGGCCTCGAAGGCAGCCGCGCATTGGTGAGCAGTGCCGACGACGTGCACTTCGAGGCAGTGGTGATTGCGCCGGCGTTCGCGGGCAAGCGCGCCGTGCAGCGCCACCAGCTGGTTTACGCGACGCTGGGGTCGGCGGTCGGCAACGAGATCCACGCGCTGGCGCTGCAGGTTTTCACGCCCGAAGAATACGCGGGCCGCGACCTTGGATAAGCTGCAGATCAACGGCGGCATAGCGCTCGAGGGCGAGATACGCATCTCGGGTGCCAAAAATGCGACTTTGCCGATCCTCGCGGGCTGTTTGTTGGCCGACGGTCCGGTGACGATATCGAACGTGCCGCACTTGCAGGACGTCACGACCATGATCGAACTGCTGGGCCGCATGGGCGTGTCGGTGACCATCGACGAGAAGATGCGCATCGAGGTCGACGCGTCGACCATCAAGGAATATTTCGCGCCCTATCAGCTGGTCAAGACCATGCGCGCGTCCATCCTGGTGCTGGGACCGTTGCTGGCGCGCTATGGCGCGGCCGACGTGTCGCTGCCGGGCGGGTGCGCCATCGGTGCGCGCCCGGTCAACATCCACGTGGCTGGCCTGCAGTCGATGGGCGCCGACATCCACATCGAGAACGGCTACATCAAGGCGCGCGCGGCGCGTTTGCACGGCGCGCGCCTGGTGCTCGAGACGGTCACGGTGACGGGCACCGAGAATCTCATGATGGCCGCCGTGTTGGCCGAGGGTGAAACGGTGCTGGAGAACGCCGCGCGCGAACCCGAGGTCGTCGATCTTGCGAATTTCTTGATCGCGATGGGCGCCAAGATCGCAGGCGCGGGCACCGACAAGATCGTGATCCAGGGAGTGAAGCGCCTGCGAGGCACGGCTTACGAGGTGCTGCCGGATCGCATCGAGACCGGCACTTATCTGGTCGCTGGGGCCATCAGCGGCGGCCATATCCGGGTCAAGAACACTCGGCCAGACCATTTGGATTCCGTGGTCGCCAAGCTGCGCGAAGCGGGCGCGACGGTCGGCAGCGGCGATTCCTGGATCGAGATCGACATGCGCAAGCGGCGCCCGCAGGCCGTGGACATACGCACGGCACCCTATCCTGCCTTTCCCACCGACATGCAAGCGCAGTTCGCGGCGCTCAACACCGTGGCCAGCGGCGTGGGCACCATCATCGAGACCATCTTCGAGAATCGCTTCATGCACATGCTGGAGATGCGGCGTATGGGCGCGGAAATAAGACTCGAGGGCAATACGGCCATCATCAAGGGCGTGGAACGGCTCACCGCCGCTCCGGTGATGGCGACGGATCTGCGGGCCTCCGCCAGCCTGGTGCTGGCGGCGTTGGTTGCGGAGGGGCGCACCGACATCGAGCGCATCTACCACATCGATCGAGGCTACGAGACGATCGAGGAGAAGCTGCAACAGTTGGGCGCGAAGATCAGGCGCACGCCTTGATCTGATGGCGCCGCGCCGCTGGGGAACTGCCGCCGCTGCTGGGGAGCTATAGGCGTTGTTGCTGCTGGTGCGTCGGCCGCTCCACGACGTTGAGCGCGAGCTTGAACGGGCGACTCCCGCGGCGACCCTCAAGTTGCACCTTGGTGCCGGGCTTGATGGCAGCGAGCTTGCTGACCAGCTCCTGTGCGCTGCGCACGCTCTCGCCGTTCAGCGCAGTGATCAGGTCGTTCGGCCATATGCCCGCGGCATCGGCCGGACTGCCCTGCAATACCTTGAACACGACCACGGCTGCACCGGTGGCCTGGGCATCCTGTTCGGACAGATCCTGCGGCTCGAAGCCCAGCCACCCGCGTGTGACGTAACCCTGCGCCAGGATCTGTTGCATGACGCCACGCACCAGATTGACCGGGATGGCGAAACCGATGCCCTCGGGTCCTCCACCGTATTGACGGTTGAGTACGGCCGTATTGATGCCGACTAAATCTCCTTGCGCGTCGATGAGTGCGCCGCCGGAGTTGCCGAGGTTGATCGCAGCGTCCGTCTGAATGAAATTCTCGAAGGTCGCCACGCCCAGCTGACCGCGTCCGGTGGCGCTGACGATGCCTTGCGTCACCGTTTGGCCTATGCCGTAGGGATTGCCGATGGCGAGCACGATATCGCCGACCCGCAGCGTGTCAGAGCGGCCCAACGAGATACTGGGCAGGCTGTCGGTCTTCAAACCGAGGATGGCGATGTCGGTGTCCGGATCCGAGCCGACGATGGCTGCGTCGGCAACGCGGCCGTCGGCCAGCTGTACCTGAATCGACTGCGCGCCCTCGATGACGTGGTGATTGGTGACGATGGTGCCCTTGGGATCCACGATCACGCCGCTTCCGAGACTACTTTCGACGCGGTTGCGGTAGGCGGGCGGAAAGTAATTGCCGAAGAATTGGGAGAGCAGCGTCGACTGGCGCTCGGTGACCACGCGGCGTGTATAGATGTTGACGACGGCGGGGGCGGCCCGTGCAACCGAGTCGGCAAAACTCTGCATGACGACGACGGGGCGAGCCGCAGCAGGCGCCGCTTGTGCAGCCGCAACGGACGTCGGGGGAGGTGCGGCGAGCAGCGCCGGTCGCCACCAAACAACTAGAAATGCCACTGCCAGACCGACGATCGCCGCCTTTGTAACGAAGTTGACCAGGACTCGCGCGTTTTCCAATTCGCTCTCTATGCTTACCATAAGGGCTGTTTGCTCGAACTGTGTATAATGCTCTCGCGAGATTCTTTGGGAAACTCTACCGCTTCAGAGGTTTGCGTGAAGATTTGTCAAATATCGGTTTTGCGCGATGAGTGAAGTAGACCACGGCCGCCGCCGCCTGCTGACCGCGGCCACCGCCGGCATGGGCGCGATCGGCGTAGGTTTCGTCGTGACGCCATTCATCGAGTCATGGTTGCCGAGCGCGCGCGCCAAGGCGATGGGTGCGCCGGTCGTCGTCGATGCCTCGAAACTCGAGCCCGGTCAGTTGGTGAAGGTGATCTGGCGCGGACAAGCCGTCTATGTGGTGCACCGTACTAAAGCGGTGGTCGACATCTTGAAGAATCACGATGCCCGGCTGGCCGATCCGAACTCCGACAATTCACAGCAACCCGACTACATCAAGGCGAGCGGTGCGGTGCGTGCGCGCCGGCCCGATTACTGGATCGGCCTCGCGGTGTGCACGCATCTCGGCTGCTCGCCGCTGGCCGCGTTTGAGCCGGACAATTCCTTTCAGGTGGCGGGCGCGGACCTGGGCGCGGGCTGGCCGGGCGGTTTTTATTGCCCATGCCATGGATCGAAATACGATGTTTCCGGCCGCGTCTTCAAGAGCCAGCCGGCACCGAAGAATCTCACGGTCCCGCCGTACGCCTTGACCGACAGCCTGCAGGTCACGATCGGCGTCGATGACGCATCCAAAGCAGTTTCGTAAACGAAGAGGTTAAGCGATGGCCGCAATTCCAGAGTCCGCGCACCCTGATGCCGGAGGCTTACTTGGTTGGATAGACCGCCGCTTCCCGCTGTCCAAGCTGTGGAAGAGCCAAGTCTCAGAGTACTACGCACCGAAGAATTTCAACTTCTGGTACTACTTCGGCATCTTGGCGACGGTGGTGCTCGCCAATCAGCTCATTACCGGCATCTTCCTGACGATGCAATACAAGCCCTCGGCCTCCGAGGCGTTCGCGTCCGTCGAGTACATCATGCGCGACGTGCAGGGCGGCTGGCTGATCCGCTACATGCATTCGACGGGGGCATCGGCGTTCTTCATCGTGGTCTATCTGCACATGTTCCGCGCCCTCCTGTACGGGTCGGCACGCAAGCCGCGCGAGTTGCTCTGGATCTTCGGCTGCTTGATTCTGCTGCTGTTGATGGCCGAGGCGTTCATGGGCTACGTGCTGCCGTGGGGCAACATGAGCTATTGGGGCGCACAGGTGATCGTGTCGCTGTTCAGCAGCCTGCCATATATTGGCGCGGGCTTGGTCGAATGGATCCGCGGCGATTACTACATATCGGACGCCACGCTCAACCGCTTCTTCGCGCTGCACGTGGCGGCACTGCCGCTGGCACTGGTATTCCTCGTGATCGCGCACTTGATGGCGCTGCATGAGGTCGGCTCCAACAACCCGGACGGCATCGAGATCCACGATCATGAGGATGCCAAGGGCCATCCGCTCGACGGGATTCCGTTTCATCCCTATTACACGGTCAAGGACCTGGTCGGCGTGGCCGGATTCCTGCTGCTGTTCTGCGGCGTGATCTTCTTTGCACCCAGCTTCGGCGGTTTGTTCTTGGAATCCCCCAACTTCGACCCCGCCAATCCGCTGCAGACACCGCCGCATATCGCGCCGGTGTGGTATTTCACGCCGTTCTACGCGATGTTGCGCGCCGTGCCGTCGTTTGCCGGAACGCAGGTATGGGGAGTCATCGTGATGGGCGCCTCGGTGGTGATTTTGTTCTTCCTGCCCTGGCTCGACCGCTCGCCGGTTCGGTCGATTCGCTATCGCGGTCCGATCTATAAAATCATGCTGGGAATCTTCGTGCTGTCGTTCATCGCGCTCGGCGTCTGCGGCTTGAAACCGCCGGCGGGGATCTACCCCATGATCGGCAAGGTTTGCACGGTTTTGTATTTCGCGTTTTTCCTGCTGATGCCGTGGTACACGAAACTCGATCGGACCAAGCCGGTCCCGGAGAGGGTCACGGGACATGCTTAAGTCTTGGGTGCTCATAAGCACCATGCTCATGGCCGCGACAGCGGCGTCGACCGCTGGGGCCGAAGAGGGTATCGCCCTGATGAAGGCCGATACGGACATCACCAACACCGACTCCTTGCAGCGCGGTGCCCGCGACTTCATGAATTATTGTTCGGGCTGCCATTCGTTGAAGTACCTGCGCTACAACCGCATGGCCGAGGATTTGAAGATCCCGTTGCCGGAACTCCAAAAGAATTTGATGTTCACGTCGGACAAGTCGTTCGACGGCATCAATTCGGCCATGCCGCCGGACGCCGTGACTTGGTTCGGCAAGCAGCCGCCAGACCTGTCGCTCATCGCGCGCGCCCGCGAAGGGGGGCCCAACTATATATATTCGTACCTGCACGGCTTCTACGCGGACAAGACGCGGTTGTGGGGTGTCAACAACCTATATCTGCCGGCCACCGCCATGCCGCATGTGCTGGGAAAGCTCCAGGGCCTGCAAAAGCCGGTCTTCAAACCGGGGTCGGATGCCGGCGGCGGGGCGCAGGTGGAACTGGTGGGCGTTGAGCCAATGACCCCGGGCACGATGAAGCCGGAGGAGTATGATCAGTTCTGCAGGGACATCGCCAATTTCCTGGATTATGCCGCCGAGCCGATCAAGGCAAAGCGTCAATCGATGGGCGTATTTGTGATGCTGTTCCTGGCGGCGTTCTTTGTGTTCGCGTACCTCCTGAAGAAAGAATATTGGAAGGACGTACACTGACCGCAGCGGGAACGCCCCGTGCGTCCTTGGGTCTAGGAGAATGCGTTAGTGGCACGTCGTTCGGTGATGACATTGTTTTCAGCACCGTCCGATCCGTGGAGTCACCGGACACGCTTGGTCCTGGCAGAAAAAGGCATCGCCATCGATCTGGTCAATGTCGATCCGAACGATTTGCCCGAGGATCTGATCGACCTCAATCCCTATCACAGCGTGCCGACGCTGGTGGACCGGGACCTGGTCCTTTACGACTCCCGCGTGATCATCGAGTATCTGGACGAGCGTTTTCCGCACCCGCCGCTCATGCCCATCGATCCGGTGACGCGCGCGCAATTTCGCGTGGCCCTGTATCGCGTCGAGCGCGATTGGTATGCGCTCGCAGCCGACATTCAGGCCGAGGGCAAGACGGCCGATCATAGCCGCAAGGTCTTGGGCGAAGCGATCTGCGCAAGCGCGGAAGTCTTCAAGGCAAAGCCGTTCTTCCTGAGCGACGAGTTTTCCCTGGTCGATGCCAGTATCGCGCCGATCTTGTGGCGCCTGCCTGCCTTTGGAATCGAACTCCCGCCTCAGGCGCAGCCCGTCACCAAATACATGAACGCGATCTTCGCGCGGTCCACCTTCCGCTCCTGCTTGACCGAAGCAGAGCGCAGAATGCGACATTGAAGCCGCGGCGTCCTTACCTGTTGCGTGCGCTGCACGAGTGGATCTCCGATAGCGGGGAGACGCCGCACATCGTGGTCGATGCCGGAGCGGAGGGGGTGACCGTGCCGCGGCAATATGTGAAGGACGGCAAGATCGTGCTCAACGTCAGCTTCAATGCAACCCAGGGTTTGACGCTCGGCAACGACGTCGTGAGCTTCCAAGCGAGATTCGGCGGCGTGGGCTTCGCGGTGCAGGTGCCGGTGCGCGCCATTCTGGGCATTTATGCGCGCGAGACCGGCCAGGGAATGATCTTTCCCGAGGGGGATGCGGATCCCGATCCAACCGATGCGCCGCCGACGACACCCGCGTCGGGCAGCACCCCGGCCGCCGCGCCAAAGCGGCCCAAGCTGCAAGTGGTCAAGTAAGGTCACGGGCGAAACGCGTCTTTGATCCAGACGATGTCGTGGGCCCCGTCAGGCATCCCCTGGACCGCGACCACGTCGAAGCGCAGCGTGAGTTCGCTGCGTGCGGCGAGCCGCTGGAGCAGTAAACGCGCTGTGAGAATGATCTTACGTTGCTTTGCGGCGTCCACCGAACCGAGCGCGCCGCCGTAATCGCGGCTTTGCCGTTGGCGGACCTCCACGACCGCAAGCACCGCG
>Ga0116231_10011270_pt1 | contig 13861 bp, 4 predicted proteins | sample S1TSphgellanicum_2_FD_89695 | JGI IMG/M metagenome (GOLD analysis project Ga0116231, IMG submission 89695) | Host-associated microbial communities from peat moss isolated from Minnesota, USA - S1T2_Fd - Sphagnum magellanicum MG | ecosystem: Host-associated > Plants > Peat moss > Unclassified... | reverse complement strand
AACCACCAATAGCCATTAATATAATAACCATTAATAAGCACCAATATCCACCAGTAGAATATCCACCAATAGAATAACCACCAATAGCCATTAATATAATAACCATTAATAAGCATCAATATCCACCAGTAGAATATCCACCAATAAAATAACCACCAATAACCATTAATATAATAACCATTAATAAGCACCAATATCCACCAGTAGAATATCCACCAATAGAATAACCACCAATAGCCATTAATATAATAACCATTATTAAGCACCAATATCCATCAATAACCATTAATAGAATATCCATTGATAGCCATTAATAGAATAGACATTAATGGACTAGCCACTAATAGGCATTAATAGAATGGTCACTAATAGGCATTAATAGAATATGCATTAATAGGTATTAATAGAATAGGCATTAATAGGCATTAATAGAATAACCATTAATACACATTAATAGAATAGCCACTAATAGCCATTAAAAAAATAACCATTAATAGCCACCAATAAAATAGGTACCAATAGCCATTAATAACCACCAATAGCCCCAATAAAATAACAACTAATAACTATATATTAAAATTGCTTAAGATTGCCAAAAATAATATAAGGTGAAATAATCTATAATAGACAAAAGTAATTTCAGGTGAAATAGCTTATAATAACCTATAATAACCTATAATAACTTATAATTGCCAATAATAACATAAGGTGAAATAACCTTCAATAGCCAAAAATAACTAATAATATTTTCACATAATCGAAAATAACATAAGATGAAATAACTTAGGATAGCTACAAATAACCTAAAGTGAAATAATTTACAATAGCCAAAAATAACATAGAATAGCCAAAAAATTTACAATAGCCGAAAATAGTTTAAAGTGAAATAAACTAAAATAATAAAAAGTAATTTAGAATAACCAAAAGTAACATAAGATGAAATAAACCAAAATAACCAAAAGTGATTGAGAATAACCATAAATAACCGTAAATAATGTAAGGTGAGATAATTTAAATTAATGAAAAATAGTCATATAATAATTGAAAGTAGCTTAACATAGGTAATATTATTATATTAGCAAAAATCTTATCCATTTATTATTATTATTTTCAAATGAATGGTTATTGAAATGTTATTGAGTAATGACATTCAATTTTTTTTTTGTTGAAATGATTTTACATTTTCAAAAGGAAATAAATGTAATTATGTACATTATTGAATTCGTTTAAAAAGTAAATTTGAATCATTTCATTTGAACAAAATCTCAATAAGATATGAATTTTCAAAGTTTATGTTTTTGTAATGTTTAAAATGAAATATTTGATAAATAAAATGTAACGTAACATATTATCACAACAAGCGGGGTGGTTTGAAGGTAGGGGTGTTTGCTTCCATTCTAAAGGTCAAGGGATTAAACTTCATGAGTGGTGTTGTGTGTGGCCAACAATGGTAAGTTGACCAAATATTTTCATATCTAATTCCTTATAATAGGTGCTTAGGTTGATTATGTGGCCTACCTACATAGGTTAGGTTTTTAACCTAGCCTAGGTAGTGACATGTGTAAATAAATCATAGGTTAAAAATCATGAAATTATCAATAATATTATATATTAAATAATTCAAATTTAATTGATTTCCATGTTGGCTAGTTAATTAACTAACAAGTGAATGGCTTGGTAAGTTTGTATTTTAGTTGAAAGTAACCTTGTTTCATTATGTATAAATGAAACAATTCATTGTTCGTAGCATCTGGTCCCCATTCACTAGGTAAAAATGTCCAATTTCATTCAAAATATAGTGAAACCCAAAGTGAATTAAGACACATTTTGATGTAATGATAAGGGAAGAAAAAACTTAATAAAAATCACCATTCTAATATTTGATTTTTAGTTTGTAGTTAAAAATAATAATAAGTGATTAAATATTTGTACTTCATATTTGGTTTCTAGCCAAATTTGGTTAAATCTTCTTAGGGATGATAGTTTTTTTTATTACAAACAAAAATTCCTAAAAAGGAATAATGACCATCACCTACATAGTATATATTGGCACCTTCACTTTTTAGGGTGAAACCTTTTATTATAAAAACTCCACATATGCATCATACACCAAATTTTAGATGAAATATAACCAATATATGCATTGTTGGGGCATTTGGGCTGATAAATTAGGTAAGTGTTCAAGAATTATCACTAGTTTGTTGAAGCATGCTCACATGCGACATTGGAAAGCTTGTCATGATTTCTTGTGTTTATGCCAATTGGAATGAATGTTTCACCTATTGATGAATGTGGTAAGAGTTCATGAAACATTACCCTACCATTTTTTTTTTGCCATGAATTGTTGTGCTTTATTTTGGCAAGATGTTGGTCAAGTCTTGTAGAACCTTGGAGATAAATGGTGAAACATCTTTAATGCCAAAACTTTCTATTGTATTTCCAATGATGTTTCTTACTTTCCTTACCAATACAATGATAAAAAATGGAATGGATTTTCTTCAATATAGGACATAATATTGTTAGTTTAGGATCCACACTTTTGATGTAAGATTGAAAAATGAAATATAAGACTTAATTAAACTCAATATGAAAAATTGGGTTTGATAAAACAAAAGTGGAGTTGTAACCCAAGAATCCAATTCCTAACACAAGATTGCATGTCTTAATAAAAAATTGAGGATCCTAAATCATGGATCCAATTTTATAAAAACTATTAGGTAGTAAATGTTCCTACAAAATCAAGGACTCATATTCCCAATTCAAAAGGATTTAATTCATTTCCTTCCAAAATTTCCTATATTTTGGAAAATTATAAAGCCTTGTACTAAAACTTATTAAGGATTTTAAATTCTTGAAACCACACCTTGGTTCTTTAAAAAGTTAATGGTTTGACACCTCTTGTGACAAATATTAGGAAGGTGCACTAATTGATCTTGACCATGTGTATGTAAGAAATTCATTAAGGATGATATTGACAGGGAAACTAATACCTTATGAACTAGACTTATTCATGTGCATCATGATTAAGGACAAAAAGAGAACAATGAAAATTTGATTCTTGAAGGCCATAGATCTTGATACAAAACACACAAATGAATGGAAATAAATAACATACGTGTAGACAACAAAATGTATTCAAAAGTATGTTTCACATGTTTGAAAATGAAATGTTGGGTGTTTCCATTGGGAATGATTATACCACATTGGCTTCTATTTTCATGCCCACCCTTCCTTGAACATCTTTGGAATCTAGTTTTAAACCCCAAGTTGCACACCAATTTGTAGTAAAGATGGTGTCACAATAAGGAACAACAGAATGGGACAAAGTTGTGTGTATTCTCCTATACATCAAGGGTGATAGGTATGCTTGAAAAAGGTTGTCAATAAATTATTACAACTAAATCACAATCCACAAAGATGACATGTGGGGTAGTTGCAAGATAGGGTGGTTCATTTTTTCATCATATTTGATTTTCTACATATTGTATTATATTCAAATGTCATAAACATATGTTGAAATCATCAACGTGACAAAAACATTTACAAATTAAAATTGCTAATTTGAATAAGAATATGCACATAATGATGAAATTCAAAAAAATACACAAAACATATAGTTATGAACTTTCATTAAATTATTATAATTACAGTAATTAATTTTGATAACTATAAAAATATGAATAATTAATGTGAATATTTTTATTTCTAATCATTGTTAAGTGTAAATAAGTAATTTTAAGTTATAAATACAAAAAATTATAATAATTACATTCATTATTCTAATTATAGTATAATTATTGCAAAAAATTAGATCCCTATTTAATTATAATTTATAACGTATAAATAACTCAAATATTACAATTATTTATGATAATTATATTAAATAAATATATAACTAATGTAAATAAAATGGTTTTATGATAAATAATTTGATTAAAATCAATTTACTGCAATTTTTATAAATTTTTATTAATGTGTAAAAATTAATGTTGTAATAATAATTATTCATTTTCAATCAAATATTATAGGTTTTAAATACAATAATTTACTATAATTGAATTATTTAAATTACAATAAGTACATTAATTATTCACATAATAGTAAAATTACCATAAGAATTATAAATGTTAATTTAAAATTTAAATATTAAATATTATTACTAGGTGCAATTACATATTATATAAGTTTTGAATTTATTTTTAGCATTGTAAAAATAATAATAATTAGGGTAAAATTTTATGTTGGAAAAATAATCATTATTGTAAATAAGTAATTATAAATAATAGATATATTAATTTAAAAGTAATGATCATAATTACTTTAATTATTGGAATTATATTATGATTAGTGTAAAAATATTAAATATGGATTTAAATTATAAATTCTAAAAAAATTGATTATTTATATATATATTTGGTAATTAATTTAATTACAATAATTCTACGATAATTATTGTACTTGTTTTTTATACACCTATGGATGTTTGATGTATTGTCACCTTTACATATACCCCAATATGAGGTTAATATACAATAATATTTTTATCAAACCGTGCCTAACTAATCCAAGACAATAATACATATATATACCATTATGAATGTGGAATACATAATGTATACATAAGGCTTACTATACATAATTGTTGGTCACCATAACATAAATCACATGACTTATCCTACACAAAATTAGTAACATACATAACTTAATGTATAAATAAGTATTAGTTACCTTTTTTGGTCACTTTTGCAACTAATGGGCCATACAAAGGCCTTTTAAGATGAAAGTAATGTGAAAAATCATCCCATTGGAAGAATGAAAAACTTATAAATAGTTGCAACATAGTCATAAATGTGATGTGATTTTCAGTCACAAATGTAACCAATGTTAGTTGTCAACAACAATTAGTCGCATGTAGTCACAAATCATTTGATTACATTTTAGCCTTTTTCTACTAGTGACAATGTTTTTACTGATGAAATGGTCCTTTCTTTTCTTGGGCATCAAGCTATCCTTGTCCTTATATATTTTCTCATGCATTGAAGTGTAAAGAAAACTAGTTTATTATATGTGTTTTCAATGCCAAATTTCTTTTAATGTGGAGTTGAGTGAAAGGTCACATCGTGACGGGAATAATGCTTTCTTGGAAGTTGAATCATTTTTGCCCACCATCTATCATGGAACCTAGGATTTGAATGTTTTTGACAAATCATCAACTAACTTGATAGTTTTCAAAATCTAACTATTGGGGTCTTTCAAAGAGAAGGAACATATTTTCATCATTGTAGTTTTGTTGGCTTTGACAACCTCAATAAATATTTGTTTCTTAAAACTATAACCATGCATACCAATGTTTGTAGAGCATGGCACAATGGTTGTTGTCATGTTTACTAAGTAGCATTTGCAATTGAGGTGTTGACATAGTATGTAAAAGTGCCCCACATTCATTTTTTGCCTTTCAACTTATAGTTTTAGTGGAGAGACAATCATGTTGTGCGCTTGCAACAAAGACATTAGTCCCAATTTCAATGTCATCCATCCATGTGTGATCTATCATGCATCACTATGTTTTGTAATTGACCAAAAAGTTGAACATGGGACTTTCTTAGTTGACACACCACCCTAGGAGGCTTGATCATAGAGTGCGTAATTTTTCAAGTCAACATTTCAACTAGAATTCAATTGTAGACCATGTGGGTGTTAAAAATATTCCATGTGCTCCAAAATAGTTGGGATTCGCCTTCATTTGTCCACCAGAAAAGTAGGCAATTCAATTTACTTGGCATATTTTTATATATTCAAAAAATTATAATTGAAACATAGTCGAAGATGACATCAAGTCAAAGATGGGTTGGTTGAAAAAAAAGGGTTTTGTATTAGTGATTTAATTGGTAATAGATGAAGGTAATTCTTTCAAAATGAAACACCTTAACAAATTAAATTCCTTGAATGCATTGAATTGGCCAATGTACATGTAAGTAATTCATGCAAGTTGAAGCATTCACACAAATCAAGATTTTCAAGTGCATTCAATGACCAATAAATGAAAATAGTTTTTTCAAATTGGAACACCTTAACAAATGAAGCTTTTGGATTGTATTCAATCGCCCATTAAAACAAAGTAGTTATCTCAAATTCGAACACTTTGATAAATCAAACATTTTGAGTGTATTCAATTGGCCAATAGATGAAAGTAGTTATTTTAAGTTGGGACACTCATGGTCTAAACAAAGCTCTTGGAGTGCATTCAATTGGCCAATAGATGCAAGTAATTATTTCAAGTTAGAACACCATGACAAATCAAATTCTTGGAATGCAATTAATTGACCAATAACTGAAAGCAGTTCTCAAGTTCTAACACAGTGACAAATCAAATTCTTGGAGTGCATTCAATTGGCCAATAGATGCAAGTAGTTATTTCAAGTTGGAACACCATGACAAATCAAATTCTTGGAGTGCATTCAATTGACCAATAAATGAAGGTAGTTCTCAAGTTCTAACACATTGATAAATCAAATTCTTGAAGTGCATTCAATTGGCCAATAAATGATGGTAGTTATTTCAAGTTGGACCACCATGACAAATCAAACTTTTTGAGTGTATTCAATTAGCCAATAGATGCAAATAGTTATTTCAAGTTGGAACACCTTGACAAATCAAATTCTTGGAGTGCATTCAATTGACCAATAAATGAAGGTAGTTCTCAAATTCTAACACATTGACAAATCAAATTCTTAGAGTGCATTCAATTGGCCAATAGATGATGGTAGTTCTTTCAAGTTGGACCACCCTGACAAATCAAACTTTTTGAGTGCATTCAATTGGCTAATAGATGTAGGCAATTTCTGCAAACTCCAACACCCTTCCAAATAAAATTCTTGGAGTGTTTTCAATTGGCCAATAGATGAAGGTAGTTCTTTCAAGTTATAACACCCTTTTAAATCAAGTTTTTGGAGTGCATTCAATTGACCAATAGATGAAGGTAGTTCTTTCAATTCGGAACACCTTTTCAAATCAAGCTTTTGGAGTACATTTAATTGACCAATAGATGTGGGCAATTTTTGCAAGCTCCAACACCCTTCCAAATTGAATTCTTGGAGTGTTTTCAATTGGCCAATAGATGAAGGTAGTTCTTTCAAGTTGGAACACCTTGACAAATCAAGCTTTTGGAGTGCATTCAATTGGCCAATAGATGAAGGTAATTCTTTCAAATTGTAACACCTTTTCAAATCAAGCTTTTGGAGTGCAGTCAGTTGGCCAATAAATGAAGGTAGTTTTTTCAACTCGGAACACCCTTTCAGATTAAGTTTTTGGAGTGCATTCAATTGGCCCATAGATGAAGGTAGTTCTTTCAACTCGGAACACCCTTTCAAATTAAGCTTTTGGAGTGCATTCAATTGGCCAATAGATGAAGGTAGTTCTTTCAACTCGGAGCACCCTTTCAAATTAAGCTTTTGGAGTGCATTTAATTGGCCAATAAATGAAGGTAGTTCTTTCAACTCGGAGCAGCCTTTCAAATCAAGTTTTTGGAGTGCATTCAATTGGCCAATAGATGAAGGTAGTTCTTTCAAGTTGGAACACCATGACAAATCAAGTTGTTGGAGTGTATTCAATTGGCCAATAGATGAAGGTAATTCTTTCAAATTGGAACACCCTAATAAATGAAGCTTTTGGAGTGCATTCAATTGGCCAATGGATGAAGGCAATTCTTTGAACTCGGAACACCCTTTCAAATCAAGGTTTTGGAGTGCATTCAATTGGCCAATAGATGAAGGTAGTTCTTTCAACTTGGAACACCCTTTCAAATGAAGCTCTTGGAGTGCATTCAATTGGCTAATAGATGAAGGTAGTTGTTTCAAGTTGGAACACCCTGATAAATCAAACTTTTGGAGTGCATTCAATTGGCCAATAGATGAAGGCAATTCTTTCAATTCAGAACACCTTTTCAAATCAAGTTGATGGAGTGCATTCAATTGGCCAATAGATGAAGGTAATTCTTTCAAGTTTGAGCACCATGACAAATCAAGCTTTTGGAGTGCATTCAATTGTTCAATAAATGTAGGCAATTTTTGCAAGCTTGAACACCCTTGTAAATCAAAAACTTGAAGTGCATTCAATTGGCCAATAGATGAAGGTAATTCTTTCAATTCTGAACACCTTGACAAATCAAGTTTTTGGAGTGCATTCAATTGGCCAATAAATGAAGGTAGTTCTTTCAAACTAGACCATTCCCACAAAATAAGATCTTTTAGTGCATTCAATTGACCAATAAATGAAGGTAGTTCTATCAAATTGGAACACCTTGACAAATCAAGTTGTTGGAGTGCATTCAATTGGCCAATAGATGAAGGTAGTTCTTTCAACTCAGAACACCCTGTCAAATTAAACTTTTGGAGTGCATTCAATTGGCCAATAGATAAAGGTAGTTCTTTCAAGTTAGAACATGTTAACAAATCAAGCTTTTGGAGTGCATTCAATTGACCAATAGATGTGGGTAGTTCTTTCAACTCGGAACACCCTTTTAAATCAAGTTGTTGGAGTGTATTCAATTGACCAATAGATGAAGGTAGTTCTTTCAAGTTGGAACACCATGACAAATCAAGTTGTTGGAGTGCATTCAATTGGCCAATAGATGAAGGTAATTTTTTCAAGTTGGAGCACTCGCACAAAATAAACTCTTGGAGTGCATTCAATTGGCCAATAGATGAAGGTAGTTCTTTCAAGTTGTAACACTTTGACAAATCAAGCTTTTGGAGTGCATTGAATTGGCCAATAGATGAAGGTAGTTTTTTCAACTCGGAACATTCGCACAAAATAAGTTCTTGGAGTGCATTTAATTGGCCAATAGATGAAGGTAGTTTTTTCAAGTTGTAACACATCGACAAATCAAGCTTTTGGAGTTCATTCAATTGGCTAATAGTTGTAGGCAATTTTTGCAAGCGCCAACACCCTTGCAAATCAAAATCTTGAAGTGCATTCAATTGGGCAATAGATGAAGGTAATTCTTTGAAATTAGAACACCTTGACAAATCAAGTTTTTGTAATGCATTCAGTTTGCCAATAGATGAAGGTAGCTCTTTCAAATTGTAACACCCTTTGAAATCAAGCTTTTGGAGTGCATTCAATCGGCCAATAGATGAAGGTAGTTTTTTCAATTCGAAACACCCTTTCAAATCAAGTTGTTGGAGTGCATTCAATTGGCCAATAGATGAAGGTAATTCTTTCAAGTTGGAACACCATGACAAATCAAGTTGTTGGAGTGCATTCAATTGGCCAATAGATGAAGGTAATTCTTTCAAATTGGAACACCCTAATAAATGAAGCTTTTGGAGTGCATTCAATTGGCCAACAGATGAAGGTAGTTCTTTCAAGTTGGAACACCATGACAAATCAAGTTGTTGGAGTGCATTCAATTGGCCAATGAATGAAGGTAATTCTCTCAAGTTGGACCATTGCCACAAAATAAGCTCTTGGAGTGCATTCAATTGGCTAATAGATGAAGGTAATTGTTTCAAGTTGGAACACCCTGACAAATCAAACTTTTGGAGTGCATTCAATTGGCCAATAGATGAAGGTAGTTCTTTCAATCCAGAACACCCTTTCAAATCAAGGTTTTGGAGTGCATTCAATTGGCCAATAGATGAAGGTAATTCTTTCAAGTTTGAGCACCTTGACAAATCAAACTTTTGGAGTGCATTCAATTGGTCAATAGATGTAGGCAATTTTTGCAAACTCCAACACCCTTGCAAATCAAAAACTTGAAGTGCATTCAATTGGCCAATAGATGAAGGTAATTCTTTCAATCTAGAACATTCGCACAAAATAAACTCTTGGAGTGCATTCAATTGGCCAATAGATGAAGGTAATTCTTTCAAGTTGGAACACCTTGACAAATCAAACTTTTTGAGTGCATTTAAGTGGCCAATAGATGAAGGTAGTTTTTCCAAATTGTAGCACACTGACAAATCAAGCTTTTGGAGTGCATTTAATTGGCCAATAGATGAAGGTAGTTTTTTCAAGTTGTAACACGTTGACAAATCAAGATTTTGGAGTGCATTCAATTGGCCAATAGATGTAGGCAATTTTTGCAAACTCCAACACCCTTTCAAATCAAATTCTTGGAGTGCTTTTAATTGGCCAATAGATGTAGGCAATTTTTGCAAGCTCCAACACCCTGCTAAATCAAATTCTTGGAGTGTTTTCAATTGGCCAATAAATGAAGGAATCTTTTTCAAACGTTGGCATTGTGCCAAATCAAGTACTTGTAATTGTAAACAATAAAACAAATTACTTGGCAATTTTCGAATCATGCATTTTTTGAGGCATAACCATTTGACATTATTCAAATTTCGCCCTTGGATGCAATTTTCCACTATAGTTGGTGAAGCTTCTGTTAGGTCAACCAACCTAAGGTTGCAAAATCCCTTTGAGTTGATTTGGGACAATGTAGGCAAATTGACACATTTTTTCAATGAGATGCCTTCTAAATTTTCCACCACCTATCACATGAAATGAAAACAAAAGGATTATCAATATAAAAGAACATTTCATCTTAATGCCAATTTTTATTAAAATAACATGTATTCATAAAATCAAGTTTCAAAGTTAAAACATTTCGTTCTGGACATAAAAAAAAATTCATAAAAAATAAAAATAAAATTATAGGATCGAAATAGTATGGTGACAACCTCATCATTTTGTAAAAATAAATTTGATTTATTTGATTTCCATATAAATCGATTCATAATTGGAAGTTCCATTCCAATATTTTGACCCATGTCTTGTAATTGTTCATGTATGTACAAGATTCCATCTTCTGTCCATTGGACTAAAGATCTATGTTGTAAATTTTGTAATTCAAACTTTGGGTTTAAATAATCTCCACTCCACATTCGACAAATTGTACTTATTTTTAAACCACCCAAAAAATAAGCAATATCCAAAAACATGTTTTGATGTTGTTTATCCAAGTGTTCATAAGAAATCCTCAATTTACTCCAAAGCTCTTCATTATCATTGCCCCCGGTGAAACTTTGCCCGTTTTTCAATTTGCTCAATGCACCTTCCCAAATTTCCAATTCTTTAGTATTGCACAAAAAAGAACCCAATACTTTAAGACTTAAAGGGAGCCCCCCACAAGCTTTTATAATTTTCATACATATATCTTTGAAATCCTTTGTTGGAACATGATTTGCATTACCGAATGCATGGAACATAAATAGTTCCATTGCTTGCTCTTCTTCCAAAGATTTCATGACCATTTTTCCATCTTCACTTACATGAGATTTTAAAATTTGCCAATTTCGACAATTCACAAGTACTTTGCTTTTAGAAGTTGCATTCTTGGTAGTTTTATCAATGAGAAGTTGCAAGGATGTAAGGTTCTCTGCCTTACCAACATCATCCACCACCACTAATGTTTTCTCCGATATCATACATTGCCTAATTTGGTCAAGGTCTTTTTGATTCACATTTTCATCCTTGCATAACCTTTTGCCACACAAATCATGTAGGAGTTGTTTTATGACATCATTGATATCGTCCTTTGATTTCACATCCTCCAAAAAACTAGATTTGTCATATTGGTTATGGAACAAATGATAGAATTTTTTGCATAGAGTGGTTTTTCCAATCCCACCCATTCCAACCAAACCAACAATAGATTCTTTTTGTAACAAGATGTTTATGTCTTTTGCTTTGTCAATCAACGCCACCTCATGACATGGCAAAGGTGGAAGTAATATATTTTTCTGTCAAAATTCACAAAATATAGGTCATTTATATGTTATCTTTTTTATTTGATAACCAATATATATGACATTGCATATGTTATACACATCAAGTGTGCTATGACCTAATGTGTATCAAATTACATGAACATATATGAAATCAAAAGACTTAGATTTGATGTTTTTACCTCCATACATATTTTCAAACATTTTAACAATAAAAAATAACTTGGATGATCTTTATTCGGTGGCTTGCAAATTTTCAAATGATTAACATCCTCAATTTTGTAATGATTGTTATTTGACAATTGAATAGCTGAAGTATATGGCACTAAAATTCCCTGCATGTGCAAAAGATTAAGTTAATGGAACTCATTGATTTGTTTGTTCACTTATGCTTTAATTTATAAGTAACATAGTAATTCCAAATGGTGGTGGAAACTAAGTTTAATAACTATTGATGTTCGAATCATAATCAAATATTATGTGTAAAAATAATTTCCTTCAACCCTTTGGCAAGAAATTATACAAATACATCATAAAGTTATTGGTTTTTAATTTCATTAATATTACATGTTTTTAATGATGTTATGATTTTCCTTACAAATATTTATATGCAATTGATTTGATGAAAGGAAAATTTTAAACCTATTTCTTGATGTTTGAAATCAATCAAATTTCCTTTTCATGAATAGTAATTCATGAAACAAAGTTCATAAAACACATGACCCATTCACCACATTAATATATTTAGAAGTATTGAGTCTTTAATCCCAAACAAGTTTTGACAATACAAAAAATGTTCAACTTATGAACCAAATTGGATAACTTTCAATGTGGTGAAATGAAAATCTTATCCAATTTTTGTTGAGTGGTAATCCTTCACCAAACGCATAAATGTTGAAGTCTTCACAAACGGCATATTTAAAATCCGTTGAAAGGTGCTCCATTTGTGGGTTGAAAGATTCTAAATTTTTTTAAAAACCAGATTGGGTTGCATATTTGCTCAACTTGTTGACTTGTTGATATTGCCAAGTGAAATAGTTTGATAAATATTGGGTATCACTAGAATGTGGTACACCATAAAATACTACACCTTTGACACTGTTCAAAAATGTCTTACAACATTTTTGTACTTCATCATCCAAACGATTTTTTAACCTCTGACGTACATGTTTGTTAGCTTCAACCACCAAGCTTTTGAATACAAGACCTCCAAAACTATAAGCAACTAATGCCACTGGTCCATCCCAAAGGGATTGATAACTACAAAATATTCAACAATGTAGCAAAATTTTGTTATCAACATTGTATTAGCATGTACAAATTTATCCTATTATACTTTGGGCAATTTTCCAATTCACACATGACCTAAACTATAAGTTCATAATTGATTTGCTTATCATTTTTCATTTGTTGACTCCATTAATCTACCTAAAAAATGTGACAACCATGTTTTGGTAAAATGATTATTATGTACAACTATGTAGGTGTTTACATTTTTGTGTTAATGTACAACTCATTTTCTATGTGTTACTTTGGAAATATTGTTGAAATAAAAATAAATTTAACCTAAAAAATATATATATACCCTTTTTTGGAAATAATTTTTATGTAATGAAATGGATGCAATTTTTTTATACATTTATTAATTCAATTCAATTCAATTGCATTGCCAAAGATAAAGCTTCAAAAAATGACAAATAAAAATTATCATCAAAACCAAACTAGTTGTACCATGAATTTATAATATGAACATAGGTTTTGCTGTTATCTTCAAACAAGAACATTTGCATTTTAGCCCCATTTTATGTTTTCCTACATGAATCTAATGATTCAAATAAATTGAAACTTCTTGGTGTGTATCACAATATTAGCACACATGAACAATTAACTCATGCAAAACATGTAAGAAATTCTAAAACTACAAACTATTATCTTTAATGTACACAAGGAGTAGTAATTATGTGTCCATGAGTAGAGGAGATTGTCACACCTTGAATTTGTAACCAAACTTTGAATAAGGTTTTTGCCAATTTCAGTCACATCATTGTGAACACTTGCCACAATGTTAGAATCATAGGACAATGATAAAATTCGAACATTGTTGTTCAAGTCTTCGGGTAGCCACTTTT
>Ga0116231_10011269_pt1 | contig 13862 bp, 13 predicted proteins | sample S1TSphgellanicum_2_FD_89695 | JGI IMG/M metagenome (GOLD analysis project Ga0116231, IMG submission 89695) | Host-associated microbial communities from peat moss isolated from Minnesota, USA - S1T2_Fd - Sphagnum magellanicum MG | ecosystem: Host-associated > Plants > Peat moss > Unclassified... | reverse complement strand
CTGGTAGAATTGTCTATATGCGAAACAAAAAATGTTGTCTGATAAATTCAAATTATTGTCCTTATGTTGTCGGTCCCAAAAAGAAATGAGTGTTTTCAAGTCCAAATAGAACATTTACCCAGTTACATATACTATAGTTAGTACCTGGGTCAGTTTGACTCTAATTATAATATTTTAAGAAATGTTGAACTTTTCAACAAATAAATAAATAAATAAATAAAAATCTTCAAACATATTTTATCTGAAAGAAAATTAAAGAATCTGATGGAATATCTGGGAATATATAATTTGTGGAAATGAAATCCTCAAAATTAATTAATTAATTAATTATACTACAGACATGTGTCAAAGTGACCATGGTACTATGGTATACCCACAAAGAACCCTTTTCTCACTAAGGGGAAGGTACTATTGTAGGTGGTGCTTCCAGTTGAGACTGAGTCCTGACTTCATAGCCTGGGAAAAAAAATTGGGAAATTTTTGGATTTTTTTTTTTTTGTTGTGTAAATTTGAATAAATTTAATAATTTGTGGAAAAACTCGAAATTTTTCTTATACGAAAAATTTGGGAAAGAACCTTGATTAAGATCTATGCAAAGGATTTTTTAATTTTAAAAAGTGGCAAATTCACCGGATTCTGGAAAAAAAATAAAATTAGATACTAGATATCCACAATGGGCAATATCCAACTAAATTATAGAAGGTTACTTAAATTTTTTTTGCTTTCATTTCAAGTGTATAGCCAAATTTGGCTAAATCCTCTTATGAATGATAGCCACTTTGACTACAGGACAAAAAATTTAGTTAACCAAAGACTGCACACCCTTAGTTAGCTCGGCAGACAGACCCTGGTCTCCATGGTCTCTGCCATGATCCCCGCATTTGAGACTTTGGGTTGGATATGCTTTCTGTATATGCGGCCAACCGAATTTGATTTTTGAGGGTACACAATAAGGTTTTAATTGTTTTTCGGTAGGCCTGGGGTGGAGGGGGAGACCTCATCCATGATCGGAGAACACCCACTGGGCTGAACAGTTTCACACCTGATACATAGGCTCACCCAATCCAACTATGAGACATGGCATGGATGACATCTTTTCACACTTGATATGTAGGCTCACCCAATCCAACTATGAGACATGGCATGGATGACAATAAGTGTCAGATGACATGCCAGGAGCCACATCTCATAGTTCACATAACACCCATAACTTGTTACTTGGAGTTTTGATGGCTTTGCATGAGACCCATAATTTGTCACTGCAAGTTTTGATGCCTTTGCATGAGACCCATACTTTGTCAATGGAAGTTTTGATGCCTTTGCATGAGACCCATAATTTGTCACTAGAAGTTTTGATGCCTTTGCATGAGACCCATAACTCATCACTTGAAGTTTTGATGCCTTTGCATGAGACCGATAACTCGTCACTTGAAGTTTTGATGCCTTTGCATGAGACACATAACTTGTCACTTGAAGTTTTGATGCCTTGCATGAGACTTGTCACTTCGAGTTTTGATGGCTTTGAAAGAGACCCATCACTTATCATTTGGAGTTTTCGTGTTTTGCACGAAACATATAACTTTGTCACTTGGGAGTTTTCTTGCTTTGCAATGAGACCCATAACTTTGTCACTTCTAGTTTCTCATGTTTTAGGTTTTAGGGTTTAATTTTCATGCTTTAGGCTTAGGTTGTTAATTACAGATAGAGAATGAATTATAGATGATGGTGGTTGTGGTGGAAGCAGCAATGAAATTGCAATAGGTTTTGGATATTACTTGATCCTCAGGAGGCTAGGATTGACTTCAAAACAAAGGGGTAGTAGTAGTTCCAGAAGCTTTTTGCATTAGTAGATGACTGGAGAAAGGGTGGAAAAACACACTCAAACTTGGTGTCTTCTATGTCCTTCTCTTCTTTGTGCTTTGGTCAGTTGTTCTTCTCCAAGTAAAGAAAATTTGACTCCCCCAGTCACCAAAAGTCCGTGGAACAATGTTTGGATCTGTCACACATGAAATAATATTGTGTGCTTTACTTTACATCAGTGATTAAACAAGTGACACTTCAAACGCTTGTCCCAACTGACAAGATTTGACGCTTGTCCCTCTATGAAATGACAGATTTTTTGAGCCACCGACTATGGACATAATTCAACATTGAATCCGGCATGGGGAACAAACAACCCACCCAACATGGTTGTTGCAACAGAAATAGGTTAACTATCATCTATGTTGAGTAGGTACCATGTAACCCACATTTGCAATTCATTCGCTCAGTCATTGAAAAGAGGAAGAGAGAAAGACATGGTCTGCCTTTCTCCCCTTCCTCTTCTTTTATCCAGTTCTGTATATTAAAATGCCATCCCAATCCATGTTTTCAGAATACATGGGATTATGGTGAAATTTGTCTAAATTCACACAAAATTCTGAAATATGGCATTAGCTTGTTGGTTGATTTTATGGACAAATCCCCCAAATATACATGTATAATGTTTCTAGTGAATTTATTTCAACATGAAATTAAGTGTAATCAATTTATCTCAATTTTTCATTATATATATGTATAAGCCTTGATCCATATTTCTAATTTTATAACTCTTGTGTTCTTTTGGGCTGAAAATGAGAAGATCTCTTTCAGGTTCCCACTTTATTGGGGCATGACTTTAGGCAATGACTATGCATTCAATTGGGTCTATTAAAACCTTAATGCCAAAAGTAGGTTGGGCCTTGTAGTGAGAAATAGCTGATTTTCATGGATGCCTACAAAAAGTACTTTGGTAAGTTAAAAAGTTTAGAACTTAAAGTCTTAAAATGAAGAAGTAGGGAAGGGGAAGCAAATGCTTTATACCTCACTTACTTCAAAGATATATTCTAATTAAATTTAAGGAAATTTCTTTTCGTTTCCTTCCCATGCAATATTTGGTTTAGTTGCAAATTTTCATGGTTTTGAAAAAGTAATATATATTTCTATGCATACTGTAGAACAAAGTAAATCTGAAACATAATCATCATTAATAAATAAGTTTAAATAATTTAAAATATCATGGCATTGGCCCTTGTGTATTTTACACCTTTATTATTATGCCCATCCTGAAGTTAGTTATTGGATACATTGGGAATCATGTTTTTAGAAGCTTATTTAGGTACTTATTCAAAGGAAATGCCAATTGCAAGCAATGATATTTTCTCAGCAATTATTTTTTGAACAAAAAAATCTTGGGAAATTTCTGTGTTTCTAGTGTAAATTCAACTGATTTTATTAATATTTTGTACCCCAAATAAAGAGAAAATAAAACCCCCTTGAATGGGATTAGTTGGGGTGAGATGGATGGATGGATGGATGGATGGATGAGTGAGTGGGGGGTGTCTGACCACAAATTAAATTTCTTAAAAGGACTTTTAACTATCCAAGTTCAATACTACCATCCAAGAAAGGACCTCGTAGCCTCCAATGCAAAAAAGATGAGAATATTCTCGGGAATCCCCATGGGAGCAACCCCAAACTGGGAATATGCTAAAATGCTTTCTTTCAGGTGAAGAATAAGCCCAGAGCATATTCCCTTAGGTACCCCCTGAATCATTGTACCCCATTGAAGAATGTACCATTTTGGTTTCATATTTTGAGGAATGGTCACCAGGTGTTAGTTACTGTGGTCAATGAGCAAATCATTGCTGACGGTAGTTCGTTCCCGGGACATCTCTGTGCCCTAGTACCATGGCAAGTTCAAACATTTCGGTGTTGAATAATTATTTTCTTCTGAAGATTCCGTGTGAACAATAGGATATTTCAGAATATCCTAAATGATTCCTTTTCGAAATCTGGTTTTTTTATTTTTGGGGGAAAAATAATGTTTTTTGAAATCGGTGTCCAATCTGCCAACTTACTAGGGTACATATTTTACCTGTAGTTGGTTGGTTTAAGGAACTTGCCATAAGGCACAGAGCCATGGAGCTCAGTCTTGTTTCTTTTTTTTTGGGTCAATTTTGTGATCATCTGGAAGAGAAGAAATTTTAGCCACATTTGGCTATACACCAGATATGAATGTTTTCTTTTTAAAAAGAAGCATTCTATATTGTTTGCTACCTATTGGAACTTATCAGTAAATTCTGAGGATTTGGAAAATAATGCTCAAAATCTGACAATTTGGGGCCATTTTTCCCATGAAAAATCCCTTGTATAGGTTGAAATCATATTTCACAGCTGAAAATTTGGCAACAAAATCCCTGCGTGATGGGTTCAATGTTTTTATTATTATTATTATTTTGTGATGTTGCTGAAGTGGTGAAGCACAACAATAATGAAGACACTTAAGAAAAAAATTAAAAATAAGATGAAACTTTGATTATCACAAGATTCAATGTAATGCGAGTTTCACCTTATTTTCACTTGTTTAAATGCAATGTATTTTTTTAAAATATTTTTCTAATCTCATCTCAATTAATGACCAAATTCAAGATAATGATACTATGTTACTTTCACTTTACAAATTTCTTTAATATGAAAATTGCAACATTCAATACTTAGCATTCACAACATTTGGTGCCTCCTTGTATTGCCAAATATGTGGGACAAGTTTCAAGTATGTGTCACATTAATTAATGTTCCAGTTTTGACAACTTACAAAACAAGGACATCTCTAACTTGAGATTTAAGTTTAAACCCACCTTATTCGTTTGTAAACTCTTACACATTTGCATCTTTCAATGATAAAGATTTGGTGATATAACACAAAGTAACACTTTATAAGAATCACATATGTATCTTTAGAATTCTTCACTATTTCATCATTACTCATGTTTTTTGAGCATCATTTTTAATGGCATGGTCATTTGTTTAAAATTTGATTGTGTTTCCACACACACCATCTTGGAGGCAAAAGGGAAATCAAATTTCTATCTCTTCCTTCTTACCGTTTGTGGATTTTTCTAATTAACATATCCTAATGTTGTTTTAATCTTTAATTTCAATGGACACAATCACTAACTTGTCACCATCTAATTCATTATACTCTATTTTGATGGTGGTAGTTTGATTAATAAAGATGGTTCATTTCATTAATTTTCAACATAAATTTACAAAGTTATTTTTATCATGTTTTTGGTTTCTACAATGACATTATTGTTGAAATTAGACCACAATTGACATTCACTTTTTAAAACAAGTCATTTGAGTTACTCAAAATGAAGGTCAGGGTGATCAAGTTACTTTTATCATGTTTTTATCATGTTTCCAAAATTTATAAAGGTTTATCATGCATTTCATGTTCTTTTCTTGGAACCTAATCACCCATTAATAATTCCAAAAAATGCGAGCTACCCAAAAAAAAAAAAAGAAAAAAAAAAATCTTATTTTGGTTATAAAACATATTGAACAAAAAATAGAAACCAAATGTTGTATGAAAATAATGTTCATTAATCACTTATTCTAGTACTTTAAACAATTATATAAAACTTGGTTGTTTGATCCTACTAATTTAAAACAATCATGTAAGCCATGGTTGTAATTATGTTTTAGTCATTCAAAACTAGTTGGATAAAATATGGGCATTTCATTTAACCGTGTGGAAACCTGAATTTGGAAAAAAAAATTAAAATAAAATAAGTGTACACTTATTATTTTCTTAGGTGATTCTATTGAAAAAGACATATTAATGATTAGGGCAAATTATTTTGTTAAATGTGTAAATCATACCTAGTTCAGACCTACTTTTAGTATGTTTATATCATGTATATATATTGGTGATACATATCACAAGTGGACTAGATTCCCACGGCCCGGGAAAAAACTTTAGATTTATGGAATAACCTTTAATAATTAAGTAAATTCTAAAAGTTTAATTGAAAAATCACTTTGAAATTTTGAGAAAGAGGTAAGAATAATGGTAAAGGAAATGGAGGTTTACCAATTTAATAATATCCCCTCCCCCTCCCCCATTTATTTCTCTCATATGTTCCCATATGGTTTCCAATAGTTCATCATTATTAGTGTCAATCTCAAATTTGATTTCACTATATAACATGAACATATATAATATGTGACTTTTCTTTTCTTTTTTTTAATTTGGAAAAGGTATTGAAATAATAATTTTTTGAACTATATATATATGGACCACTTAAAACCATAGACTTTGGATAAATCCAAAGAACAATTAGGATTTGACCTTGGGTGGGGACCAATCTATGTAAGAAAAAAAAGGTGGTTTCTATCTATTTGTTTGTGGTGTCACCTTTTTGATATATGAAAAGGTTTTGTGTAATAATTTGCCTTCTCCTAAGCAATATGCAACTCAATGAAACATGAATGTTGCTTGAATATTTCTAACATAAATAATTGTATGATGAAACATTGAACAATGTCTCATAAAACAATAAATCTTTCAAATAAATCTTTTCAAAAAATCTTGACTTTCATTAGCAATCACAAATGAAAAAATTATATTATAAATTATTGCTTCACCCAATAACATTTTATAACAATCTTTCAACTAACCTTTTCCTTGGTGCAAGGTTTGACAACAAATCCTACAATCAATGCTTTAAGCAATTATTGATTTTCTTTAGTGATCACAAAGAAAGGAATTGCATTGCAAACAATGCTTTACCCAATATACTTTGATTGCAATCGATTTTTCAACAAGCATAATTTGAAGCGAGCAAATCTTTCAAATAGTCCTTCAAGCAATTCCTTTCTGTAATCAATCCCAAGCATATTGAAAATGAATTAATGAACATGTTCAATACCATGTTATAAATGTTTGACCACCATCTTCACCCAAGTCCAAATCTGTACTTAAAGAACTCAATTGTACCCTACTAGAGACCTACCAATACAGGGTGTTAAATCACCTAAATTTGAGATCAATTGTCTTATAACATAATCAATGCAATCAAAAGAAAATGGCAATTCCAATCTCAAAGTATAGGACCCAGACACCCTAAGAAGGAGAGCACTAAACCATGAATTCAAAACATAAATCTTTAGGGCCTTGTTCTCTTGGCTTGATGTCCTTCCAGAAGGCTGAAGACTTTCCAGAACTTCACTTCCCAGCAGATTATCAAATTGATCCATAACAAGCCAATGAGAAGGTGGAAACATAGTTTGAAATTGACAACAAAAATCTACAAAGTGCCACAGCTCTATACTCCTATTGATTTACCACTATTATTTAGTTCACACCCGTAGGACTTGTCCACTAAGAAAATCAATCCAGAAGGGAGAAACATATCGATAAAGTGAAAATGAAAACAATATGATAACATTAAGAAGATAAATCCTGCAGGTATAGAATCCGTGCATTGAATTGAAGTATTTGAATTGCTGTCAGGCACTACCATGGAGGCACCTACACCTATTCCTTTCCACAACTATCACCTGAACAAAAAACTCTCTGGAGGCACAACACAGAGAACAGTGAATTGCTTTGTATCACTGAAGAAGAAGACATCCAATAAACACATTTTCAGAGTCACTTCGAAAATATGGTTAGGAAAACAAACCAGCAAAAGATTTGACCCAAAAAATTATAATGAGCCCAAAACCCATATTGTTTGTCAAAAGCTACCAAAATAATACATTCTACTGACCTATCTCTCAAAGAATGAGCCCCTGAGAACATCCTTCTGAATATACCATCAGGCTTTGAAAATGTCACTCTAATCATCTTAAGACTATTACTTGCTATGGGTGCATAGTCTATGATTCTTGACCTGGGCACCCTTTGCATTAAAAAAGTGAGTGTCCTTGAAGGAACAATTGCAAATATACATTATAGGAGTTTCAGAACAGACCAAATGTGCGTTCCCACTTCCTGAAAAGATAACAGTGGCAACAATTTGGTGAAAGACTTTGGCAGGAAGAACCAGGATGCTCTCAAAAACAACCTTTTCTTACAAAAGTCATTCAGAGCTTATGATCCTTTTTGGTGCAAATTTGTCTATGCTTGCTCAAATCCACTTGCCTGTTGTAGCAAAGCTTTTGTCAATTTGCCATCAGCAGATTGCAAAACAAGAAGTTGATGTAAAAGCACCTTCAGTTGTTCTTCCCCTCAATACAAGAAATATGACGTATTTCTACTGAGTGCGATTACAGGTGCTAGAAGTGTGAAGAATTACGTTCATCTTCCTCAGCAATGCTCAAGTAGCCAGGAACATAAGGGACAAATCCTCTACCACCAAACACAGGCCGCATATATGAGTCATCAAATGATCGCCAAAGCTCATGAATGTATGAAGTTGGAGCAGCTAGCAGCATACTCAGAGAACTGCGCCTTGGGGCCATCCCATTGAAGACGCCTCCATTGGCACGTTGTTCAGAATCCAAGAGCAGAGGGACATGGAAGTCGTTTATGGAGTTCAGATCTTTAGGAGAGGGAGGATCTGATGTGTCACTGATGGAGTATGACCGCAAGTACACTGGAAGTAGCCAGTTAATCAAGGGCTTTGTAAGAATACCAAAAACCTGCAAAATGTGTTTGGATTAGCAACCTGTAACTGCTCCTGCCTACCTGCAAAGGAAGAGGAAGAGCTGAATAACAGTAAGACATGAATCATATTCAACCCTTATGTTATAGACCACAAATGGCTGACAGAAATCCTGGACCAGCTGTAGCAAACACTTTTCATGTCTCACTTACCACTGTACTGAATAGCACAACACCAATGGTTGTGGTGATGGCCGTGGCAAACTCTGGATTCTTTGCATCTCCTGAAATGGTGAACTGCAGGAATCAATAAAGATGTGAGAAAACAGAGAGACAGAAGATGTTTGCTCTCATCAGACTATGCTTGCAATGGCCTCTTCATCATATACCCCACATGTAATGGAAGGATAACCAGCACCAGCAGAGTGTGGAAGGAGACCGACTCCTTCAGGGTACTTACCAGCTCCCTGAGGGTACTCACTACAGTAATGATACTTACCATGATACAAAAGGTCTGCATGAGCTTTCCAGGTACCCTCTAAAAACTCCAGACAAGCATTGATTCCATGTGCATAACTTAAATTTTCACCACAGCAGAGCTAGGGCTATGGATTCAGCCTTCAGACTTGCAGATGTGGAACACAAAGCAAGAGAGAAGTCTTTTCAGAAGGGAATCCCTTCACGTGCACAACCCCGGACAATACATTGATGAGTGAAGAATCTTCTCTTTATCTGCACAAACTAAATACTGACACCCTGTCTCTATATGTATGTCTAGCATCCACAGGTAGACAACCTGGCATAAATTCCAGAGAACAGACAGATATGTGTACCTGATTGAATGCAAGGGCTATAGATACAGCTCCTCTCATCAATCCAGCCCACCAAATAATAACCTGCAAAAGTGAACCAATGTCATCATCATTATACAAGTTTCTTAATATTCCAGAACTATGCCAGGAATTAACCCTTGATTGGATCATCATCAGTCCTTAGACATCCACTGCCGACAAACTTTAATCCACAACACCAAAATCTTTTCAAACTTACCCACAGTCACACTCAACAAATTAAAGGTGCAGAATCATCATTGACACAACTGTTTTGTGCAAGATGATGTTGAGTGGCACAGCATATTTCATATATGGTGGAGTCAGTACCTGCTGGCGAATACCAATCTTGGTATTTGAAGATTTGCGTATGTAGTTAGAAAGGGCTGATAGAGGGAACACGAATGCTGCTCGACCCACCAGGATCAAAACCAACAGTGTACTGAAAAGCCCAAATGATTGACCCAAACTGCCCAACACACCACAACAGTGAGATGATGTAATGATGTAAGCAACAGCCAGTCTACAGAAAGAAGAAACAAGAAAAATCCCAAGGGAAGCATAGAACTCACGTTGTTGTGGCCATTTTCCATTTGTCGACATCCAAGGCATCCATGCCCACGTAAAGGAAGATGAAAGTTTCTGCAATGAAAGACATGGTTGCAAATGCATGCCTGCCACCCAAAGTAACATTCAGAATATATCTAATACAGTCTGAAGACACAGAATTCAGTTCCTGGAAACTTTTCAATGTCAATCCTCCAAACAACATTTGGGTATTGAGCACCTCAGAAAGTCATGGAGAATGATTGTCACCATGAAAGACACAATTTGGGTTACACATGGTCCAGGCATAGGATATTTGGTATTGAATGAACAGCAGTTGGACCGCCCACAACTTCACATCAACAAGTTTCTTGATATTTTCCCTCAAATGACTCCCCATACCCAGTTAACCATGAACAACATTCTTATCCACAAAGATAATTTATGCAGAATAAACACAAATTCTCATTGTGTTTACTGTCCAGACACCACATTCTCTGTCTTGTGGAGCGGAACAGAATCCAACATGAATTCATTGAACATTGCTAGAAGATAGTCCTCAAACCCTCTCAGGAATAATCATCAATTAAATCTATCCACATATCGTGTACTTAAATAACATAGAGCAAACAGATTTCAGATATTCATGAAAAAGAGCCCAAGAGACAATAAGTGGAGATCATACTTGGTGGTAACTCGAGAGCTTTCTGTAACATTGTGCCATGTGTAATGTGACATAACAATCCCGCAAAAGAAGACAGTAAGAATACCACTGAGAAAAAGGAGCTGCATACACAAGGAAACACTGCATCAGTGTGGAAGTCCATAAAGGTCCTTACTTTAAGGGTGAAAGGCCTAATTCTTCTCCAGGAAATGAAAGAGAGACCTCTACATTCCAAACAAGTTCAACCACTGACCCAAACAAAATGGCCAAGTGCCAATCCTGGCAAAACATACCTCTGCCAAGACATATGAGAGGTACGCCATTAGAGTCATTATTGCAATTTCACGATCTGTAGAGTGCCTGCATTATATAACCAAAAGACTCCTTTTCATCAACTGCTCCCAAATACTTGACTTGGTAAAAGAAGCAACAGGTCAGCCACTTCAAAATACAGTGGTGACAATCACATCACACAAGTGTCACAAATCATGGGCAGAAAATCCACAAACACATGCTCACCGTCCAAAGTACAGTGTCTTGATTATGTATGCACTCAAGAGGCCTGTCTGCAAAATGCAACACATCCAGTAATAAGGAACATTAATCTGCACCAAAGTCAATTCGAGTGCCAGAGTCATGCACTCTGAAAATTCATGCCTATTGGACCAACAAGAACTCTGTTTCCCAGCAGCCTTAGATTGGCAAATCTGTCTGCACAAATAGCATCCATAAAAGTTGCAGGAGCAAACTTACCATAATACCCAGGACCGTACTAGAGAAGAATAGGTACAAGAAGCTGCCAGTCATTTGCAACACCTCCAGGCCAGTGAAGTCATCAAAGGTCAACTTCTGAACTGCCCGAAACAAGACAACAGAGGTAGCATCGTTTACAACTCCTTCCCCAAACACAAGGCTGTACAGCAAAGGTGTATCATCCTGGCTAAGAACCTGCAAAGAAAAGCCATAGAGAAGAAAAGTGAAAAACGCCAGCCCAGAATTTGTTGAGCAACCTATGAGTACTTGCTACTTCTTGATAGATGTCAATTGGAGCATTCATGGAAAATTATTGAGGATGGATAGACCTTTCTACCCTACCTGCAGTGTACATACTGAGTCTGTTGCAGAGAATATGGTCCCCAGAGCTGACATAACAACATCCAAAATGTCAGTTATGTCAAGGCAAGAAATCTGCTGGGAGGAAGAATATATCAACACAAAATACTTCTTGAGTTTAAGCTTCAGTTTACAGCCTCGTTTAATAAAGAAATCCCATAAGAGTCAGAGCAAACGCACCAAGATAATCCTGGATAAGCAGCTTCCCAAGCCCAAGCTTAGGAAATACAAAACTGCAACCTGCAAACCCAACAAATCCTTGTGAGAATCGAATATCCACATTTGCACACAAGGAGAGGCAAATATGTGCTGATACACAAAAATGGACAGCTGTTGTCAATAGATGTGGAGAAAGGTCACCTAGGGTGAAGAACAAAGATAGATAGATGGCACACACCAGCTGAGATGATGGCAAAAGAAATGAAGACCCCAACCACACCAAAGAGCATAATTGCTGCAAAATTCCGGAAAAATTGCTTCTTCTTGACCTGAAATCTGTCAATGCAACCCAAACAGCATGTCAAGCTCAATCTCTCAAGCATACATAACCATGTCTCAAAGGGTGTCAACAAGCAAGACTAACCATGCAGAATACACACCACCATTGCTATAAGGTTTCTTAATAAGGACTTTCCACAGTACACTAGAAAATCATTCTTCCCAAGTCCATATAGGGTATTCCTTGTACCACATTGAAAGACTATGAGTTGAAACTATATATCAATTGAGACACTCATGAGGCGCACATTCAGTTACAGCAGACTGATCTGCCTCATGGAATTGGAAAGCAGAACTACATCAAAGGGAAGTCTCAAGGAAACCAATGTAGGCTAAAAATCTCCAACTGCCAACCAAAAAACCAAAAGAATAATTGTATGAAAGAACCCTGAGAACTTCTGCATGGCTGCTACCCCACAAATCTCAAAACCCTTTTCCTTAGATTAAAGTTCTTAGACAAGGCAGATTACTGTGAATTCATTGACAGCCCTTGTTAGGATGGCCATCCCCACATACCCTTGCAGGTGTTGGAGAATATCCTTACCCAGCATTAAAAATGATAGGAGGAAGTAGGTAGATGAAGAAAAGTTCCTCATTGAATTGGAGTATGTGAGAGCTTGATCCCTTGCTTGTGACCAGAACTATGATTCCAGTACAGAAGCCCTGCACAACCAAGGTGCCACACACAATTAAGCTCCTCAACAACAGCCTCCTTCCAGTACCACCAGAAAGACAAAATCTTTTGCAGACATGGATACAACATTCCTTCTCAGCTTGGAAAAAAGTCTTGTGATAGTCTTACAAGTACAAGAGCAGTGATGGACTCGTTCATCCACCGATTCTCCTCCAACAAGTGTCCCAACACTATGCAAGCACATAGAAGCGTCACAAACAGAGAGATGGCCATGACATGCATATGATCTCCATCCTCTCCCAGGCCTGTTCTCGTCATCAGATAGTGCAAAGTCCCCATATGACTCGGGACAGACACCATTTTCGGTCCCAAACAAAACAAAACAAAACCCTAGAAAACCCTAGATTTGTCTTTCTTCTACACACACTAAAAAAACGGACTCTTATTTCCAAAACCTTCCGAAAATCTTCCAGCAGAGATGGCTTACTACTACTCCCACTATCAGAGTCAGAGAAATCTGATAGACTTCCTCACAAACAAAAAAAATCCAAAACAAAACAAAACAAAACAAAACTCCTCGACTTTCTTTCTACACACCAGAGCTACTAAAAATCTTCCAACAAAATTCTCCCCCTTACTACGGCTTATCCTTTTGTCCAATCTTCAAGAAACAAGTTTCGAACACAAATTACGACTCCGAGACTTGCACGACACCGAGAAAACGACAAACCCTAGAAGTCCGAAGAACCGGTTCCAGAAACTTGGTGAATTGCTCTCTAGCCAGCCCACAAAAGAGATATTCCTTCTCTCTCTCTCTCAAGAGCTACTGCTACTGCAGCTGCCGCCGCCACCCCTTATCAGATCATGATCCGAGCTTCGCAAAACCACAGGCTCAATCCATGACGCAAAGAACCACTGCAGGCGCTGCACTGGAGACGGAACTCGAAAAAACAACAGGAATTTCCGTTTCCTTCGAACAAACCAGAAAGAACTTGGAAATTTCTTTTCTGGCCACCAGATTTGGTCTTCTATAGACACACGTCTTCTTCTTCTTCTTCTTCTTCTTTTTTCCTTTTTACATATAATTATTTGAGTTTCTTTCTTTTTGTTGAGTTTTTAAATGGGTAGGCAAAAAAGGAGTTTTGAAGGGTTTTTTTTTTTTTT
>Ga0116231_10011268_pt1 | contig 13862 bp, 13 predicted proteins | sample S1TSphgellanicum_2_FD_89695 | JGI IMG/M metagenome (GOLD analysis project Ga0116231, IMG submission 89695) | Host-associated microbial communities from peat moss isolated from Minnesota, USA - S1T2_Fd - Sphagnum magellanicum MG | ecosystem: Host-associated > Plants > Peat moss > Unclassified... | reverse complement strand
CCTCGTCCCCATAGCCGATCAGCCGCAGCGCCCGCCCGCGCACCCCCATGCCGGCGGCGGCATGGATCAGCGCCTCCTCGCTGCCATGCGTCACCCAGATTTCCGGCGCCCCCACATCCGCCACCGTGCGCAGAAGCTCCGGCCAGTCGGCGTGGTCGGAAATCACCAGCGGCAGCTCGATCCCCCCGGCCTTCGCCCGCTGCCGCACGCGCATCCAGCCCGAGGCCAGGCAGGTCACCGGGTCGGACAGGCGCCGCGCCCAGCGGTCGGCGATGGCGGATGGCGGTGCCAGCACGATCGCGCCCGCCAGCTCCGCCTTCGCCGCCACCGTCGCCGGCCGCAGATCGCCGAGCGGAACGCCCAGCCGCTCATAGGCCTCGCACACCGGCATCAGCGCCCCGTGCAGATAGACCGGCCGGTCCCAGCCGCATTGCCGCAGCATGGCGATCAGCCGCTGACACTTGCCCAGCGCATACACGCCGATCACATGCGTCCGCTCCGGAAACAGGGCAACACTCGCCAGCAGGCGCCGGCATTCGGCCAGCGCGGGCGGGTGGGTGAAGACGGGCAGCGCAAATGTCGCCTCGGTGACGAACACGTCGCAGACGACGGGTTCGAACGGCGCGCAGGTCGGGTCGGCGGCGCGCTTATAGTCGCCGCTGACCACGGCGCGGCTGCCCTGAAATTCCATCGCCACCTGCGCGCTGCCCAGCACATGGCCGGCCGGTTGCAGCCACAGGCTTACATCGCCGATGCGCAAACGCTCGCCATACGCCAGCGCCTGCTGCACATCGCCGGCGCGCTCCACGCCCATGCGCACCCCCATGACCGCCAGCGTCTGCGACGTCGCCAGCACCGCCCCATGCCCAGGCCGCGCATGATCGCCATGCGCATGGGTCACCACCGCCCGCGGCACCGCCCGCACCGGATCGATGAAGAAATCGCCCGGCTTGCAATATAGGCCCTCGGGGCGGACGCAGAGCCAGGTGTCGGGATGGGGCATGAGAGGGAGATGTATATCAGACGCCGGGCAGCCTATGGTCGGGCATGATGGAAAGTGCCGCCGCCGGCCCGGCGATCATGGGCCCAAGACTCATGGGTATCGTCAACGTCACCCCCGACAGTTTCAGCGGCACGCCGCCAGACCCGGTCGCCACCGGCCTGGCGATGATCGAGGCCGGCGCCGACATCATCGACATCGGCGGCGAAAGCACCCGCCCGGGTGCCGCCCCGGTCACGCCGGAGGAGGAGCAGCGCCGCGTGCTCCCGGTCATCCGGGCGCTGGCCTTGGGTGGCGTGCCGCTCTCCATCGACACGCGCAACGCCTCCACCATGGCGGCCGCGCTGGACGCCGGCGCCAGCATCGTCAACGACGTCACCGGTCTTGCCCTTGATCCGGCAGCCGCCCCCCTCGTCGCCGCCCGCGGCTGCTTCGTGGTGCTGATGCACATGCGCGGCACGCCGCAGACCATGGCCGGGCTCACGTCCTACGGCGATGTGGTGGCCGAGGTGGCCGCCGAACTGTCGGCGCGCATCGAAGCGGCGCTCGCCGCCGGGGTGAAGCGGGACCGTATCTGGATCGATCCCGGCATCGGCTTCGCCAAGACAGCGGCGCAAAATCTCCTTCTCCTGCGGCACCTCGATGCGTTTGCAGCGTTTGGCCTGCCGCTCCTCGTCGGCGTCTCGCGCAAATCCTTCATCGGCCACATCGCCGGCGAGCCCGACCCCGCCCGCCGCGGCCCCGGCTCGCTCGCCGCAGCACTTTTCGCCGCTTCCCAGGGCGCCTCCATCCTGCGCGTGCATGACGTGGCCGAAACCCGCCAGGCGCTGCGCCTGTGGCACGCCCTCGCGTTTTGAGATAACACCGCACTTCAAAATTTCGGAGACCTCCTTGGCCAAGCGACTTTTCGGCACCGACGGCATCAGGGGCCTGGCCAACACAGAGCCGATGAGCCCCGAGACCGCCCTGCGCGTCGGCCAGGCCGCCGGCCTGCTGTTCGTGCGCGGCGACCACCGGCACCAGGTCATCATCGGCAAGGACACGCGGCTCTCCGGCTACATGCTGGAACCCGCCCTGGTCGCCGGTTTCACCAGTGCGGGCATGGATGTGCTGCTGGTGGGTCCGCTGCCGACGCCGGCGATTGCCATGCTCGCCCGCAGCATGCGCGCCGACCTCGGCGTGATGATCTCCGCCAGCCACAACGCATATGAGGATAACGGCATCAAAATCTTCGGCCCCGACGGGTTCAAGCTGTCGGACGAGACCGAGCGCGACATCGAAACCCTCGTCGCCGGCAATCTTTCGGCGCGCCTCGCGGCACCCGGCAAACTCGGCCGCGCGCGCCGGCTGGAGGATGCGGCCGGCCGCTACATCGAAAGCGCCAAAGCCAGTTTCCCGCGCGGCCTGACGCTGGATGGCCTGCGTATCGTGGTGGATTGCGCCCACGGCGCCGCCTACCGCGTCGCCCCCACCGTGCTGCGCGAACTCGGCGCCGAGGTTTTTGCGGTCGGCGTCGCGCCGGACGGATTTAATATCAACCGGGATTGCGGCAGCACCAAGCCGCAACTTCTGTGCGGCGAAATTCTGGCGCATGGCGCCGACCTGGGCATCGCACTCGACGGCGACGCCGACCGCGTCATCATTGCCGACGAGCGCGGCCAGATCATCGATGGCGACCAGGTGCTGGCGCTGATTGCCGAAACCTGGGCGCGCGACGGGCGCCTGCGCGGCGGCGGCGTGGTCGCCACCGTCATGTCCAACCTCGGGCTCGAACGCCATCTGCAATCCAAGGGCATTACGCTGGACCGCACCCAGGTCGGTGACCGCTATGTGGTGGAGCGCATGCGTGAATCCGGCATGAACGTCGGCGGCGAGCAGTCCGGCCACATGATCCTGTCGGATTTCGCCACCACCGGCGACGGGCTGGTCGCGGCACTGCAAGTGCTGGCGACGATCCGCACCGAGGGCAGGCCGGCGAGCGAGGTGTGCCGCCGCTTCGCGCCCCTGCCGCAACTGTTGCGCAACGTGCGCGTCTCCGGCGGCACGCCGCTGTCGCATCCGGACGTGCTGGCGGCCGTCGATGCGGCGCAAACCCTGCTCGGCGACACCGGCCGCATCCTGCTGCGCCCCAGCGGCACCGAGCCGCTGATCCGCGTCATGGCCGAAGCGCAGGACGAGATACTGGTCCAGCGCGCGGTCAGCGATTTGTGCCTGGCTATCGAGGCGTCATCCACGCTCGCCGAAGCGGCCGACTGATGCGCGGGCGCGTGCTCGTCATCGCCGGCTCGGATTCCGGCGGTGGCGCGGGCATTCAGGCCGACATCAAGACGGTGGCCGCGCTGGGCGGCTATGCGACCACCGCCATCACCGCGCTGACCGCCCAGGACACGCAGGGCGTGCACGGCGTCTTTGCCGTGCCGCCGTCGTTCCTTCGCCGGCAAATCGAGATCGTGCTCGCCGACATCGGCGCCGATGCGTTCAAAACCGGCATGCTCCCCGACGAAGCCACGATCGAAACGGTGGCTGACATGGTGGGAAGGCATGCAGGCATCCCTTTCGTGCTCGACCCGGTGATGATCGCCAAAGGCGGCCACCGCCTGCTCGCCGAGGGCGCGGTCGGCTGCCTGACACGCCGTCTGGTGCCGCTGGCCACGCTGATGACCCCGAACGTGCCCGAAGCCGAAGCGCTGGCCGGCCGCGCCATCCACACCCGCGCCGATCAGATCGAGGTCGCGAAACGCCTGCTGGCCTTGGGCGCCCGCGCCGTGCTGCTGAAGGGCGCGCACATGGAGGGGGAGGAGATCGCCGACGTCCTGGCCACGCCCGAAGGCACCGACATCTTCGTCGCGCCGCGCATCGTCACCCGCCACACCCACGGCACCGGCTGCACGCTGGCGAGTGCCATCGCCATCAGCCTGGCGCAGGGGCTGTCGCTGTCACCGGCGGTCGCCCGCGCCCGCGCCTATGTGCGCGAGGCGATCGCAGCGGCGCCGGGGTTTGGCGGGGGGCATGGGCCGCTCAATCATTCGTTGGGTTAGGGGGAGGCAGCCCGCGCCAGGCGCGCCCGTTGCGGCCTCTGTGACGGGGTTTGAAAGATCATATGCCGAGCGGGCTGCCTTGGGTTTAACGGCCACAGTGTTGCCTTTACGACCTGCCGGATTGTTGCCCCGCATCGCGCTTGGGCGATCAGGGGCAGGCGCTCCGCCCCATTCTCAGCCTGCCTTGGGAACATTGTCTGGCCCTGGCGGTCGGCGATCGAACCGAACGCCCCAGAACCAAAGCGCCTGCCGTTTCTTCAAAAAGAAGGCATTTATTCACCACCGCGCGCGCAACCTGCGCCATGCGCGCCGCCACATCACGCCATTGTGACTCTCCGGTCGCCTGGCAAATTTGCGTGCGCTGATGCCGATCAAGCAGGATCGGCCCATTACCGGACCGCCGCGCGCAGCCGGCGCCGTGCTGCATTTTTATTCATATATTGGTGCCTGAACAATGGATTATACCACGGCGCTCCGCACGGTGAGCCCGCTCGTCGAGGACCGTCCGGCCGATGCGGCGCGGTTTGCGTCCGGGCTGACCGACCCTCTGGCGCGCGGCGCCTCATGGTTGGGGCAGTGGTTCAGATCGCCGCGCGTCGCCCTGGTCTATGCCGCCTGGGCGCTGCCGCTGACCATCATGCTCGCGGTCATCGTGCCGCCCTTCACCAACACCGACGAACCGTTCCATATGCTCAGGGCCGTGGCGCTCGCGCATCTGCATGTCATCGGCGAGAGGTTCCAGGGGGGGTGCCACAACTGTTCTACCGGCTCTGGCGGCGCGTCGGACATGGCGGTGTTGTATGCGTTCGGGCCTCTGGCGCCCATGTCCTGGCTGCCGGACCAGCCGGACGGGCAGGTGAAGTCTGCCCTGCTGGCGAAGTCCAATGCGGTGACCTGGCAGACGAACCCCACGGGCAACGTATGGTTCGGCAGCACGGCGCAATATCCGCCCGCCTTCTATGTGCCGGATATTGTGGGATACTGGATCGGTCGTGCCGCCGGCATGCGTGTCGATGCCACGCTGCTCCTGTGCCGATGCCTCAACGCCATCACCTTTGTCGCCATGGCCGCGCTGGCGATCGCGCGCGCCCGCCGGTTGCGGCCGATCCTGGCCGCTCTGCTTATGCTGCCGATGACGCTGGCGCTTGCCGCCTCCGCGAGCCAGGACGCCGGCATGATCGCCACCATCGCGCTGGTCGTTGCCCACATCGAGCGGACCATCGCCGAGGGTCGCCGCTTCACGAAGGCGGAACTGGCCCTCCTGGCGGCCGGCCTCACCTGCGTGGTCGGGGCCAGACCGCCGTACTATCCCATCCTGCTTCTCCTGCTCCCGGCCGCGCCGGGACGCGCCGGCAATATCGCCGCGGCCGCGGCGGCGGCAGTGGCCGGCCTCTGGTGCCTGCTGATCGCCAGCTTCGTCATGGTGCCGCTGGGAGAAGGCAACCCCTCGGCGGAACTGGCGGCGCTTCTGCATGACCCTGCTTCCGTCTTCGTCATTGCTGCCAACACTCTGCGGAATTCCGGGTCTTATGCGTGGGAGTTCATCGGCAAGCTGGCCTGGAACGACCGGCCGCTGCCGGCCTGGTTTCTCGGTCTTGCGGCCATGAATGTCCTCATTGCGGCGGCCGCGTCCGCCTCGGGGTTTCGTGCCGGCCGCTGCGTCGCCGCCGGCGTCGCATGCAGCGTGATGCTGATCTTCGCCGTGCAGCTCTTCGATTGGGGACCACCCGGCGCCAACCACGTCATCGGCGTTCAAGGGCGCTATTTCATTCCCTTGGCCATTGTCATGACGCTGGCATTGCCGCGCCTCAGCGCCGGCGCGCGCTTGCAGATCCCGGCATCCGCGCTCTCGATGTGCCTGGGCGTGGTAACCCCGGCCGTCATGCTGAACCACGTGCTGCACCATTTCTTTATACAGACTTCGTAACGAAATATCGCCCCCTGTCGCGTTTGGGCGATGCGGTAACGGGCCAGATGCCGGGCTGAAGCCTACCCTACGATGGTACCGACACGAAGGCGCCACGAGTCATTGGTTTGGCGCGCTGGTATAACTCTTGACAAAACATCCCGTACGTCCTTATTTTTTTCATATTAGCGTTATCCGCCATCAGCATTTTTACTCAGGGCATCATGGTAAAATTCAATTTTAACCGAGCCGCCATTCCGGCGCGCTCACGCCGCACCGCATGGCTGATGGGGGCAATGCTGATCGCCTCCCTCCTCAGTCGCGAGGCACAGAGCCAGACGATTACCCAATACACCATGCCCACGCCGAATTCCTTGCCCTGTGCGGTGGACTATGGTCCGGACGGCAAAATGTGGATCGAGGGACTCGTCAACCATAGTCTGACGCGTTTCGATGTGGGCAGCGGCGCATTCGAACAGATCAATCTGCCGACGACATTTACCGCACCGTCGGCAAACTCGGAGGCGGCAGCGATACCCGGCCTGAGCCAGTATCCGGCGGTGGCGCTGCTGTTGCAAAGTTTTGCCAATCTGTTCGGCCTCATGGCGGGAACGATGATCACCCTGCCGGTCTCGTTGCAGTGCGGTATCAACAACGGCCCCGACGGAAATATCTGGTTCAACAATCTGGCGGGAAATTTCCTCGGCAATATCAATCCGTACACGAACGCGATCGCCACCTATCCGCTGCCCGACATCGCCGTCGCGTGGGACCTCACCGGCGGGCCGGACAATGCGGTCTGGTATTCCGGCAACCCGCCGGCGAAAATCGGCCGCCTTGATCTCGCCACGCACGTCTATACGCAATACCCGCTGCCCAATCCGATGTCTGTCCCCGTCGGCATTTACGCCGCGTCGGACGGCGGCATGTGGTTCCCGGAAATCCTCGGCAACAAGATCGGCCGGATCGACGTGGTCACCAAGGCGATTACCGAATATCCGCTGCCGACCGCATTCGCCTTGCCCTTCGTGCTGCGCGCCGAGACGCCGGATGGTTCGCTCTGGTTCACGGAATTCCTCGGCAACAAGATCGGCCGGATTTCCATGCGCAACGGCGCCATCACCGAATACCCGCTGCCCACACCGCTGTCGGGTCCGGTATCGGTCGCGCGAGGCCCGGACGGCAATATTTACAGCGATCTCGGCCTGGTCAATCAGATCGCCAGGCTGAACGTGGCCACCGGCCAGATCAGCACGCAGCAGATCGCGACCATCCCGTTCGCCTTCACCGATGAAATCCGGTCAGGCTCCGCAGGCAGCATCTGGTTTACCGAACTTCTGGCCAATCAGATCGGGCGCATCACGCCTTTCTAGCATCGCATTCCAGCCGGGCGTAAGAGTTGAGAAGTAGCCCGCATCGCGCTTGGGCGATGCGGGTCTGGAACGCGAGGTGATCATGCTGCCCTATTGGATCGTCGATGCCTTCACCGACCTTCTCTTCACCGGCAATCCGGCCGCCGTGGTGCTGCCGGAAAAATTCCCCGCCGACGCGCTCATGCAGCAGATCGCGGCGGAAAATAATTTAAGCGAAACCGCCTTTGCCGTGCCCGAAGGCGAGGATTTTCGCCTCCGCTGGTTCACTCCGACTGTCGAAGTGGACCTGTGCGGCCACGCCACGCTCGCCACCGCCTTCGTGCTTGCGCACCAGGGCAAGGGCGCAAATTTCCGCTTCCACACGCGCTCGGGGATACTCACGGCGACGGCGGAGGGTGAGCGTATCCGCCTGGATTTTCCGGCCGGCGCCTGGTAGACGGCCGAGGCGCCGGCGGGCCTGGCTGAAGCGCTCGGCACCACGCCTTTGCATGTTCTGCAGTCGGCCAACCTGATCGCGATCCTCCCCGATGCCGCCACGGTCGCATCGCTCAAGCCCGACATCGCCCGCATCAAGTCGCTGCCCGGCGGCGCGGTGATCGTGACCGCGGCGGGCGGCGACGGCGTGGACATCACCAGCCGCATTTTTGCGCCCGGCTACGGCATTGACGAAGACCCGGTGACCGGCGCGCTGCACACCCAGGTCGTCCCCTATTGGGCGGAAAAGCTCGGCCGCACCACACTCACCTGCCGCCAGGCGAGCGCCCGCGGCGGCACCATGATCTGCGAGCTGCACGGCGACCGCGTGCACATGTCCGGCACGGCCGTGCTCTATGCCGCGGGGCGGCTGCGGGTGCCGGTCTAGCTGCTGGCCCTACGGTGGCTGCGGACGAGTGAGTGCGAGCAGATACGCGAGATACTGCACCGAACTCCGCGCATGCAGCCGCGTCTGCCAGGCAAATTCGTGCTCGCTGCCCACCACCCGCAAACCCGGTGCCATCTGTGCCAACAGGCTGCGCAAGAAAACCTCGGCGCCGCCGGCGTGATCCGCCCGCTGCGAATGGCCGCCGATCCAGTTGTCCACCCGCGTCGCCCGCACCGACCAGTCGAACGGTGTGGCCAGCAGCGCCCGGCCGGCCGGGCGCAAAAGGCCAGCCATCGCGGTGAGCAGCTGGTGCGGGTCTGCCACGCAATCCAGCAGGTTCAGCGCCGCGACCACATCCATCGACGCCGGCGGCAGCGGCAGCGCCAGCGCGTCCATGACCCAGAAATCCACCCGCCCGGCACCCGTCAGCGAGACGGCAAAATCCTGCCGGTCATACACGAGCCCGATGCGCCGCAGCGGATACCGCACCCGCCCGGCGGCCGCCCCCCGCGCCATCCGCAACAAGCCGAAATTCGTGTCCACCCCCAGCACCAGCGCATCCTTCATATGCGCCGCCAGCGCAAAACTCGTCCGCCCGCCGCCACACCCCAGATCCACCGCACGCGACCCGCCGGCCGGCACCTCGCCCAACGCCAGCAGCCGCTCCAGGCACCGCCGCGCGGCGCCCGGCTGCAAACCAACCGGAGAATGATCCGGCCCGAGGTCGCCGTAAGCGTCCCACCCATACGTCGAAAACCCCTGGCGCAGCACGTCGAACCACCCGTCCGGCCCGAGCGCGTCACCCAGCAAACTCTCCACCGACGCCGGTAGGTCGGCGCGGGCGAAAAAATCCACGCCGCGCTGCGCCATCAGGGCCGCCAGGTCCGGCACGATGACGGGGATGAAATCCACGATCGGGTATTCGCACTGGCACGCCGGCGACGGGCAATGCAGCGTGCCGAATTCTATGTCGCGATCCTGCTCCGCCTCCACGTTCCCGACGACGAGGGGAGCGTGGTTGCGGCAGGTAGGACAGGTTGGCGCAAACGCGGAGAGGTGGGAGCGTTTCAAAGGAAGCAGTTCTTTTTTGAAAAAAAGAACCAAAAAACTTTTGCTCCCTGAGAGCCGCGGTGCTGCAACTGTCGCGTTCCTATAATCAAAAGTTTTTTGCTGCTTTTTTCAAAAAACTTTCCCACCGGCCTTTGCCGCCCCTCGTGGACGAAAATGCAGACGACGTAGGATGGGTGAGCGAAGCGAGACCCATCATCGCGCGTCCGATGGGTCTCGCTTCGCTCACCCATCCTACAACTTTAACCACCTATCAAAACGGTCGGACACCCAGGCGGCATAATCTGCCCCGTAGGGCTCGGGATAGGCGCCACGCAACTGGCATGCTGCGTCATGTCGCCCACCCGCGCCGCCGGCAGCCCGCCGATCATCACCGTCGCCGATCCCTTGCCGATAATTCCAGGCCCACCGGGCACGCAGCCGGGCAGGGTGCAGATCTTGGTCATGTTGGTCACCACCGCCGCCGGCTTGCCGCCGATGAGAACCGTCGGCACGCCCGGCGGCATGATCGGCAAGGGCAGGGCAGGGTGCGGCACCGGCGTCGGCACCAGCGCGGCCGGATGGATCGGCGCGTGGCAATGCGGCGCCTGCTGCAACACCATGTCGCCTACCCGTGCCGCCGGCTGTCCCATCGCGCACAATTCTCCCGAAGCGTGACCGCGCCCAAGAGCATGGCGCCGCAACACCTGCTATACAGCGCGTATGGTCTGTTTCTGCAAGCAATCCGGCGAGTCGCTGCAGCGCGCCGTCCGCGCCATGGCGTCGGAGACATCTCCCCCGCCCGCCCGGTCGGCTGCCTCCCAGCGGGTGACCGCGGTGGCGAACTGGCTGTCCGCCCGCGGCTTGCCGGAAGCGCCCTGGCCCGCCGACCCCGCCTGGCTCGAGCTCGAACTGCCCACGCCAAACCTCAGCCTGAGCGCCATGGCGACGCTGAGCGCCATGGCGACGGTGTACGCGCAGGTGAAGGCCACCTTCAACCTCGACCTGCTGGCCGGCGGCTCGCCCACCGCGCTCGTGCGTCTGGTCGCCACGCTGAACGCGCGCCTCTCCGCCATGGCGGCCGCCTCCATCGACCTCAGCATCGACCCCTCGGCCTGGCTGACGCTGGCGTCCGAGCTCGAAGCCGCCAACACGGTCACGCAGGCCGCCGCGTCGAACCTGTTCACCCCGAGCCCCGCGCAACTCTCGGCCTATCTCTCCCCCGGCGGGACCGAGCTGAGCCAATGGGCGCCGTTTCTGGAGGGGATTGCGGCCCTTGCCCCGCTCATCGCGCTGCGCCTGCAGCTCGGCATCACCGACACGGCCTCGCTCGCCGTTGCCATCCGCACGATGAATGCCATCGAGGTGCCGGCGCTGGCCGACGTGTCGGCCGCCTTGTCGCTCATCACCGCCCTGTCGGCGGTGGCGCGCTTGCAGGTCACGCTCGGCATCAACGTGCTGGACGCAGGTCTGGCGGAAGTCTCCGACATGGTGGCCCAGCAGGTCGAGTCTGCGCTGGCGCAGATCCCGCAGTCCGCCAATCCGCCGCGCATCTCCACCTGCCCCACCCGTTCCGTCCCGCCCGCGGTGGTGGCTGCCGCCGCGTCGGCCGAGATTGCCGCCTTTGCCGATCTGACCTGGAGCGTTCCCGAGCTTCCGTCGCTCAGCCTGACAGCCTCGCTGATGCCTGCCCTCAGCCTCTCGGCGCAACTCTCGGCGCTGGGAAGTGCTTCAGTGATGCTCTCGCCCTGCGCGCTGGGGTGCGACGCGGCCAGCATCATGCGGGCACTGTAGAATTTCAAAAGGATATCACAATGGCTCATTGGACCGACCAGAACATTCCCGACCAGACCGGCAAGACTTTTGTCATCACCGGCGCCAGCAGCGGCATCGGGGATGCGGCCGCCGTCGCGCTCGCGGCCAAGGGCGCGGAAGTCGTGCTCGCCGTGCGCGACGCGCGCAAAGGGGATGCGACACGCGCCAGAATCCTGCAGAAAACGCCAGGCGCGGACGTAAAAATCTCGCTCATCGACATGGCGAGCCTGGCCAGCATCCGCGCCTTCGCCGAGCGGGCGGGCGCGGAATTCGCCAAAATCGACGTGCTGCTCAACAACGCCGGCCTCGGCCTGCAATCGGCACGCGCGGTGACGGAAGATGGCTTCGAGCGCCAGTTCGGCACCAACCACCTCGGCCATTTCGCGCTCACCGGCCTGCTGATGCCCACGCTGCTGCGTGCGCCGGCGCCGAGGGTCGTCGCCATTGCCAGCATCGCCCACCGCCGCGGCGCCATCGATTTCGACGACCTGCAAGGGGAAAAATTGTATGATGGCCGCAAGGCCTATGGCCAGTCCAAGCTCGCCAATCTGATGTTCGCGTATGAACTCGACCGCCGGGCGCGTGCCGAGGGCTCGCGCCTGATCAGCGTCGCCGCGCATCCCGGCGTCGCCGTCAGCGGGTTTGTCACGGCCACCGGCATGCCCGGTCCGGCGGTGATGATCGGCAACCTTGGTATCGCGCTGCTCGGCAACAGTACGGCGCGCGGGGCGTGGCCGGGCCTTTATGCCGCCACCATGCCGGACGTGCAGGGCGGGCAGTATTGGGGACCCGACGGGTTTCTGGAAATCCGCGGCAACCCGGCGCCGGCCAAACCCAAGCCGCATGCGCTCGACCAGGCGGTCTGGCAGCGCCTGTGGACGGTCTCCGAAGAATTAACCGGCGTCACCTATCCGCCGCTCGGCGCGTAGGGTGGGCTTCAGTCCACCTGCTTGCGCCGCGCACTACGATGGTGGGCTGAAGCCCACCCTACGGCAACCGGAAAGAGCCTCATGAACAAGTTTCAACGCGGCATGCTGAGGGCCACGCGCATGAATGTCGCAGGCCGCCTCGGCGAGGCAACGGCGCTCATCCAGCGCGCGCTCGGACGCACCCTGCCGGCGGGCGGGGGCCTCATCCCCCAGCGCCACCGCGCCGACCAGGCCGCCCGCCCCGAACCGCCGCCCGCCGCGCCGGGCGGCGCACAGTTTCTGTCAAAAAATTTCACCAATGCCGCCGGCAGCCGCCCCTACCGCCTCTACATCCCCTCCGGCTACCGGGCGGGACGCAAAATCCCGCTGATCGTCATGCTGCACGGCTGCACCCAGTCGCCGGAGGATTTCGCCGCCGGCACGCGCATGAACGAGGCGGCAGAGGAAGCCACCTGCCTGGTCGCCTACCCCGGCCAGACCAGCCGCGCCAATTTCCAGAAATGCTGGAACTGGTTCGCGCCGGCCGACCAGAAGCGTGACGAGGGCGAACCCTCGCTCATCGCCGGCATCACCAGCGAGGTGATGCGTGAGTATGGGGCTGACCCGCGCCGCATCTATGTGGCCGGCCTGTCGGCCGGCGGGGCGGCGGCGGCGATCATGGGCGAGGCCTATCCGGATCTTTATGCCGCCATCGGTGTGCACTCGGGCCTGGCCTGCGGCGCCGCGCACGACATGGCCACCGCGTTTGCGGCCATGCAGCGCGGCGCCCCCGGCCATGCCCAGGCCGGACGTGTGCCGGCGATCGTCTTTCACGGCGACCGCGACACCACCGTCAACCCAAGCAACGCCGACGCCGTCGTCGCCCAATTCGCCCCCGCCAACCTGACGCCGCGCACGGAGGAGGGACGGGCGCCAGACGGCCACGCCTACACCCGCACCCTCTACACCGACGCCGCCGGCCGCACTTGCATCGAACAATGGCGCATCCACGGCGCCGCCCACGCCTGGTCCGGCGGCAGTCCCGCCGGCAGTTTCACGGACCCGCAGGGGCCCGACGCAACGGCGCAGATGCTGCGCTTCTTTCTCGACCATCCGCGCCCCAGTGCTGACAGGTGAGTCCCGGACTGTTCGGGCGCTGCTCGATCAAGCCCGTCAAGGGTTCAGCATCGCGGCCAAAAGGGAGACGGAACGGATGAGCGACATTGGTCCCAGCGGACTTGAGCAGCTTCAGGCCCTAATGGCGTCGGGCCAGATGCCCGGAATCGGCCTGTCGCTGGATTTTACACTCGTGGAAATCGAGGCGGGCAGGGCGGTGTTCGAAGGGGTGCCGGGCGTGCACGTGTACAACCCGCTCGGCACGGTGCATGGCGGCTACGCGGCGGCGCTGCTGGATTCCGCCTGCGGCTGCGCGGTGCATTCCAGCCTCGCCCACGGCCAGAGCTACACCACGCTGGAGCTGAAAATCTCGTACCACAAGGCGATGACGGCCGCGACCGGCCCGGTGCGGGCGGAGGGGACGCTCGTCAGCATGGGCCGCCGCGCCGCCTTTGCGCAGGCGCGGCTGACCGATGCTGCCGGCAAGCTGCTCGCCTCGGCCACATCCACCCTTCTGGTGATGTCGCCGTAGGGTTTGCGCGTTCAAGGGTGAGCTTAGCCTGCGTAGGCCGGATGAAGCGAAGCGGAATGCGGGGACCCGCGCCGGGCCTGCCGGGGTTTGTGCCTTCCTGCGCGCGCCAGTCCCGCATGCTGACACATGCTCCCACGCTCAAGGTCCGGCGTGTCCACCATGGCAATGGGGGTGGCGAAGAGGTTTCTCGTGCGGATCGTCAGGAGCATGGCGGCGCGGCCGATCGATGGCTTTCGCCCGACGAGGTAACCCGGTTGTGGCGTGG
>Ga0116231_10011267_pt1 | contig 13862 bp, 9 predicted proteins | sample S1TSphgellanicum_2_FD_89695 | JGI IMG/M metagenome (GOLD analysis project Ga0116231, IMG submission 89695) | Host-associated microbial communities from peat moss isolated from Minnesota, USA - S1T2_Fd - Sphagnum magellanicum MG | ecosystem: Host-associated > Plants > Peat moss > Unclassified... | reverse complement strand
TTTACATAAAAGATTAATTATGGGAGAATCTACACAGCAAATATTGCTCAAGTACGTTTTAGTACCTAGTGCAAGCATGTCAAATCATGATTTAACTGTTTATCTATTTGATAAAGTATGGTGCCCTAATTTGGCCATGAGTTTGGGTAAATTGATCTCTAAGTTACCATCAGATCGTCAAACATTATATAAGAATCAATTGATGACTATATGCCAGACAGAAAGACAAGCAGTACTTGATATAATTCCTCAACAACCATAAATTAAAAATTAAGTTATTTTATAAATAAAACTACTTAATTTAAGCCTTCAACCAATATGCATTACTGAATAAATTATATCCGAAATATACGAATAAGTTATCGATTGTTTGTTTATTGAAGTATTTATTTGATGGTATTTGATAATTATCCATCCATCCACCTGTTATTTTTTTATATCCAAATGTTCTCAATATTTTAACAAAAATCTCATGTTGTCTATCGTATTCGTCCTTTGATGAATAACCCTTAAATGAAGATCCTTGAATATATATAGTCGATTTATTTGATTGAGTAACAGCAGGCACGGTTGGAGGTACAGTTGGAGGTACAGCTGAAGGTACAGCTAGAGGTACAACTTGAGGTATATCTGAAGGCATAGCTGGAGGCATAGTTCCTGGTACATTTGAAGGTACAGGGGAAGACATGTATGGAGGTATAGCTGGAGGCATAGCCGGAGGTATAGCTGAAGATACAGCTGGAGGCATAGCCGGAGGTATAGCTGAAGATACAGCTGGAGGTATAGCTGGAGGCATAGCTGAAGGTATAGCGGAAGACACAGCTGAAGACACAGCTGAAGACACTGCTGAAGGTATAGCTGAAGACACAGTTGAAGGTACAGCTGAAGGTACAGCTGAAGACACTGCTGAAGGTATAGCTGAAGACACAGTTGAAGGTACAGCTGAAGATACAGTTGAAGGTACAGGTGGAGATACAGTTGAAGGTACAGGTGGAGATATAGTTGAAGGTATAGCTGGAGATGAGGCCCTAGATACTATAGGAGATGATGGAGAAGATGATGACGAAGAACCTGCTTCTGCTTCTGCTTCTCCTTCTTCCCCTTCACCCTCATTAGTTATATCAGCACAATTGATTCCCATGCCATCACTTATAATACTTTCAATAAATCGTAAATTACATATGAAACTTATGTTAGCCATCATATTATTTTGATCAACCTCTTCATTATGATACAATGTAAATTTAATATTATTATCTTTTAAATTTAGGGATATTTCATTTACATCTTTTATGACATCATCTAAAACTGCAAAACCTAGTATAGAAAAATTATATAAAGCATTAGCATTACTTATGGGAATTAAATCAATAAATTCATTATTATTATTAACATTAGTGGGTTTGGATAGTGAAATTGACAGTATCATATTTTCAGTAATACTAGGTACAAACTTACTAATTTCTCCAAATAACCCATTCGCATCTTTGATAATAGATCTCTTTATTGATCTACTATATGTTTCAGTTCCAACAATTTTCCTTATATATAAATTTTTATCTGATAATCGAGAACAATCAAATGAATATTCTTTTTCCCCAACACTCAATTTATAAATTAATCCATTTACATTACATAAAATATCGTCTAATTTAATATTATTTAATTCAATTTCTGCGGTAAATAATAAAATAAAATATAATTCACCACCTGTTGTATATAATGATCTTATTCCACCTATAGAATCATTAATTTTTGATAAGTCTTTAGTAAAATTAAACCATAATTTTTTAATTTCTGCACTGGGATTTTGTTTTTTAGATTTAATGTTAATAAAAATATTATTATCATATTTTGCTTTTGGTGCAAGGTATTTATTCATAAAGTAAAAATCTAAATTTTTATAATCGAACTCATATTCTTCTTGTTCTGTAAGCTTCTTAACAAGTTGGTCAGTATTTCGACGATATATATAAAGATACCATTGATTCAAATTAGTATTATTATCATATTTTTTAATTAAATTATTGAATAAATTATCATATAATGGTTTAAAATTATTACTATCTAATTTTACATTAACTAATTTATTAAATAAATCAGTATATATTTTTTTATAATTATTTTTATTTTGTTCGATTAAATCAATTTTCACAGTTGAAAATTTTACTTTATTAGCATTTATTGATTTTTTAGCATTTTCTTTAAATATTTTAAAGGAATCTTTATTGATATAATCCGCTACACATGTTAAATAATTAGTAAAAATAGTAGCTACAACTTCAGATCTAATATTAGTGGAAAGATTATTCAATAAATTATAAATATTCTGTATGAAATGATAATTTTTATAAAGTTGAAAAATTAATAAAGATATTAAAAATATACTATTTCCATTGAAATATGTCATTGTTAAATCATCTTTATCATCACATTTATCATAAATTCCTAAGAAATAATTACATTTATTATATAAAATACTGAGTATACAGTAAAAAATTTTGGGAGAATAATTTATCAACATAGTAGTAAAAGCTGCTATTACAAATACATTATCATTGGTTGTTGCATAATTATTTTTATTTGCCTTAATTATCAAATCAGATAATATTCCAATATAATAATCATTATTCATTAAATATAATATTTCTGAAGCGAATTGTTTGAGATTATCATAAACTTTTTCATCTGATGGGAAAGAAATTTGATTTATTCTTAATGTTATTATTTTAGTGTTTATCTTTATTTCGGGAGTTTTTATTTCAGGAGCATCGCCCATTCTATAATTTTTAATTATATCATTTCCAGCTGTAATAATCTTGTTTATATCAAAATTAATTGGTTCAGCAATTGATTCTTTACTTGGTTCAGCAATTGGTTCTTTACTTGGTTCAGCAATTGGTTCAGCAATCGGTTCATCGATTGGTTCATTAATTGATTTATCAATTAATTCATCTTCTTGATTACCTAAATAATATTTATATATTTTATCCTCACTAATATTTCCATCATCTAAAATTGAGTTGATATATTTATATTTACCAATAATAGGTTCAATTTTATCATATTCATATGAATTAAAAACATTTATTGTATCAAAGTTAGTTATTTTTGTTTTAAATATTTTATTATTTTTAATATCGTATAATATTTCGTATTTATCATTTGTACCATCATCTTTAATATAAACCAAAACATATAAAAATAAATATTCTTTATCATCTTTTTTAATATGTAAAAAAAAGGGAGAATCTATGCTATAGTCATCCTCTTTTTTATAAATTGCAATTGTGAATAGTGCTAATTTCTTATCTGGATTATCTATTGTAGAAATACCAAGTAATATTTTTAATTTATCATCTAAGAAATGATCTGAATCATTAATTGAAACATATTTGAATATATTTACATTTTTAAAATCATCTTGTTTTGCGGGATTATAATTTGCGACAGTTTCTTCATTACTGTTTATATTTTTGAATGTAATTTGTTTATCATCTATATTAGATATATAATAATAAGAAATATTATTATCTCCTCCAATCAAATTATATTTTATATTTAGGCGATACATTATATAATCAGCACATAAAAAAATTGATTTAATTATTAGCTAAAAAATACTTAAATATAATATATATAATATATTCTATATGGAAGAAGAAATAACACATATAGCATTTAACAGTACATATTCTGTATATGTAATGAGTACAACTAAGGGGTTTAAAATATACCACTCGTCTAATAATTTACCACATATTTCTACCAAGGTAGATGGAGGTGTTTCTATGGCATTTATATTAGATACAACCAATATAATTATTTATGTAGCGAACAATAATCCATCGGTATTAACTATTTGGGATGTACATACCAACAATATTTTTTCAAAGAAGGAATGTAAAGAACCAATTTTAGGAGCAAGAATTACTCGGCAGCATGTTGCAGTAATACATAAAAATTATATTACATTATACGATCTACAAAATGAACTAAAAGAAATAAAAGAAATTAAAACATATACGAATGATAATACAATTTGTTGTTTAACCAAGGAATATTTGATTTGTCCTGGATTGAATCAAGGAACTGTAAATATAGTTAAGTTAGATGATATGACATCGAAAGAAATTAAAAATCATCTTTCAGCACTAACATGTGTAAATATTTCCTTAGATCAAAAACAGATTGTTACTGCATCAGATCAGGGAACATTAGTGAGATTATTTGATATTAATAGTGGAGAAAAACTGCGAGAATATAGACGAGGTGCATCATCGGGGAAGGTATATAATTGTGTATTTAATAAGGATTCTAATTATTTATGCGTAACGAGTGATCGTGGTACGATCCATTTATATAACTTATTGGACGATGATCAAAACTATCGTTCAGCACTTTCATCATTAACAATGGTATTACCGAAATATTTTGATTCGACATGGAGCAGGATGAAATTGACGGATTCGAATATTGTGTCATATAAACATATATGTTGTTTTGACGAGAAGACTAATGTAATTTACGTGATATCATATAATGGGACAATGACAACATATAATTTTGATACTGTAAATAAAATAATTGCTAAATCAGAAACCAGAAATATAGAATTTACATCTCCAACTGGAAAATAAAAAATTATGATATTCTATTTAATATAATATCATATTTATTCAACAATTCTGACCCATTCTCCTTTATTTAATTTAAATCCATTTTTAGCAAATATTTTACCATGTTTTTTGTCATCTTTAATAGTTAAAACATATCTTACTAAATCTTTTGATCTTTTATTATCGAAAATTCCATTACCTTCTTTTTTCTTTGTCATTGAAATTTCACTATCTGTTTCTTGTTTTATGTTATTAATAATATAATCTATTCTATCTTCTAAATTATATGGAAATTCATATACTGGATGATCTTTTGGAATCATCATATAAGTAAATTTATTTTTATCTTTTTGGGTACCATATTTTTCTAAAAATAACATTTCATTTTTTATGACATTACATATTTCAATACGGGTTTCGATATGTTTTACATTTAATCCTAATAATTGTGCCATTTTAATTAATGATTCTCTATTTTTACTGGTTGAACAAACAGCTCCTTTAAAAGAAGGGATACCAGTACCTCGTTTTTTGACTAATATTTTTTCTCTTTTAGGGCGAATCTTGAAAATATCAAATTGAGGCGTGATAGATTTTTTGCGATTGGATGTTTTATCAATTATACCAACATATTTAAATTCATCCCTATTATCATAATAATCTTTCACACTCTCAAAATCATATCCACTAGTTTCTCCAAATAATTGTTCTTGTTCTTCTCCTACAGCTTCAGGTTGATTTTTAATTGCTGTTTGATAAGTATCGGTGTTTTTAAGATAATTATATAATGTTAAATCATTTTGTAATTCTTTGTTATAGGTACTTCTATAGTACATTGGGACATCTTCATTTTGATTGAATGGTTGAAAGATATAGTATTTAGATCTATAAATGAGATAACCTGGAACACTATATTTGTCATAGATGGTATCTTTGAAATTATTAAAATCATTTTCTGTAATAGGAATTAATTCATCTAATCCTTTGAATACGAAAAATTCATCGAATAATTCTTTCTTTTCGCCACTATATGAATTTTTGATATATGATACGATTTCTTCCAATATATAAACATATTTGAATTTATATAATTCTTTAATTTTTGTTTTAGCATAGTCAATTTCGTCTCTAGCTAGAGAATTAGTGAATGTGGTATAATCTAATTCATTTTTGGATATTTTTTTGTATATATTACGAGTTTTGTCATAGTAATCAAGATTAAGTTTTTTATCTTTGCAAATAAATTCACAATCAGTAAAATCACATATTTCTGGACACATATCTTTTGTTTTATTATTTTTTGTTTGTTCTACTGGTACACATTTTTTATATTTCTCGGTTTCTTCTGGAAATATATTACCATGATAATTTATCGGACAATCTATCGCAATTTCCTTTAATGCTCTTTCAGTTTTCTTAATTAATAAATATTTTAATTCAGCTTTCTGATATAATTCCTCTTCGGATGATAACCCATTCTTTAATGAAACAACATATTTGTATATACTGACTGTAGGGAAAGGATTTTTATCGTTAGTTACTTTATAATGTTTACATTGACGAATTGCACGACCTATTGCTTGATGAACTTTACCTAAATTATAGTGTACATCCAATATATGTACTTCTCTAACATTTTCCAAAGTGATACCTTCATTCATGACTTTTGATCCTAGAAGTAGTTTAATGAATTTACCTTCTTTATTTTCTATATTATTGAATACGTTATCCAATAATTTCTTTTTAACTTCTGGAATAACATCTGCAGTTTCTTCTGATTTACCAGTAATAGTTACAAATGTGGCAGGAGAAAAGTCGTGCCAATCTTTATCACTTGGTTTTACTGATTTATGTTCTTTTGAAGTTTTTCCACAATAATAACAAATAGTATCATCAGTAATTGTATACCCAGTGCCTTCTTCATTATATTCTAAATACCCGTTTTGCATTAATATCTCTTTAAAAAGATCTATACCTACAGTAACAAGATTTGAATATATAAATGCAGTACCAGGATTTTTCTTTCCACTAACTAATTCATTAATGTTTGATAATGCGGTATAAAATTTAATGGAAAAATATTTTAGATATTGTAATTTAAAAATAGTACCAGATAAGTTTTTTGTTTTTTCAACTTCATATAATATGGATGATAAATTATTAATTTTATTATCTAGGAATTTTTCATTAATTCTTTCTAATAATAATTTGTTGTAATTCCTCAACTGACTTTTTACCACATTCATTCCAGCTTTACCATAATATCCTACTATAGAAGATTTATCGTCTGATAATCCTGGAAAAACGAAATTGGCTACGGCTCCAGATTTTCGATCTAGTGCATCTCCTTGCATTTCTACTGCATTATCATATGCTTCTAGTTGAAAAGCTAACATTTGACATCTAACAACTTTACTGAAAATTAATCCAGGGGGTATATCGCCGACATCTTTTCTTTCAGCGAAAATTAGAGGATTGGCACCTCTAAAATAGGATACGTAACCGGTTGCCATTTTTTGAAGATATTCTAATCCTCCAGGTTTTAATTCCATCATATAATTTTTAAGAGGTGAATTAAAAATTTTATCTCTTTCAATTTGATCGGTTTTGGGGCGAAGGTAATTCAATAGAGGTACAATATCATCGGCTAAATTTTTCATTGGTGTGGCACTTAATAGAATTATTCTTAGATTCTTTGAATTATCAATTACTTTTTTAAGAGCGTCACCATATTCATTACCAGTTAAATTATGAGCTTCATCGACTATTAATACTGTATTATTTAAACTATCAATTTTATCAATAGCTAAATCTCTTTCAATTTCTCCTTCTTCAGTACGGCGATATGATAATTTTACTTTATTTTCATCAACGACTTTTCTTTCAACGATTTTTTCGCCGAGTACTTTTTTATAGAAACTTCGATAACTCATAATTTTATAATATTGTAATGCTAAATTAATGGCATTCTTTTTAATTTTCGCCATTTCTTGATCATCAACATAACCAATACCAGTTAAAAATTCTTTCAAATATGTTTCTTTAGTGCATTTAAGTATTTCGGATTTCCACATATCTTTATTAAGTGGTCCAGATGTTAATATATAAATTTTAGTATTATATTTCTTGACCATACTTTTGAATTTTTCGGCGATTGCAACAGCTGAACAGGTTTTACCCGTACCGACACCATGAAAAACCAATAAACCATGATAAGGAGTATCTGGATTAATAAAATTACTTAGAAAACTTTGATGACTATATAGAGCAAAATCGCCTCCACATACTTTATCACGATATTCTTTTATTTCATCATATTCTTTCATAATTTTATGAGGAGGTATTTTGTGATAGTAATATTCGCGTTTTGGGTAAATTTTATCTAAAAAATTAGGATCACCTGGATCAGGATAGGAAAAACTTTTCCCTTTGTTCCGAATAAGCTCTTTATAATTTTTTTTACTTTCTCCACCGAATAAATTATTATTTCTCATATAATTATGTATATCAAGCATATATATTATGAACACATAAAAATAATTGTGTTCCATTCTAATAAAAAATATATTTCCCTTTTATAATATGGATGAAATTCACAAACTTCCTAAAATTTATAAACCTGAAGAGAGAAAAATGCTAATATATAAGATGGAAAAAATTAAAAATAAAAAATATTACATCGAAATATTTAAAATTATGAAATCCGATCAACAGTGTAAGTACACACAGAATAAGAATGGATTATTCATTAATATTGGTAAATTATCAGACGATACATTGTATAAATTGGAACAGTATATAGATCATATAAATAAACAAAAGATATATTCGGAATCGGATTCGATAAGTATATCAGATAAGAATATAATTAAGGATTGCGATGATGATTTCAACAGCGATGGACCTAAATTAAGTAATTATGAAAAAAATATAATTAAAAGAAATAGGATATTGAGTGATTCAATGAGTGAAAATTCTGATATTATTTATCGCGCATATTCTGCAAATCAACCTTGAACTTAATGATCCCTTGTTTCCTTTTGATAAGTTCTACATATTTGGTTTCTTTCAAAAATTTATCAGCATTGTATTCAAACTTGAGACGATTCAATTTTGCTTTTTTCGGATGAGTTTTTAATGCAGATTCTATTGCATCAATATCTTTTGATATATCATTAAATTCACTTAGATCAAAAGATATTTCGGGCATGTAATTAAATCCGTGATATTTTAATTTTGAATCATAGTATGAGATCAATAAATTATCGTCTTCATCCCAATTAATATTAGTATTTCCATAAACATTAATTTCTATCAACTTAATAAAATCTGGGAAATAATAAATAATTATTTTGTCTGGAGAACATTCTAGTATATATTTTCCCGAATTTGATATACTTAATTTATTCATTCTCTTAATTTCATATGTTTTCAAATTCAATAAATATCCATGTTGGCGTTCATTGTATACCAAATAATTTTCAAAAAATGAATGATCGTAATGATCTCCTGTTTGTATTAACTCCATTACAAACTCAAAATTTCCTTTATATACTTTAATCATCCCATTATAAACCACCAGATTATACATTCCATCTCTAGAATAATATGATCTCGCATTGGTTAGATAATCATCTTCCCTCTTTTTTGGAGTTAATAAACTCTTAGAATTATGTAAAGCTGCAGGACTGGATGAGGCAAGAGTGTTCATTGGATTAAGAGCTAAATTGCTCGTTAAATTAAGGTTTTTATAGAGTATGTATAAAGAAATAATTTCAATATTTTGGTGAAATCGAATGTAAATGAATATTTTAATGCCTTTACTCCATTCTTTGACTAAACCATGTTATTCCTAATAACCCTCCATATCCATTTAATAATTTATCCGATTTATCATTATTAATTTCTATAATATATACCTTACTTCCCAGTATCATAGCTTTTTCGATTATTTCTTTATTTTGCTCCATAATATTATGATGAATCAATAACTCCTGTATCATTCCATTATTAACAGCTTCTTTTAGTTCATTCAATCCATATATTATTTTACTTGGATCATTTTCTATAATATCATAAAATTTATTCATCAAATTATTTTGTTCACCGACTTTATTATCTTCCACGACATCACTACATGATTCTATAAGTTTTTCAATATCAAATGTATTTAAATTTATTATTCTTTTGATAATTGATTTTAATTTGGGATTTAACCAATCCGAAACTACAACTTTATCTTTAATATCACCAATTCCTCCAATAATCAGTGCTTTAACAGTACATTTATTATTTTCCTTATCCCAATAATTACTAATAAACCTTTCACATATTTTTTTAACATATTCCATTACTTGATTATCATGGATTCGTTGAAATCTGGCAGAACTCTGACCACCATTCTTCTGTTTCTTTTGCCTACATAAGGTAAAACTGTCAATTAAAGTGTATGTTCCATTCATTTTATAAAATTGTGTTTCTTCTCCAGCTATCATAACAATACCATAATCATCATAAGTTTTGAATAAATCTTCAATATATTCTATATGGAAATATTTATCACACATATATACATTCTTTTTAATCGGTAGAGGCGGAACAATATCCATACAGACGAATTCTTCCACACAATTAACTTTATCTTCTCCGCTAAACCCAGTGCCGCGATCCCCAACCACAGAAAATACCTAAACCATTTTCTGGACATTTCTTGTATAGTTTTAGTTTTTCAATAGTTGATTTAAGAGAATCGATAACATTCTTTCTAGTATTTTTATCTTTGATATTTGAAGCAGTACCAAGTTCATCATTTAATTTACGAACGGTGAGTCAAATATCTGTTCCGGCACTAATAATAACGGACACTAGGCTGGTTGAATGACCACGATATTGTGAAAGTTCTTTGAGTTGCATTATATATAATTATAAATAAATAAATTAGGCAATAGCATTATCAATTTTTTTGCTTTTTTGTTTGGCTTTTTGCTTTTATGTAATAATTGCAAAAAAACAAAAAAGCAAAAAAATTGATATTCCAATTCAATGATTATCAAATTAAACATCATCTTATGCTATGAATGATTTTCTCCAAAATGATAGAGATGTATTTGTTTACAAACCGAAATTGGATAAATTTAAAATATTCATGGCAATATCAATGTTAATATTGATAATATTCGCAAGTATATTTATTGGTGTAATATTATATGTTCTACCAAAAGTTATTTATACAATCGATGATTTTAATGATTTATCAAAACATATTAAAGAGAGCATAAATAATGTTACAGAAAACATTTTACAAAATTCAAATAACATTACATCTATAACTAATATATCATTAAATAAATTCAATAGAGATATAAAACAGTTTGCAGATGATTTCAATACATTGATATATGTATTATTACCATTAGTTAAAAAAATTGATAAGTGTGTCGATAAAATATGCACAAAGTAAAAAATTGATCGCAAAGGTAATTTTAAATCTTCCAGATAAAAAATTGATAATAAATTATTTTATAAAACAATCTACAATAAATCATCATAAAAATGGACGATCATCTTATTACTAATATAATATCGAAAGGTCTTGATTCATTCAATGATTTTATAAAGAATGGAGGTAAATTGGATTATTCTCTTCTAGAGAAAATTTTAAATTCAAACGCCATTAATCACTATAATTTAAAATATATAATACAAATATTTATAAATAATGGAGTTAAAATAGATTCAAATATACTTTCCATTTTATGTACCACATACGAATTCAAGTTATTTGATGATATTTTTATCAGAGTATTAATTGATAATATTACATTGGACATTAAAGATTTACATCAAATTTGTAAATTCAGAAATCTAGGCATGGCATCATTTGAAAGAGCAATAGAAAAAGTAAAACCTGATCTTAGATGTCTTATTAATATTTGTGAATATAATTGTAATAATCAAATTATTAGAAAAATAATATCCTTGGGAGTATGCCCTGATAATAAAGCTCTATTAATGGCATGTAGAAATTGGAGAAATAATGAAATACCGATTAATGATATTTTGAATACTGGAGTTAAGCCAGATATTAAATGTTTGGAACATTGTTGTTATTGTAATATTGGAGTAGTTGAAAGAATTATTAATAGTGGAGTCGAACCTAATTCAAATTGTCTAACACTATTAATAAAAAATTTGATCGAAATCAGTCTATATGATTCAAAAAATATAATTATACTATTTAATAAAATTATTGATATGGGAATTAAACCAAATAAAGAAACTCTTGATTGGTTATGTCAAATAGTCAGTTTTATATTGCCGAAAAATTATACTGATTATGCCGAAAAATTAGACCAAATAAAAAATTTAATACGTATAACTTTGGATAATGATATTATTCCAGAAGAAAAAGACATAATATATGTAGGTAAGAGTAATGAACATTTAGATATATTGAAACTATTATTGAAATATAATCCAAAATTATCATCCAATGTATATAAAGAATTAATAAATTGTAATGGAAATATAAATTGTTTAAAAGAATTAGTTAAATATGGAGTTCAAATGGATGATCAAATTATGAGTAATTTATTAGAATATCATTTAGATTCGCGAAAAATAAAATTTGTTTTTAGGTCTTTCAAACCGACGATAGAGTGGTTAGAATCTGCATGTAAAGGTTGTACACCTAGTGTAATTGAGGAAATAGTAAAGGCAGGTATATTACCAAATCTAAAATGTCTGAATAATGTATTGGATAGATCTTATGAATCAACATGTATGATGTTCATAGATTTAATTCGTAGCAATAAACTTATTGATGAATATCCTGATATTACGTTATTCAAAAAAATGTGTAAAATAATGATTGGTTATAAAAATATTGATATTATGAAAATGTTAAAAGAAACAATTGAACTATTTAACCCAAATGATACTTTAAAACCAGGAGTATTGGATGAAGAATGGTTAAAATTAGCATGTTCTTATTTACCATTTAAAATGGTTGATAAAATATTAAGTTATGGAGTTATTCCAAATGAAAAATGTTTAAGAGCATCATGCAAAAATAATGATCTTACAATTTTTGATAAATTATTAGAATATAATTTATCTCCAAATAAAGATTGTTTAATTATTGCATGTAAAAATTCAAATGTGGGTATGATAGATAAACTTATGGATTTTAACCTAAATCCAGATATTGATTGTTTATTAGCAGCTTGTCAAAAAGGATATACTAAAGTTATTAATAAATTATTAGATGCAAATATTGAGCCTAATATTGAATGTCTCATTATTGTTTGTAAATTAGGTTTGTGTGATATTGCACTTAAAATGATGGATTCAGGATTAGAACCGAATTCAACATGTTTTCAATATATCTGTGATTTTTATAAAAATTATAAAAAATATTGATTGTTTTTTTATATGATAAAAAATGTATTGTTTATTCAATGGCACTACTAAATAAATACGGTAATCCAATCAATATTACTTGGGAAAAAACAATTAATCCCATCTACATCTTCACCACTAAAAATAAAACAAATAATATATATGATGGAAAAGTAATATCAGGAAATGAAGATTCTATAATTGATGAATTATGTAAAATAGCAAATGATGATGTTAAAGAACCATTCACCTATAAATTAGAAATTAAAGATCCAATATCATATGATTTAATATTAGGGGAATTTTTCTGGGCATTGGCAGATAAGTTGACAAATAATGCGGAATATGATGAAAACTTATCTCAACTAACAGATGAAATTTATGATAAGATCCATCAATATTTTCTTAGTATAGGATGGGTTTTTCGTGTTATAATATATGATGATTTAATTGAATATAAAATATATGAAATAAATCCGAAGGAATATGTGGTTGATTATATGGATATGGTGGATATAATGAATGAAAATAATTGAAATAATGATTATTTAAGGAATTAAATGTATAATTCATGTATATATGCAAAGTTCTCCTATTGACTATTCACGTCATGCTGCAGAAATACATAAACAAGTAAGAACATTTATAGAACCATATATTAAACCGAAAGTTAAATTATATGATATATCAAATTTGATAGAAAATAAAATAAAAGAATTGACAAAATTTAATGTAAATAGTCCATTGACTGGAGGAATAGCTTTTCCTACTGGATTATCAGTAAATAATTGTGCCGCTCATTGGACTCCAAATCCTGGAGATAACAATATAATTTTAAATTAT
>Ga0116231_10011266_pt1 | contig 13867 bp, 7 predicted proteins | sample S1TSphgellanicum_2_FD_89695 | JGI IMG/M metagenome (GOLD analysis project Ga0116231, IMG submission 89695) | Host-associated microbial communities from peat moss isolated from Minnesota, USA - S1T2_Fd - Sphagnum magellanicum MG | ecosystem: Host-associated > Plants > Peat moss > Unclassified... | reverse complement strand
CCCTATTTATACCGTAATAAGAAGAGGCTTAAAATGGCCCAATGTATGACCTAATTTAATATCGACCCCCCGGTCCCAGCAATATTGTTTTAGACAGGTTCTACTGTATCATAATACCTCTTTAGTTCGACATCTCATTGCTAAATAATTATTTTATTTGAAAAATTGATTTTGACACAATTTTTTTTTTTTTTTTTTGACAAAACTTCATTTTAATTTAAAAATATCCGCATGTTATTCATCACCAATGTTTTGCACAAACATTTTGCTTCATAACATAAGTTATGATCCCATTTCCTCCTTTGTAAGAAATATGGCACTAACCATTTGCATACCATTAGGCACTAAAAAGTAGGGTTTTCTTTTTACATTTATTGCATACACAAAGTCAAAAAGGCAATTTTTTAAAAAACTATGCAGTAGAACATCACAATTCTTTGCATGGTTGCATTATAAAGCCCATAAAAGGTGTCAGATAGAGCCCATTAAAGGGTGTTTAGTGGCAAAAGATTTTTTTTTAAAAACTAGTCATGAATCTTATGGAATTCCGACTTTAATAAGTGATAATTTTTTTAAAATTCAGCATTTATAAAACAATATATTTTTGTTGAACCTAAAAAGGTACTAAGGTATTATATTTTGCAATACCTTGGATCTTATGCACATATATTGACCCAAAGTCAAATTATTATCCCATATTAGCATAAACTTGATTATACTTCATTCTAAAAATATTGTGCACAATATTAATGGAGTTGTCTTAAAATATTCCATAAAACTTGGCCCATTATTAGCCCAAGCACTAGCATACCATGAAGGAATAAATAATGGGTGGATAGTAAACATGTTTTCATCAAGTTTTAATTCCTTAGTTAATTACAATGGCTAGTTTGTTATGATTCAATATTGTATAAACCTCAATTGAGCCAATTTCATTTTTACAACCTACCTTAAAAAATAGGCCTTGTGGGTAGGTGTGTAAATAGGTTAAGACTAATGTTGGTGAAGTTTGAGTTTGTGGCTGGATTTGGGTTTAGGTCTAAATCCAAATATGTGTTGAAGATTCATTGAAAAACTAAAGCTTATGATTTTATTTTATTTTAAAGGTTTAAATCATTGGTCCAAACATGGTAATAAAAGTCAAGGTTGTCTCTTTAGATGATTGTTTATTTTGGAATATTCTCAAAATATTATTTTTGTTTGAAAGTTGAAAAAATCATATTTGACCTAGAAAAATGTTGCAATATATTATTATGTAAATATACGTTTAATGAACCTCCCTCAAAATATGTCATGTTTAAAAAATGTTCCATTAAAAAAAGTTTTTAGAATGTTAAATGAATGATTTAGAATATTCTATAAACATTTATATTCATTACAAATTGTAACACATGTTTCATGATATATTAAAAACATTTCCATGAGTGCTTTTGAATGACATACAACATTATTACAATTTTTGATATTTAAACATTGGCTACACTTGTTTTGACTTTTATCAATATGTTTGTAGTAAATAGGTTTACATGAAGGCTAACCTCCTATGTTTATATAAGGTTTAAGGTTCTTAAATTCCTAAGTTTGTAGACCTAACAATGATTTTAATTAAATTTCCATGATTATGATTTTTTTTGTTTTATAAAACAAAAACAATTCCCACAAATACTTTCATTTTGCAAGGTCAATGTTGCTAATCATTTTTAATTTGGTTTCAATCTTCTTAAGTCCTTAAGATGTAAACTATAAACCAATGTTGGGTTAGGGGCAAATTTTTTTAAAAAAAGAAAAATCAATATGTGAATATCAAAGACAAAAAATATATATTGAAAAGACTATATGAATTTGACAAACAAGGAACACAATAATGAATTAAAATAAAATGACTTCATAATTTGAATAAGACATGAAGCAAATTAAACATTAAATTAATTAAAAGTACAAGGGCCATAATTTGCATTAGCAACATTAAAAGGTGGTGCCTTTGAGACTTTTTATTTATATTATTGAATGGAACATTTTAAAAGTTCATTAACTATTTAAAAAGATTTGTTAACTAAACCTTCTATATGTTTTTATTACATAACCTTATAAAAATTTGTTGACGCACCCCTAAATTCCTTGATGGACTCAATTGCAAGTTCAAAAGTGAAAACAACGGAAGGATACGGAATTGGAGTACGCTCTTTAGTTCACAACACTTCGAGGTAGAGGGGTGTGTTGGAGTTCCGGGATGAGGACTAGGACGAGTGATAAGTGAGTCAATTATTCATGAGGACCTGCATAAACCAAATAACAAGTTGGCTAATGCATAGTTGGAGCACTTTGGTGCATGGACAAACCACAGGCAAACATGGATTCATAGAAGTCACCACGGTTCGGACTTGCGGGAAGCCACCACCTTCCCCATTATAATATTCTCTATGCTTGGCCATAGGGCCTGCATTCAAATGTTATTTTGTCCTCGGATTTTTGAAATTGGTACTCCTGTGACTTTGGAGCTCATAACTTCTTGTACAAACCTCTGATTGAAGTGAGGTCTAAAACAAAGTTGTAGCCCTATTCAAGAGCTTTTCAATGATATGTGGCAAGCCACCTACACATTAATAAATCAAGGTGATTCTTGACTTTTAATGCTAAAGAGTCAAATTGGCAATTTGACTCCCAACCTTTCTTTTGACCATAACTTATGTTTTAAGTACCCAAATGGGTCATGTGAATCGATTTTAAACATCTAAGTTTCAAAAGATTTTCAATGGTATAAGTAACTATTCAATCCAATGAGTTTTGACCCTTGCAATCGCCCTCTAAAAATTTGGAAATCCATTGGGACTCCAACTCCCAAAGTGAAAACTCATTTGGGAATGTGTGGGTTCATTCCCTCACATTCTCCTACACTCCCAAGAATATGAAATGTGACTTTCGGGTTTCACTCTTGGTTCGCACCTTTGTAAACCCTTGCTTTGGTCGCAAGCGTAAAGCTAAGGTTGCGACATTTGTATTGACCATGTATTATAAAACTTTCACTAACCACATATTTAAAAAGTTTTTGTTGACAATATTTTTTACAAACTTATGTCAACTTCATCTTCTAAAAATTTTCGTTAATTACATCTTTTGAAAACTTTTATTAATTATTTTTCTAAAAACTTCATTTTTTATAAGCTTTTATTAAATACATCTTTAAAAACTCTAAGAAATTTCATTACATTTATATCTTCTAGGAATTTTTATTTTTTTTAATGTTTGTGACAATAGAGGTCTAATATTGTAAAAATAATTTTTTTGACTTGTAATTAAAATTCCAAGAAAATCAAATAACTGGCCAAAAAACCTTCATTGAACGTCCAATTTTTTCATAAAACTTGAAGAACTTTGTGGAAAGAGTTTCAAAATTCCTCACATTTAATAGAAGGTTTTCGATTTTACAAATCATTTAAAACTTAGACCCAATGGTTTTTGGTTATTAACCATGAATTAACCAATGTTAAAATTTTATTGTCGCAACCCCACTTTGGCCAAGTGTGGGGGTGAAGCCCAACACTTGGAAAAGTTGGAGGTTGGGAGTCTTCCGAGACTCTCGAATGTTCAGAGCTCGACAGCAAGGCCCAAAACACCTCGCATTGGGGTGTTCTTGGTGTCATTGGAAAGGTCTTGAAACGTAGATATCGAAAATGGCCTTGCATTGGCAATTCAGACATTTATAGCCCAAGTTATGGGCAAAAGACGGGCCGGGAGTCAAATTGGCAGTTTGACTCCTGACCACTAAAAGTCAGGAATCGACCTCTTCCCGACGTCGCCTTGAAGAGTGCGATATGGAGTTGGAAAGCTATCGATGAGAGTTACAACATTGATTTAGGACTCGTCCCGATCCGAGTTCGGGGCGAGGAGCTATGGCCGTTCAAAGTTTCGGGAGTCCAGCCGAGACACTTTCGGGACTCCATTTCGGGAGTCCCAACAAAATGTGCCATTCGGATGTAGCCTCCACGACCAGCCACAGAAAATACTATATGGGGGAAGGTGGTGGCTTCCCCCGAGTCCGGGCCGTGGTGAGTCTTGTGTGTCTAAATGCCCGTGGCAAGTCCCAACACCCAAGGGTGTCTCGAATGCTAAACTAACCCATTTTGGTTGGTTTTTGGATGCAGATTCACACGAGCTAAGCTAGTCCCTCTTCCTAGTCTAATCCCTGGGCTCCCAACTCGACCCTCTACCCCTTTTTAGAGTTGGAAGCCGGGAGCATGCTCCCAAGTCTCAACTTTCCGCAACTTGACTTTGTGAAACCCTCAAGTGGGTTTCACCCCGTGACTTGGGAGTGCGTCATTTATGGTGGGGCAAATTGGGATGGTGGAGGACAAAGGGGATATAGAGAAAAGGATAGGATAAGTGATGAATGAAAGAAAAGATGGGAAATTTCAATATGGGTAGGAATAGAAAAAGGAAAAATAATTACATGGAAGTTCATAAACTTGAATTTCACCTTGAAACCATTCCCATATTAATGATGGAACCTAAAATACCTCAAGGTTTGTTGTCAAATGGTATCGAAAGTAAAAGAACCTACCAATTCCCAAGTGTGTAGCAAAATGCAAACTTAGGGCACATTCCTTAACTCTTTAAAAAAAAAATCAAGAACTCTGAAACAAGATTAGGATGAATTCACTAACATGAGTTCAACGTGTGATTAACTACACAAACCAAGAAAAAAAATAGTTAATGTAAGTTGGAACCGAAGTGGTGCACAAATGAACCACATCCAACAACTTTCACAAGACTCACCATGGCCTGCACTTGGAAAGGAACCACCATTTCTTCTTTATAATATAATATGTGACCAATGGTGGGGTTTGCATCAAAAGTTATGAATCACACATCTTTACACAACTTTATAAGTTGATAACTCCCACATATAAGCTACAATTGAAGAGCATTCAAAATCAAAGTCATGGCCCTTGAAAATACCTTATAACTCCATGTCACATGTATAATTTGGAAGTCATTTGACCCTTGTTTCTTGAGTTTTTTTGGTTAAGAGTTATTTCCTAATTTAATTTTGGACCTTTTTTGGCCATAAATTTGAGTTCAAAATTCCAAATGGAGGATGCAAGCTCATTTTCAATTTTTTTGTTGAAAACCTTTCCAATGGTATATTGGGGATTCAATTTGGATTAAGCTTACTATTTGCATTTTTGTCCCCAAAATTCAAGCCTTCATAGGTTTTTATGCTCAAAGTGGGAAAAACCACTTGGGTATGGGACTCATTCTCCCACACTTTCAAGAACATGAATATTGGAACATTTTCCCAACCCATTCCCTTTCTCTTGTGTTAGACTTGGCCATGAGCCCGAGGCTAGGGTCACAATATAATTAACCTTGAAACCATCCCCACATTTAAGCTAGAATTGGCCATGTGTCGAACCCAAAAGTTTAGGTCTTATGAAACTTGGACCTATCAAACACAAAACCATTGGTTAAAAAAATTCAACCTAGCCTTGGAATTGATTGGTTTTAATTTTTGAAAATATTCCCTAGACCTAAAACAAAAATGTCTTTCATTTTACAAAAAAGTATAGACCTAAATCAAATAACTTTTCTAAAAACAAAAACCCACCAACACGAACCATGACCACTAGCTATTTTTTAATTGCATAAGACACCTTTAGGTGCATAAGACTAGTTACAAAAGACCTTTTTTTTTCTAGTGTTAGGACAATAGGTGATTAAGTACTACAAAAAATAGATGCATGAAGATTGCATATATATAATTAAATGTTAAGTGGGTTTTCACTAGGTAGGTAGTAAAACCAACAACGAAGCTAACTAGCATGGCTACATAAAAAATTGGAACCAAATGGAAAAATGTTTCCATCCAACCACCATCCATCCCTTATTTGCTTTTGTGGATATTGGTTGACTGGGCCACCATTATATCTTGACGTAAATGGAAAGCATAGAATGTTTCACGTGACATTTAATTCAAAATGTTGGTTGTGCGGGAACTATTTGGTGTAAGATGTATAAACTAAGGGATTTTGGTGTAAAACAATTTCCACCAAGATTAATATAATGTCTTGTATGCTAAATTTTATATGAAGTCCCACAATGGTGGGAAAAAAATTATACATGAACAATGTCCACTTCTTATTGGCTAACCACATTCATTATTTACACATTGAGTGGGGAGGTCACAGTGATTGGCTTATATGTGGCATTTGTGTTCCTTATTGTATATTGTTGAAAATTTATTGTTTATGGGTAGGGGAAGGAAAAACATTAACACTAAATTGAAATGTGGCAAATATTAACTACATTGGTGGAGATGTTTTACAAATAATGTTCAAAATGATTTCTTTAGTTTAAAACATTTTTCCATCAACATCAATTATAGAATGGCCTACAAACAATAGTTTGGATGAAGTTCAAATTTATATAAATAATCTGAAATTTAAACTTGGAGTTGCAAATATGCACAATCCTCAATGCCTTGTAAGAATTATGACTTGCTTCAATTGATGTGTCATAATTATTAGTCCAATGTGATGGCATTTAATTGATTGTCTAAGCTTTCTTATAATATTTCATGTTTATGGGTGGGGATGGGGAAATAACTTGCAAATTATTTTAAATGTGACAAACACCATTAGATGTGTGGAAGACATTGTTAGAGGCCCACACAATGGGTTTGGTTGGATATGTTCTATGAATAATTTCACCCACATCCTTCATTTGGGTCTCTAACAATAATTATCACAAGCAATGTAATGTATTACTTGTTTTCTAATCCCATAAACATGCAAAATCAGATAATATAAGGTGAATTTTTATAAAGATGCAACCATATGACCTAATCATTATAGCCAACCAATTAAAAACAATCATTTGGGGAATTCAATGCCTTTTACAAACACTAGATTGAGACATAATGTTGCAACCTTACTTTGAAGGAGTGTGAGGATGAAACTCACACTTCCAAATTGGGACTTGGGAGTCCCCAGGGATTCCCGAAACTTTAAAGTTCGATTGTAGGGGTCAAAACACTTTGCATTGAGGCGTTCTTTATATCATTAGAAAGCTATCAAAGTTTAAATATCGAAAATGGGCTCGAATGGGCCATTTGGACATCTCTAGCACAAGTTATGGCAAAAAGAAAGGCCGAGAGTCAAATTGACAATTTGACTCCCGACCACTAAAAGTTGGGAATCGACTTGACCCCGATGTGTGCAAGTCAAGTGCGACACACCGTTGGAAAGCTCTCGAAGAGACTACAAGTTTGCTTTAAACCTCATCTCAATTGAAGGTTTGCAAAGAATTATGACCTTGCAAAGTCCTAGGAGTCCAAATCGGAACAATTTCAAGATTCCTCCTAAGGAATCCCAGGACAAAAAACCATTTGGATGTGGGTGCCATGGAGAGGCACAAAGTATACTATATGGGGGAAGGTGATGGTTTCCCCCAAGTTCGGGCCGTGGTGAATCTTGTGAGTTTAGAGTTGCCCGTGGCTTGTCCCAGCACCAAAGGTGCTCCGGAATGTGAACTAACTAACTTGTTGGTTGGTTTGATGCAGGTTCGAGTAAGTGAATAGCTTGTCACTCTTCTTAGTCCCATCCTGGAGCTTCAACACACCCCTCTACCCCTTTTAGTGTTGAGAGCTGGGAGCGAGCCCCAAGTTTCTCACAATTTCGCTGTTTGAGTAACTCAAACCCGTCTTGGGTCTAACTAGGGACTTGGGAGTGCGTCACATAACCCTAGGGTTGGAAAGTGGTTTCTATGTCGAAACCCAATTTTACAACGAAATGCAAACCTAAAATGTGTTTTTTTTTAACTCCTAAAAAAGAATAAAGCATGGGAGCTCCAAAAGCTAGCATCATACATGTTGTTGAAACTAACTTGAAATGTTTGTACTTAACTTTTTATGTAACCAATTTTCATCAATTGTTTGTTTCATTTCTTGAACTCTTTTCTTCACCATTATCATCAATACATATTATCAAAAATAAAAAATAATTGTAACAATATTATTGGGTCATCTTTCAATTCTATTCAAGTTGACTTAATTTATTCTTAAATTGTTTGTATGGAAAACAAATTCACTACTTATGAAAGACAATTATTTGATGTGATTGAGTTTTTATAACTTCAACATTCTCAAATATGTACAAGATTTGCATTTTGTTGTCATCATAATGAAATAAGATATATTTATCTAAAACACAACATGGGATCATTAAAACCATGAATTCATATGTAACATTTGTGTATTCTAAGTTAATTCAAAGGCATTCAAACTTTTTTGGGTTTCTTTTTTATGACAAGGACATTGTTGGTTTTAGTAAATTGGGCTTGTCAAGTACTAATTCCAACCACAATTGAAGGGTACATTCATGAATTAATGAACCATAGGAAGTGTAACTAGTGTTTAATCTACATGATTTCAAATTTTTGTAAATATTTGAGATATTTTGTTTAATTGTTACATCTCATGAATGTTTAGTACATTTAGACCACAATGTTTTTAATATTTTGATGTAGCATGTGGATGAATTTGAAAGTAGTCCAATTAGTGTAAAATGCTCAAACTTATTGTTAAATGTTTAATTTAACATTTAAAAATTGTTTAAGGAAAATTTAAACATTATTTAAATACATTTTGGTCAATCTTGCACTACCACATGGAAGCCTATTTTTTAAAAATCAAGACTCCCTATTAAGACTTTCAAGGTGCACATTTGATTAATTAATTTGTGAGTTTCTACCTTGTAGCAACATTTGAGTATGACAACTAGCCAATTTGAATTAGTTGGTACATGACATGTTGCATGTTTGATTCCAAAAGAATTCATCTTATTATTGATAATAATATAAAAACTATATGTGAAATAAGTGGATTCAATATCTAAGGTTATATGAATGGGGATTTGCCTTTTATTAACATGTTTTCAAGAACATTTCCAATAATTAAAGTTACACACATTTTTTAACACAATTTTTTAGCATGCATAATTGTGCTAAATCTATCTTAGTGACCCATTTGACATTTGTGGTTGCCAAATTGGCTAACCACATAAATTTTGCACAAATACCTACCTTTACTTTCGATCCCTTACCTTTAACACCAAATAGCAAATCAATTACAATTGGTTCCAACTATATATGGCCAATTCCTACTCTTAGAATGCTTATAGGTTCATTGTAATGGGGTTCCCATTGACTTGTGAGGAGAAAAATAATTAGCCTTATTAATTCACTCATTGTTTACTAAACAATAAAAATAGAGGAATTCCTTGGATTGGTATTTGTCATTGATTCCACAGCAATGTTGATTCATCTATTCCTCCCTAGATTTTTCATAAAGTTCCCTAGCATTTGACATTAAAACAAAGTTTTGAATAACAAATTTAGTTAGGTGTGCCCTTAATTTTTTCACCTTAAAGGCTTAACTAGCAAAATTTACCTTGCCTATCATGTTTTTAGTACATACATCATATGTGAAGGGTTTTTGCATAAATGATCAAAGTAAAATTTAATGCAACACACGTGGGAATTTTAGAATTACACTTAGGTTAAAAAATACTTAAATGTGTCATCAAATAATGGAGTTATATGTGTGAAATATGAATGTTATCTTACATTAGGTTAGTGTAATGCAAGAAATGAAAATTCAACTATTTTGAAATCATGTTCAACTAGAATTTGAAGATTGTTTTAAAAAAATTATAAAACAATTAAATTATTTTTTTTCTATTTCAATGACACCACCAAAAAAACATGGAATTTGAGTTCAGTTTTGCACCTTTGGGTAGATGCAAGTTAAGGTGGCTCAAAAATGGCAAGAGTCCTAGTCCCACAAGTTCATATTTTAATATTAAAATGTAAAAAATAGTTAAAAACCAATGTTAAGTGGGCCCTATGTGGTGATTAATTAAATAATAAAGTCCATAGGAAAAGCTAACCATCTTGACAATTTTTTGACATACATGTTAGGGAGAAAAAAATATCAATCCAACAAAAATGACCAAGATAGGGACTTTTGAAAATAAGGCCCAAATATGGTCATTCAAAAGTCCATAATTATTTGTTAGTTAAAATTTTTGTTGTAATTTTTTTCAATCCATATTTTTTTTCCATTGTGTATCATGTATTGAATCCCTATAAAAAATATTAAGATGAAATCGAAATTAGAAATGCATTTGAGTGTTAATGCAGGACCTAAATTATAGTCCATATGTTCACTTTAAAAGTCCATTACTATATGATTGGTGTATGTTTATTGAATTTTACCCCTCCATAAACATTTTTGTCAAATTGATGATTTTACAATGAATTTGTGACATTTGAATAGAGTACACTTTGCAGAAAGTCCATAAATATGCAAAAAATGAACCACCATAGACTACATCTACCCCTTTAGCAAAATTATGTTCAAACTATATATGGATAACCTTCATGGTCATTTGCAAAGAAGAAGGATCAACCTTGCAATCTACTTTAAAATACACATACAAAATGCAAAGTTTGTCTTTAAATAATTTAATCATTTCCATAAATCAATTCATTAACATTCATATGTTTTTTGGTGTTAGAATAAAGGTCCACCCACACCCCCATATTTGGGCCTTTATTATTATTTATCACATCCAGCATAAAATATGAATTTTTTCCTTTAGAATAACTCCATCCATACCTTTTATTTGGACCTCCAACATTGTTTCCCACATGGAAGATGGATCACTTATTATTTCCCAACCTTCACCCATAACACATGAAAACTAAAACAATAAAAGGTGGGAAACTATTTAAATAAAACAACATGGATCAATCATTTTATTTAGTGAATAAAAATTAATTATCATACCATCACATATGGATTATATGCACATGTATTAACACAAAGACATTATTAACCCAAACTAGTGTAAATTTCATTACTCTTCAACGTTTACAAAATAATGTGTAGGGCATCGGTGGAAATGCACTTGCCCCATTCATAAACATGAAAAAAATGGACAACAAAAGGTGAAAGATTGTTTAAATGTCACCACTTGGGCCAATCATTATGACTGACCAATCAAAAGCAATAATATTTTAACTTGGCCTTGTGGAAACCATTGTATCATTTGCAAATTTATGTGTCCAAATGTCCGAATCAATGTTGAAAGGTAGTCATTATTTGTAACCTAGAATTGGTGTGTAAGGGGATACCTTTTATGAATGATTTTCAAAATCAAATAATCGGGTTAAAGAGCCTACCTTAAATTGTCAAAATTTTCATGAAAATTGTTAGTTCTTTGAAAAAATTCAAAAACTTAAGATTGATGGTTTTTTTTGTTTCTAGAGAATTAAAAAATTTGGAAAGAATAGGTTCTGAAATTTTTGATGAAAAAAAAATCAAAACTTTAAAGGTTTATTTATTTATATTAAAAAGACCCCAAAAATAAAGGTTCTTAGCAAAATCAAAGAATCTTCAATTGCATAACATTGGTCCAAACTAATGTTGCCCAATTTAGGTCTAGGAGAATTAGGTTAGGTTTGTTGAGTATTCAAATTAGAGATTTCAAATTTTGTTGAAACCAAATTTGATATAGATTGTAAAATTGTCTATTGTTGAAATTGAAACCAAAATAGATTGCATTGTTGTCCCTTTCAAAACAAATCCAAGTTTTTTGCCATATAAGTACAAGGTTTATCTCATGTGTAACAATCATACCTTGTTGTTTAGGTCGTGGCAATTCAACTTTGAGCAAATCTCATAAGATAAATTATGATGATCATTGTGAATGCATGTTGCATCACCAAAAAGATGAAAAAAAGAAGTTGTGTCACCACCTTTTTGTTTAGTCCCTTGAAATAAAACCAAATTTATTTTGTAATTTTAACTTAGTGATCTACCATTAATTCATTGAACTAAGGTCACATGGATGCATTGGTTTCACATTTAGTGAAGTTACTACCAATTAACTAGTTCTCCTTTCACCAAAAAAATAGACCCCGCAAAGCCCTAAAGGAAAAAAAATGGACCTTTCTGTTGTTTGTTGTCAACTTGTTTAATTGATTGTTAAAATTTCATTTTTTGGACTATGTTCTTCCCCAAATTTTCTACTCCATTATTTACCCCATTCCACGATGATAACATATTTTTGAATTTATTAGTTTAAGTTGGATGCAATGTAAATGCAATCAAACCTATTTTTCATTCAATCAAGTTCCAATTTTTTGGGGAAGTCTCCAAAATCAAAGGTTTTACAAATCCATGTTTTCAACACCGCATTATAATAGGTTCTATCCCCCCCCCCCCTTCCAAAAAAAACCTACAAATTGAAGGTTCCTTTTAAAATCAAGAATTGAACAAAACTAGTCCATTGGAGTTTCTTGATTTTAAGTAACTTTAGGTTTAAATCTAAACCCCATGTTAGGCTCCAAGGCATCTATATTATGTTATACTTTATTGTGTGTAATAGAATTAGACTTATTTTAAATTGGACTACGGTCCAATATTGTTAAGAAAAGACTAGAATTAGAGGCTTTAAAAAACCAAAAAACTAATCTTAGGTTTATACGCAGGTTCCATGAAAAACTAAAAAGTTTCAAACTAGGATTGAAGGTTCCTTTTAAAATCAAGAGCTAGATAACATTGTGTTAACCCATTTTCATGCTATTTGAAAGCCATGAAACTTCATCCAAAGTATAATGCACATGCCATTTTGTTGTTGTTGTTGTTGTTGTTGGACTTATTCATGCATTCCAAGATCTCCATGAACCACATCAACTCATACACTCCAAGATCTCCATGAGTCACATCAAGTGCTCCAACTTATTCTCTAATCCTCCTTCCATGATTACTAAGAATGTGAAGCATGACATTCATGTTACTTGCAAAATGAAAATAACGACATTAGCTCAAATGCAATGTGCTTGAAGGTGAAGTTGTAGCTTTCTAGATACAAGGAGCATAAAAAACTAAATAGTGTTTTATCATCACTATTTAAGTAACAATTGTGAAGGTTAATGAATTGGTGCATGGTTCTTCACGGGTTTGAGCCCTTGGGTCAAGAAGATAATAAGGACTACTTTGTTTTCGAGGCTCAACTTATCTTGTTCCTAGAATTCAAACTTGTAGCTCAAACTTGTGAAGCATGTCCACTATTTCTTTACCCAACTCTAAAAAAGCTATGAATGCAAAGAGTGATGTTAGGCAACATAACAACTTAAGCCCTATGTTCATTGGGTGTAATGCCTGGTTGCCATAAACCCTAGTAAAGTGGGGGACAATGCCAAAAAAATGGGGCTAGACTTGGGTATCAAGTCATGGAAAAAAAAACTTGCATGGAGGGACCCAATGTACAAACCAAAAGTTGGGATGGATATTACAATTAGGAACAAGGTGTGTTATAGTTATACACAATGGCCTTGCCATCAATTTAATATCAACGATTGATATTTATGCTAAATTGGTCATAGCTAGGGGAATTTTTTGAAAAATCTATTTTAATGTACATCATGTTGTTGTAAAAGAAAAAAATTCATTAATTATTTTTTTTCATTTTTTTTACGTTACATTAGTTATGAAGAACCCAAAAGGGATCTCACATTAAATGATTACAGGTTTTAGGAACCTAATTAAACATTTAAAAATTTGTTACCAAACCAAAACCAATAGGGAAATGTTGCAACATGAATTTAAGTTTTTTGCAAATCTAATGATTTTTTGTCAAAAAAAAAGTGATAAAAAATCATATTTTTTCTCACATTTATGCAAAATTTCAAACCAAAAAAAAAAAAAAAACTTTTCATGACATGTGTTTTTTAATGTTCTAAATCACTTTTTTACATTTTGTAAGAATTACATGAATTTTTTCATCTTTTTTTGTTTTTTTAT
>Ga0116231_10011264_pt1 | contig 13870 bp, 9 predicted proteins | sample S1TSphgellanicum_2_FD_89695 | JGI IMG/M metagenome (GOLD analysis project Ga0116231, IMG submission 89695) | Host-associated microbial communities from peat moss isolated from Minnesota, USA - S1T2_Fd - Sphagnum magellanicum MG | ecosystem: Host-associated > Plants > Peat moss > Unclassified... | reverse complement strand
GGCGATGACCAGGGTGGTGCGGTGATCGGCGACCGAGCGCAGGGCGGCGCCGATTTCCTGCTCCGTCGCCGTGTCCAGCGCGCTGGTGGCCTCGTCCAGGATCAGGATGCGGGGGTTTTTCAGGATGGTGCGGGCGATGGCGACGCGCTGCTTTTCGCCGCCGGAAAGTTTTAACCCGCGCTCACCGACCTTGGTTTTGTAGCCCTGGGGGAGGGAGACGATGAAATCATGGATCTGCGCCAGGCGGGCGGCCTGCTCGATTTCCGCGACCGTGGCGCCGGGGCGGCCATAGGCGATGTTATAAAAAATGGAGTCGTTGAACAACACCGTGTCCTGCGGGACGACGCCGATGGCGGCGCGCAGCGAGTGCTGCGTGAGGTCGCGCACGTCGGTGCCATCGACCAGCACGGCGCCCTGGGTGACGTCGTAGAAGCGGAACAGCAGCCGGCTGGTGGTGGATTTGCCGGAGCCGGTCGGCCCGACCAGCGCGATTTTTTTGCCGGGCTCGACCGTGAAGGAAATGCCTTTCAGAATCTGGCGGTCCGGGTTGTAGGCGAAATGCACATCCTGGAACGCGATTTTTGCCGGCGGGCCCTCGGGTGCCAAAAATTTGGCGCCTGGCTTGTCCTTGATCTCCTGGTTGACGCGCAGAAGAGAAAACATCTGCTCCATGTCGATCAGGCCCTGGTTGACCTGGAGATAGACGAAACCCAGGAAATTCAGCGGCACGTAGAGCTGCATGAGATAGGTATTGACCAGCACGAACTTGCCGACCGTCATATGGCCGTGCGCGACGCCGGTGGCGGCCATGAGCATCATGACGCCCAGGGCGCTGGAGATGATGACGGCCTGGCCGATATTGAGCGCGTTGAGGGAGACCTGGGATTTGACGGAGGCTTTCTCGTACCGGGCGAGGGATTCGTCGAAGCGTTTGGATTCATGTGCCTCGTTGCCGAAATATTTTACGGTTTCGAAGTTCAGCAGGGAGTCGATGGCTTTGGTTTGGGCCTCGTTATCGGTCTCGTTCATGATGCGGCGGAATTTTGTGCGCCAGGCGGTGAAGGAGAAGGTGAAGCCGATGTAGAAGGTGACGGCGACGAAGGTGATGAGCGGATACCAAAAATTGAAATAATGCCACATGATGCCGACGGTGAGCAGCAGCTCGACGACCGTGGGGATGATGTTGAACGTGGCCAGTCGCAGGACGTTCTGAATCCCCAGCGTGCCGCGGAGGATGATGTTGGAGAGGCCGCCGGTCTGCCGGTCCAGATGGAAGCGCATGGAGAGGCCGTGCAGGTGCTCAAACGTCTGGCGGGCGACGACGCGCGAGGCGCGCATCTGCACCGCGGCGAAAATGGCGTCGCGCAGTTCGCCGAAGCTGGCGGCGGCGACGCGCACGCCGGCATAGGCGACGATGATGGCGGCCGGGATGGTGATGGCGAGGGTTTGGGGGGATTTGTGGGTCAGCGCGTCGATGGCGTGGGCGTACAGGATGGGGACATAGACGGTGGCGACCTTGGCCATGACCATGCAGATGGTGGCCAGCACCAGCCGGATGCGCAGGCCGAGCTCGTGCTTGGGCCAGAGATAGGGCAGGAGAGAAAAAATGGTGGCCCAGGAGCCTCGGTTGAGTTTTTGGGGGCCATCCAGGGGGGCCATATGGGGGTTGGCGGAATGGGCGGAGCGGGTCATGTAGCGGACATGGCATGGGCCCAAAAGATTGCAAAGCTATTATCGCATGCGCGGGCCTGCCATAGCGCAAACCTGCCCGGCGAAAGATGGCCGTTTTTCGTGGGCGATGCGCTGGTGGGTTATGTTTGGCCGGATTTTGCGGCGCGGCTGGAGGGGGTTTCGGTTGCGCCGGGCCGGGTGGTGCTGGCGGCCGGGGCGGCCGGGCGGCTGAATGAGATCGCGAAGGCGGCTGGGGTGGCGTTTAGGGGCGAGGATTTTGACGTGCGGGTTTTTGCGCCGGATGGGCCGGTGGTGGGGGTGCTGGACCGCGGGGCGCTGCCGAGTTTTGGGGTGATCGGGGTGGGGGTGCATGTGAATGGGCTGGTGAAGCGGGACGGGGGGTGGTGGCTGTGGGTGGCCAGGCGGGCGGCGGATAAGAAATTGGATCCGGGGAAGCTGGACCATCTGGTGGCGGGGGGCGTGCCGGCGGGGTTTTCGCCGGTGGAGACGCTGGTGAAGGAGGCGGCGGAGGAGGCGGGCCTGCCGGCCGAACTGGCGGGCCAGGCGCGCGAGGTGGGGCGTTTTGCTTATAATATGGAACGGGCGGAGGGGCTGCGGCGGGATTTTTTGGTGGCGTATGACCTGGTGCTGCCGGAGGACTTCGTGCCGGTGGCGGCGGATGGGGAGGTGGCGGGGTTTGAGCTGTGGCCGCTGGAGCGCGTGTTTGAGGTGGTTTCGGCGGGAGACGAATTTAAGTTCAATGTGAATCTGGTGCTGATCGATCTTTTCATTCGGTACAGGCTGGCGGAGGGCGACGATGCCGCGGCGCTGCGGCGGGCGATTTTGGGAGAGGTTTTATGAGCGTTGCGGTGCAAGAGGGGGTCTTTGAGCTGGGTGATTTTTTGCTGCAATCCGGCGAGGTTTTTTCAGGGGCGCGGGTGGGGTGGAAGAGTTTTGGCGTGCTGGCGGCGGGGCGGGACAATGTGATTCTGTATCCGACCTGTTACGGTGCGACGCATGAGGACCAGGAATGGACCGCGGCGCCGGGCGGGATTTTGGATACGGACAAATATTTTGTCGTGATCGTGGATATGTTTGGGAATGGGGTTTCCAGCAGCCCTTCCAACCATTCGGGGTTTCCGGCGCTGGTGACGGTGGTGGATAATGTGCGGGCGCAGCGGCGGCTGTTGACGGAGGTGTTTCATGTGGAGCGCCTGGCTTGCGTGTATGGGTTTTCGATGGGGGCGCAGCAGGCGTATCATTGGGCGGCGTTGTATCCGGCGGCGGTGGAGCGGGCGGTGGTGGTGTGCGGGAGTGCGAAAACATCCGTGCATAACAAGGTGTTTTTGGAGGGGCTGTTGGCGGTGCTGGAGGCGGCGCCGGAATATTTGGGGAATGGCCGGTTTTCGGCGGTGCCGCATAAGGCGCTGCGGGCGTTCGCGCGGGTTTATGCGGGGTGGTGCATGAGCCAGGATTTTTACCGCGCCGGGCTGCATCTTTTGACGGCTGCGTCGTTGGAGGATTTTTTGGATCGGGAGTGGGAGCCGGGGTTTACGCGGCATGACGCGGCGAATCTTTATGCGATGGCGCGGACGTGGCTGCATGCCGATATCAGCGCCAACGAAATCTACAACGGCGACCTGGCGGCGGCGCTGCGGGGGATTAAGGCGCGGGTTTTGTTGATGCCGTGTTCGACGGATTTGTATTTCCGGACGGCGGATAATGAGGGGGAGTTGCCGTATTTGCGAAATGCGGAATTGGCGGAAATCCAGAGTATTTGGGGGCACGCGGCGGGGGCGCCGGAGGGGTTGGAGGGGGAGTTGGGGTTTGTGCGGGAGAGGGTGGCGGGGTGGCTGGCGGAGGACGCGCAGTGGGTGGATCGGATGGTGGCGCTGGGCGAGGAGGGGATGGCGAGTGGGGTTGATGAGGGTTTTGCTGTTGATGATTTTGTTGAAAACAGTCCGACGGGCCGATGAAGCTCGAATCGATATGACAATCGCCCTTGTTAAACAAGCTATAAGCGTATTTCTGCAAAAGCCAGATCCACAGGTGCTATGTATCCGTGGCAAATGGGGGGTCGGAAAAACTTACATTTGGAATGAAGTTTTTGCCGAGGCGGTAAGAAAAAAGGAGGTAGCATTACCTTATTTCTCTTATGTTTCACTCTTCGGGCTTCAATCTATTGATGAAGTGAGGCAAGCAGTATTCGAAAATAGCGTCCCCACTACAAAGGGCGAAATTCGCCCTACTATTGAGAGTTTCCGCGACAATATTGAGCGCCTTGGCCGGGCTGGAGGTCAGAAAATTGCAAAAGTTCTGCCATATGCAAAAGTGCCAGGTATCGATCAATACGTAACAAATGTTGCTGGTGGATTCAGGCAGATAGTTTCCCTTGCTGTCAGCAAAACTATTATTTGCTTCGACGATTTCGAGAGAAAGAAAATAGATGGGAAAGATTTGCTCGGTCTCGTGTCACAGTTACGAGACCAAAAGGATTGTAAGGCAGTTATCATTTTAAACGAGGATGCGCTGTCGGATACTGAAAAGAAGGATTTTAGCCGCTATTTCGAGAAGGTGGTCGATATTCCGATTACATTTTCCCCAAGTCCTGAGGAATGTGCTACTATCAGTATACCTGGGACAGGTTTCGTCAATCAGCAGATACGCGAGAATGTAATTAAACTTGGCATCTCCAACATTAGGATTATCTATCGCATCAGGAATATTTCTCAGACATTAATTGGCATAATTGATGATTTTTCGAACGAAGTTAAGAAACAGGCGTTTCACACTCTTACTCTCTTAGTTTGGAGCAAGTATGCAGATGAAGCAATTCCCATGGAGAACATCCAAGATCGCGCGGGTCGGATGCGGGCCTTAATGGGCAGTGATAATCGATCAGAAGATGAAAAAATTTTCGATAAAAAGCTAAAGGAATACGGATTTACTGATTTGGACGAGTTTGATTTGGCTATCAAGCTAGGCGTTGAAAGAGGATTTTTTGATGAAGCCGAAATATTGAAACAAGCAAACCAACAAAATTCACGAAACCAGGCTGCAGACGCTCAACAAGCACTCCAGCTAGCATGGCGAGCATTTCACGATAGTTTCGACAAAAATGATGCAAAACAGGTCGTTGATGGAATATACAATGCTTATAAGTCTAATATGAAATATGTTTCAAGAGCTAATCTCGACGACGCAATTGGAATTTTTAGGACGTTAGGCTATAATAGTTACGCTTCAGAACTTATAGCAAGTTACATCGATTTGCACCGAGAATCGATACATGATGTCCATGAACATGCCAATCCCTTTAATCCAGGGCCTTCAGACGGGGAGTTTCGGAAGGCGCTTTCCCTTGTTGCAGTCCCTCTGCCTCAAAAATCTATACGGGAAACATTGATTGGCATTTACAGGGGTAAGATGAACCAGGCTGATATTACAGCAGCCTGTGCATTGACAGTCGATGAGCTCTACTGTCTGTTCAGCGAGTTAAGAGGCGATGACCTTTATCCCGTTGTTGAAGGAAGCTTGTTTTTTCGCCGAGTCTCGAACGCGACCGACTCTCAAAAGATGCTGACAGGTCATGCAATCGAAGCGTTAGAGCGGCTTGGCAAAGAAAGTGCTATTAATGCAATAAGAGTTCGCAAATTTGGCGTCGAAATTAATTCTCCAACGGAGTAGCCGTAGGAGAGCAAGCCGTAGCAAGCAGTAGGATGGGTTGCTCTTCGGCGCCCCATCGCTCTTTGAAAGAGCCTCAGCAAGCGTAGCAACCATTAGATTCGTTTCGTAAAATCAAGCCCTCACCTGCCTCCAGCTTGCCACCGTGCTGGCGGCCGTCAAGGACGCGCTTCGCGCACCGCTATAACGGTAAATCCTTGACCGCCGCCGCGCGCGGTGGCCCACTTGCAGGCAGCAAGCGTAGGATGTGTGAGCAAAACGCTACCCATCTCTTTTGAGATGAGCCGCAGAATGAAATTGGTCGGCGCCTACATCGGTGCTGAAAAATGATGGGTGACGTTTCGCTCACCCATCCTACGATTGTTGACGGGCACGGCACAAAATTTCGATTTGTTCGGCGAGGCGGCGGCCGTCCATTTTGCCGTGGGTGCGCAGAGGCTGGGTGATGGCTAAGGCGTCGGCGGGGGTGGGGTTTTGGACGGGGCGCAGGTTCCAGAGCGCGCGGGTGCCGTATTCGGCGAAGGCGCGGTGGTAGAGGGTGGTTAGGTCCTCGGGGGGTGCTGGGGCGGCGTCCATGGCGGGGGAGGATGGCATGGATTGGGGGGTATTCCAACTGGCGGGAGGTTGGTTTCGCGTTGGCGGTGTGGCCTTGGGCGTGATAAGTCGTGGATGCCGGCATGCGCCGGCATGACTTGCGGAGGATTGGCGGGCGAAAGCAATTTTCTTGTTGTCTAACAGATTTGCGATTATGTTAAACGAATGGGAGAGGTGTGATGAAAGCTGACACGGAAAAATTTTTGGCGGCGCGGCGGCTTGCGGTTATGGAGGATGTGGCGGCGCAGGGGCTGATGGAAGGGGAGAATGCGCCGGTGGGGGCACGGGTGCCCAAAAAACTGGTGGCACGGGCGAAGAAGCAGAGTGGGATAACCTCGACGACCGAACTGGTGGAGTACGCGCTGGCCAAGGTGGTGCTGGAGGATGATTTTGGCCGCAAGCTGGTGGCCCTGAAGGGAACCATTCCGAAGGACATCAAGCTTGACGTTTGAGCGGCGGGCTTCGATCCGCCGGCTAAAACCACAGAGACGCTCAACCGGGCTTCGCGCCCGCGCGGATGCGGAGTTGCCGTTTGCCGGCACGCGGCCGGCGACGGGACGGGGGCTGCTGCTGGATACGTGCGTGTATATCGACATGTTGCAGGGTCCGGCGCCGCCGGCGGTTGACCGGCTACTGGAGACGCGAATCGTGAACCATTCCGCCATCGCGCTGGCCGAGCTGACGCATCTGATGGGGGCGCTTGACCCCGCCCATCCGGGAACGGCGCCGGCGCTGACGCGGCTGGGAGAGGTGATCGACAATATCCGTGCACGCCGCCTCACTGGGCCATCGGTGCGGGCGTGTGGGGAGGCGGGAATGCTGGCGGGGCTGGTGACCAGGCTGGCTGGGCGGCGGAAGGATATCTCCCTCCTGAATGACGCGATGCTGTTTTTGCAGGCGGCGGAGATGGGGTGCGAATTGCTGACGGGGAATGTGGCGGAGTTTGATTGGTTTGATCAGATTGTGCCGGGGACGGGGGTTATGTTTTATCGGAAAGAGTAAGGAAAGTAGTTACTTTTTTTGAAAAAAAAGTAACCAAAAAAACTTTGATTCCCCCGGCGGTGGAGAGGCCAAACTGCGGCCGCTCAAAGGCCGTGGTTAGTAAAAGTTTTTTGGTTACTTTTTTTCAAAAAAGTAACTACTTTCTCATTCTCCCAGCGGTACGATCTTAATCCTCTTCCCCTGCGTCGAAAGCGCAATCTCCCCCCGGATCAGGCGCAGCGCGTCTTGGCCGTACATTTCGCGCCGCCAGCCGTGCAGCAGCGGGTTGTCGGCGGTTTCGTCGAAGGCCAGGGCTTCGATCTCCTCGGCGCTGGCGATCAGGCGCGGGGCGACGTTGTTTTGCTCGGCGCAGGCGTTCAGCAAAACCTTTAGCAGCGCCACCAGCGCCGGCGAGGCGCGCTGGGAATCGCGCAGGCGTTCTGCCCGCGGCAGGTCCGCCTCGGGCAGCGCCTTGGCGGCGGCGATGGCGGCCAGGAGCGAGGCACCGGACTTGCCGGCGGCGAAACCGGAATTGATGCCGCGGGCGCGCAAAAGCGATTCGGGGTCGGTGGGGGCGATGACGGCCAGTTCGGGAATTTGCTCGTCCTTCAGCAGGCGCTGGCGGGGGATGTTGATGCGCTGGGCCTCACGCTCCCGCCAGGCGGCGACGTGCTGGATGATGGCGAGCTGGCGGCGGTTGCTGGTGCGGGGTTTCAACCGCTCCCAGGCGCGGTCGGGGTCCACGCGATAGGTGGCGGGTTCGGCCAGGGTGGCCATTTCCTGGGCCACCCAGTCCATGCGGCCGTCCACGCGCAGGCGGGCCAGCAGCTTTTCGTACACCGGGCGCAGATGCGTCACGTCCGCCGCGGCGTAGGCGATCTGGGCGGCGGTCAGGGGCCGGGCGGACCAGTCGGAGAAGCGGTGGGCCTTGTCGATATGGCCGCCGGTGAGGGAGGAGACCAGGGCATCGTAGCCGACCTGGTCGCCGAAGCCAGCGACCATGGCGGCGATCTGGGTGTCGAAGATGGGGGTGGGGACGGCGCCGAACATCAGCAGGAAAATTTCCACGTCCTGCCGGCAGGCGTGGAACACCTTTACGACTTTTTCGTTGGCCAGCAGGGTTTTCAGGGGCCCGAAATCCAGGTTTTTGGCTTGCGCGTCCACCACCGCCACGTCCTGCTCGCCGGCGAGCTGGACCAGGCAGAGTTCCGGGTAATAGGTTTTTTCCCGCATGAACTCGGTGTCCACCGTGACGAAGTCTTCGCGTCCGAGGCGCTCGCACAGGGATTGCAGGGCCTCGGTGGTGGTGATGAAGGCGGGTGTGGGGTGCGGGGCGGCGTCGTTCATACCCCTGCTTACACGCGCGGCGGCTTGACAGGGAGGGGGGCGTCGTTTCTTTCCCTCGTGCCATGACAACACATCCTTATCGTACACATGACTGCGCGGCGCTGCGGGCTTCGGATATCGGGGGGCGGGCGCGGCTTTCCGGCTGGGTGCACGCCAAGCGGGACCATGGCGGGCTGCTGTTTTTGGACCTGCGGGACAATTTCGGGCTGACGCAATGCGTGCTGGCGGCCGGGTCGCCGGCGTTTGCCGCGGCGGAGGGCGTGCGGGTTGAGAGCGTGGTGACGGTGACGGGCGAGGTGGTGGCGCGGGCGCCGGGGACGCAGAATGCGAAACTGCCGACCGGGGATGTGGAATTGCGGGTGGAAGATCTGGTGGTGCAGTCGGCGGCGGAGGTGCTGCCGATGCAGGTGGCGGGGGGAGAAAATTATCCGGATGAGTTGCGGCTAAAATACCGGTTTTTGGATTTGCGGCGGGAGGCGGTGCACAAAAACATTTTGCTCCGTTCGCGGGTGATAAACTCATTTCGGCGGCGCATGGTGGATTGCGGGTTTACGGAGTTTCAGACGCCGATTTTGACCGCGTCCTCGCCCGAGGGGGCGCGGGATTTTCTGGTTCCGGCGCGCAATCATCCGGGAAAATTTTACGCGCTGCCGCAGGCGCCGCAGCAGTTCAAGCAGCTTCTCATGGTGGCGGGGTTCGACAGGTATTTTCAGATAGCCCCCTGTTTTCGCGATGAAGCGGCAAGGGCGGACCGATCGCCGGGCGAGTTTTATCAGCTTGATTTTGAAATGAGTTTCGTGACTCAGGAGGATGTTTTTAATACGATCGAGCCGGTGATTGCAGGGGTGTTCGAGGAGTTTGCCGAGGGGCGCGCGGTGTCAAAACCGCCGTTTGTGCGGATTGCCTATGATGAGGCGATGCTGCGCTATGGCTCGGACAAGCCGGATTTGCGGAACCCGATTGAGATTGTGGACGTGACGGAGGTTTTTCGCGGCAGCGGGTTTGGGCTGTTTGCGAAGATTGTTGATGGCGGTGGGATTGTTAGGGCGATCCCAGCGAAGGGGGCGGGGGGAAATCCGCGGTCGTTTTTTGATAAACTGAATGATTGGGCGCGGGCGGAAGGGGCCGGCGGGCTGGGCTATATTACGTTTGCGGAGAGCGGGCCGCAGGGGCCGATTGCGAAGAATCTCGATGCGGAGCGGGCGGAAAAAATCCGGGTTTTGTGCGGGCTGGGCGCGGGCGACGCGGTGTTTTTCGCGGCGGGCAAGGTGTTGGACGCGGCGAAGTTTGCAGGGACCGTGCGGACGAAATTGGGGCATGATCTGGGATTGATTGCCGCCGGAGAGTTTCGTTTTTGCTGGATCGTCGATTTCCCGATGTATGAGTTTGACGAGGAGGAGAAAAAAATTGTGTTTTCGCATAATCCATTCTCCATGCCTCAGGGCGGCATGGAGGCGCTGAATGCGCAGGACCCGCTGACCATCAAAGCGTTTCAGTATGATATCGTTTGCAACGGGATCGAGTTGTCGTCCGGCGCGATCCGCAATCATAAGCCCGAGGTGATGTTGCGGGCGTTCGAGATCGCGGGGTATGGCGCGGAAGAGGTCGAGGCGCGGTTTGGCGGAATGCTGAATGCGTTCAGGTTCGGGGCGCCGCCGCATGGCGGCTCGGCGCCGGGGATTGATCGGATTGTGATGCTGTTGGCGGATGAGCCGAATATTCGGGAGGTGATCGCGTTTCCGCTGAACCAGCAGGGCGAGGATTTGATGATGGGGGCGCCGGCTTCGGTGGATGCGCGGCGGCTGAAGGAGCTTTCGATCGCGCTGGCACTGGCGCCGAAGGTTTTGAAAACGTGACAGGATATGATGGTGGGATTGGTTTTTATTGGGTCAAATAGCTAAGTAATACCAAGCCGCATTGACTTTGACCCATCCCCGTCATTGCGAGCGAAGCGAAGCAATCCATCTTTCGTGCCGGTTGCGAGAAAGATGGATTGCTTCGCAAGAGCTCGCAATGACGTGGATGAGTCATAGGCAATGCGGCTTGGTATGATACCGATTGGCTTGGACTTTGACTCATGGCGAACGGCCCTAGGCTGTGACAAAGTCGTGGATGCCAGCATGCGCTGGCATGACGTGGAGAGGGCGATGGGTCAGCCTCAATGCCGGTTTCTTTAATCGCCCCCATCGGGGGCGATTAAAGAAACCGGCGGCGCGGACGCCCGCCCGCAAAAGTTTTTTGCGCGCTTTTTTTCAAAAAAGCGCTTCTTTGGGCGTCTGGTAGGTGCAGGTGGGGCCAGGTTTGCCGAACAGGTAACCTTGCGCGCCGTCACAGTGCATTTTGGCGAGCAAGCGCGATTGTTCGCCGGTTTCCACGCCTTCGGCGATGACGGTGAGGCGCAGGGTGCGGATGAGTTTGACCAGCGCGCGCAAAAACGGCTCGGTCTCGCGGTCATGGCCCAGGGAGGAGACGAAACTCCGGTCGATTTTGATGATGTTGACCGGAAGCCGCCGCAGATAGGCGAGGGAGGAATAGCCGATGCCGAAATCGTCGATCGCGATGCGGCAGCCGAGTTCGCGCAGGCGTTTGAGCTCCTGCACCGCGGCCTCTTCCATCAGGACGCTCTCGGTCACCTCGATGGTCAGGCGGGCGGGTGCGATGCCGGCATCCGCCGTGATGCGGACGAGTTCGTCGCAGAAGCGCCCGCCCAGCAATTGTTTGCCGGAGACGTTGATGGTCATGCGCAAAGCCGGGTCTTCCGCGTCGGCCAGCGCGGTGATCGCGCGTTCGGCGACCCACAGGCCGATGCGTTCGATCTGGCCGGTTTCCTCCGCCAGCGGAATGAATTCGCCGGGCGGGATCCAGCCGCGTTCGGGGTGCCGCCAGCGCGCCAGCGCCTCGAAACCACGCAGCGTAACGCTGGGAAGATTGACGATGGGCTGGTAATGGACTTCGAGCTGGTGACGCTCGAGCGCCAGGAACAGGTCCTGTTCGATCAGCAATTTGTCGTGCACCGCGGCGTGCAGTTCGGCTTCGTAGCGCACCGCGCGGCCGCCGCCCTGGCGCTTGGCGGCGTACATCGCGGCATCGGCGTTGCGCAGCAGATCATCGGCGGCGGAAACGCCATAGGCCAGGCCGATGGAGGTGGCGACGCGCACCGGGCGGCCGGCGACGGTGAAGGGCTGATCGAACTGGCGGAGCACGGCTTGGGCCAGGCCCCAGGCGGCGGATTCCGAAATATTTTCCGCCATGACCACGAATTCATCGCCGCCGAGGCGGACCGCCAACTGGCCCGGACCAATCAAGGCGGCCAGCCGGTCCGCGACCTGGCGCAGCAGATCATCGCCGGCATAATGGCCGAGCGAATCGTTGATGGTTTTGAAGCGATCGACGTCGAGGAACAGCAAGGCGGCCGGCACCGGCGGGGAGGAATCCTGCCAGTGCTGCAAAAATTCGTTCAGCACGCTGCGGTTGGCGAGGCCGGTGAGCGGATCGGAGTTGGAGACGCGGAACAATTCCTGCTCGGTTTGCCGCAGCATGGCGCGGGCGACCACGCGGCGCAGGCCGGCGGCGGATTGTTCGTCCGCGGCACTCCAGGGCGGCGCGCAGCCTTCCACGACTTCCTTCCACATCTGGAATGATTTGCGGGGCGACATGCGCCGGCTCAGCGGTTCCAGGTGGGCTTTTTGGTTCGGGTCGCCGCCCCATTTCACGGTGCGTATCACCTCGCCGCGGAACCAGATGATGCCGTCGCCGGAATGGTTGGCGAAGGGCAGCAGCAGCACGCCGCTGGCCAGCGCCTTAAAATCCTTGAACTGCGGCTGCAGCGCGCCGAGATTATCGGTGAAAAAAATCTCGTCATTGTTCTGCACACGCAGCGTGTCCAGAATCCGCACGGCGACGCTCAGCGGCGGCACGGCGCCGACGGTTCTGGTCTTGCCGGCCAGGCGCAGCAGCGCGCCGTCGGCGCCCACCAGGGTCAGCAGGTCCCGGCCGGTGGCGGCCAGGCTGCCCAGCAGGGGGTCCTGCCGGTCGAGCTCGTCGGCGATGCGGGTGAGGCTGGTTTCGCGCGCGATCAGGTCGGCCAGGCGGGCGCGCTCATCCAGCTCCGCGATCAGCAGGCCGAGCAGCTGGCCGATGACGTCGCAGGTCATGCGCGCGCTGAAGCTGGGCAGCAGCGGCGTGCGGTGGTGGCAGACCACCATGCCCCATAGCCGCTGGTCCTGAATGATGGAGATCGCCATGGTGGCGGCGACACCCATGTTGCGGACATATTCGAGATGGATGGGGGAGACGCTGCGCAGCGCGCTGTAGGACAGATCGAGGGGGCCGTGCGGTTCGGTCGCCGGGTCTTCCAAGGAAAGGATGTTGACCGGGGTGTAGTTGACATCGGGGATCAGCCGGACGCGCGAGAGCAGGTAGAGCTGGCGGGCCTGGGCGGGAATGTCGCTGGCCGGGTAGCGCAGGTCGAGATAGGGTTCCATCGCCGGGACCTTGGCCTCCGCGACGACCTTGCCGTGGCCGTCACGGTCGAACTGATAGACCATGACGCGGTCATAGCCGGTGAGGCGGCGGACTTCGCGCACCACCTGGCTGCACAATGCCGCTAAAGTCTCGGGCTCGCGCAGTTTCAGGAAGGTGAGTTTCGCGTCCTTCAGAACGTCGCGGATGTCCTCGTCCAGCTCAGTCTGTTCGATTTCCACGAACCAGGTTTCCAGGGCGGCGTGCACCTGCATCATGCATTTGGCGCCGTCCTTGATGGGCAGTTCCAGCGGGATGATGGTGCCGGGCACATAGTCCTCGCCGGCCAGCGTGTTGTGCACGGCGGCGGCGGCGCTGGCACCGAGAATCTCGGCGAGGGGGCGGCCGAGAACTTGTTCCGGCGGCAGGCCGGCGCGGGATTCGATGTTGGCGCTGACATGGGTGATGACATCATGCGGCCGGCGCAAAGCCAGCAGGATGCCATGCGACTGGATGGCGCCGGGAATATGGATCGGCTCCTGCGCGCAGAGGGCCAGGTCCGCTTCGGTGGCGGGGATCAGGCCGAACGGCCGGTCATGGGTCATTCCAGGGAAGGCTTCGCGGCTTGCATGAAGCGGTCAAAACCCAGCCTGGCGCCGGCGGCCAGCCATTGATACTGGTCCGGGCGGAGCGCGCCGTAGGCGTCGAGTTTCTGCTTCAGGGCGTGCCAGAACGGGCCGGTCTGTGCGCCGCGGCCTTCAAAAAAGCTTTTGGCACCTTCGATGGCGGGGCCGAGGCTGCGTTCCAGCTCGCGCAGGATGAAGCGGCCGCCGAGGGCGGAGCCTTCCAGCACATAGAGCATGCCCAAGGCTTCCGGAAAGCGGGTGAAGGGTGCGGCGGGTCCGGGGCGGGGGCCGGGTTCTCCGGTGAGGGCGGCGATGTCGGCCCGCAGGGCGGGGGCGCGGCGGTGCTCCTCGAAATTGATGCCGAGCAGCGGCCATTGGCGCTGCTGGGCGAGCGCGTCTTCCAGCGGGGCGAAGACGGACAGGTAGATTTTCAGGGTTTTGGCGTAGTCCTGGACGGATTTGATGGCGTGCGGGAGCTGCATGACCTGTTCGACGGCGGCGTGGGC
>Ga0116231_10011263_pt1 | contig 13874 bp, 9 predicted proteins | sample S1TSphgellanicum_2_FD_89695 | JGI IMG/M metagenome (GOLD analysis project Ga0116231, IMG submission 89695) | Host-associated microbial communities from peat moss isolated from Minnesota, USA - S1T2_Fd - Sphagnum magellanicum MG | ecosystem: Host-associated > Plants > Peat moss > Unclassified... | reverse complement strand
GCGCACAGGTGCACCCACCCAGAAGTTACCCCCCTACAAAGTGGGGACAAACTGCTGGAAAAGCCCCCCCCCCCCCCCGCCCCCCCTCCTTCCCCATTAGACTAAATGAGGGCTCAATAGTTTGGATGCCAATTAGATTTCCCTTTAACAAGGGCCCAATTCTTTGGACCCAATTAGTTTCGTCCCAAATTGAAGGCCCCATATTTTGGACCCCATTAGACTCCCCCAAAATGAGGGCCCAATATTTTAGACCCTATTAGATTCTTGCCATCTTGAGGGCCCCATACTTAAACTCCCCCCAAAAATGAGGATTCCATATTTTGGACTCCCCCAAAATGAGGTCTCAAATACTTTGGACCCTATTAGACTCTTTCCTTTCCAAAGGGAGGGCCCAATACTTTGGACCCCATCCCCAAATGAAGTCTCAAAACTTTGGAGTCCATTGGGTGCCCCCAAATTGAATTGAGGGGCAATACCCCGGTACCTAGGCTGGTTGGGTACAAATTAATTTATTTTTTGAAATTGTCAATTCTTTTGAAAAAAAATGTGTGCTTGGCATGCTGAAAATCTGAATATTTAATATAATTAATTATATTAATTTTTTATTTTTAATTGTTCTTAATTTCATTCTCGAACATTAAGTGACATATAATTAATTAATTAATTATTAGGCACCTTGATGGCCAAACCAATCTAGGTATTAGAGTATCTTAATTCTTAAGACCTCAAAACTAATTATGAGTTGTGTGATGTGGAGACTATGATGAGTGGCCTCGTGAATTGCCCTCTTAAGACAAGTGTTACTAAAACCCCATGGTTGGAGCCATGAAAAAAAACTATGGATTAATCCAAGGTTGTATAGTGTCAATTCAATATATATAATATTAAATATTAGTGCTACTATTATTTTAGTAGTAAAACTAAATGATCATAAATTTAATTTTTAATTTAATTATTAGAACACATTCCTCTTTTCTTTTTTTAAGATTATAAAACTTATATTTATAAAAAGGAGTATTAAGTTGATAAACATTCACCTCCTTTTTCATTATTCTTACCTCCTTCTCAACAAAAAAAGTTTTTAATTCCTTTTCAAAGTGAAGTTAAATATAAAGATAATGGTAAAGAAAGTGGAGGTTTTGAATTTGGGTTTTTGAAAAATAGTTGTAAAGATAATCATAAAGGTAAAATTAATGTGCATTTTCATATCATGTAGATTGGAAGGGGAAGAGAGTGAGGTAGTTAGGGTTGGAAGATTCATTTTCAAGGTGCACAAGATAAGGTAATGTCACAAATGGTTTGAAGCCATAGACTTTGGATAAATTTAAAGATCAATTTAAGAATGTTTTGCATCAAATTAGCAAGTTTTCATTTGTGATTTCAATGGGTTGTTGAGACTTGTTCAAAATGTATTGCCATTATACACATTTTTCTAATTTTATGCATTTATTTCATGCAATATTTATACAATTTTTATAGCTTGGTTAAATGAACCACAATCTAATGATAAGTTGTTTGTTATATCAAGGGCAAAAGCTATAGGATGCATAGGATTACATTGAGAATTGGACATCGAGAACCGGGCCAATATCCATAGTAACAACATAGCTTTCCATTCTAGTCTTTCTAAAGGAGCAATACTTAGAAATTCTTGATTAAAAACTTCTTCATTTGCACCTTCACATGCTTTCCATTGACATATATAACAATCAATTTGCAACATTAGGAACATATGAGAACATTTGTAAGATTATTCACATTTTAGTCACATTTGAGCACTATCACCATAGGAATTCGAAGAACTTTGTGAACTAAAACACATGACAAGTGTCACTTGAAAGGAGGCATACAATTTTTGATTCCAAATTTGCAAGACTTGCATCCTACAACCCTAGTTCATGCCTACGTAAACATGGCATTTTGTTTTTAGATGTCGTATTTAGCATAAATAAATTTCACAATGCAACATAAATAAGGCTATATAAATTTATGTAAATTGTCGGCACATGCATTCATTGTTCACATGTTGGACATGATGTTGGATAGTCAAGTGGAACGAGAAAATACCATCACCACTAAATCCCTACCTCCTATTTTGCCACACTATTTGGTGTATTTGTATCATTGTGAATTTTTTGCCGTTGTCAAAGTACCACCCCAAGCTATTGATGTTCTAGGATGCTTAATCAATCAATAACATTGAGACCTCCCACATGAATTTAAATGACATACAACATAGAGCCTAATCTCAAAAAGAGCATTTGATGAATGTGATCACTACACATTTTTCTACTTAAATTTGGTGTTGGATTTACTTCCATTTTGCAAACACAACAATAGTGGAATGTGACTTTTCTATTTTGGGTTGGGAAAAAGTTGAGTGTTGATTATCACTAACAAAAATATCTTATGAAGGGATAATGCAAGTGAAGCAATAGGATAGGTTGTTGTAGTTATGATGATCACATTTAATATCATGTAGTTTCTTTCATCAATACAACAAAAGCATAATGACTATTCTACTTATCATGCAATACAATGATACATGCCATGAATAGTACTAAATAGTCCATGAAGCAATGAAATCCAATGACATGTCATAAATAACAATTCAAGTTCGCCATAAATAAGCTAAATAATTTAAATGTGGTAGAGACTACTTTGAAAGAAACATACCTCAATTGCACCTTCAACTTAAAAAAATTCATGCCAATGGAAAACAACTGAAACTCCAAAATTAAAAGTGTAGTTATTCAATGGAAAGTGTCCTTAACAAGGGAGGATTAGGCTTTAACTACTAACTTTGTAAAAGTGCAATGCCCACATTACCATCTATTTCCTTAATTAAATTTATCTTTCTTAATACAATGCTTGCATTATTGTTTATTTCCTTAATCTAATTAGTTTTTCTTAGGGTATCTTGATGTTTCAAATGCACAATTCAAACACTACAAACTTGTAAACTCCCATGGACCTTTCATTTTTAGCTTGTTAAATGAAACACTCACATTCATTGAATAAAAATTCATTTATTTCAAGGTGACAATGCAACACCAATGCATGAGGCTATGTAATCAACCCTTAATTGCAACCCCACATCTCATTTGTGGTAAAAGTTGTGGTCATTGGACATTTTTAATCAAAAGGCTCTTCATAGGGTTCAAGTTAGTTGATTAATTTTGGTCATATCTTGAGTAGTGTTAAAAACCAACAAACTTCTTCAATTCTTGTTTCATGGAATTGAAATTATGAAATCATTGAACAACTCATTCTAAACTTCGATGGCCTTCTTGTGGATGCAAGGCAATGGTTTTAGTTGTTTATGGTGGTAACATTGATTGCATTCAACATGTAGTAGAAGTTACAAACATGATTTTGCAATTAATTTATGATGATGCTTGCATATATCTATTACTAACTTGTTTATCTTTTGCAAATCCACCTTCCATTATGATGAGCAAAGTTTGTTTGTAAACTAAAGTTCAATTCCCTTGGATTATTAATTTGTTTATTTTGTGCAAGTTTGCCTTTCACTATAATGAATATGCTTGTGGACTTTGCACAATAAATAAGGTTTAATTAACCCTTTAAAAAATGATTATAAGAACATTTTTTTTTTAACATTTAACATGCACTTCAAAAAATCACCACTTGCAAGAATATGTTCCCTACAAAGTGTGTCATTCTTTATCTATAGTTAATTCAAACTAGTTACAAAATTGAAAAATCTACCTTTGTTTTATAATCCCATCTTGCATATGTGGTAAGGGATATTACTATTCCATCGAAAATGTGTGTGCTACTTGAGTAGCCAATTCATCAACATCAAAAAATTAAAAGAAATAATTATTAGTTATATTCAATATTATGAAATTGTGTTTTGCCCAAAAGCACGTAAGTAATATATATATAATAAACATATTGCATATGTAAAATGATTGTTGAAGTTATGTTTCTTACATGAAACATGGTCGTTCAAACAAAACATGATCATGTATTCATGTGAACATCCCAAAGGGATATTGAAACTTTTATTTTGGGGCATCATACCATAAGGGAAAAAATGTTGGTATGCCCATATTATTATGGCTTTAGCCTTGGGCTTGTGACCAAAATTAGTATAAAACAAAAGGGAAATAGGTCAAAAATAAACCAAAGCGACAAATGCACTAAACACATTCCCTTGGCTACAAGGAAACGTGTGGGATTACAAGGAGTATGCAAAACCTTCAAGTACATTCCCACCTTTGGAAATTTTGAATCCCAGTTGAGTGTCCCATAACTTTGAAACAATGTTTGAAGGATCAAACTTTGTCCAAATTGGATCATTTTTAAACATTGAAAAAGGTCTTGAAAATTAAATATATAAAGTTGAGTTGCATTCCCCATTTGAAGATTTGAAACACAAGTTATAATCAAACCAATGGTTGGGAATCAAATTAGCAATTTGACTCTTGATAATTAAAAAATTTAACAAAGGAGTCAAATCACCTTTGATTGAAGCATGTCATAAATCGTTGGAAATATTTTTTGAATGAATACAACTTTGCCTTTGAAAGCTTTAGAATCAAAATCCATATGTGGGAGTTTTGAGCCCACAAAATAACATTACTTTTATCTTGGCAATATCAAGATTCCCACTTGGGAATCTTGAAATTTTATGCCACTTTGATATAGTCCCCACCACCATTTATAAAATCTATTATTAAAAAAGTGATGATTCAAATTTGGGTTGTGATGAATCATGTGAGCATGTGTCTCTTTGTGATTTTGTTTTTACACCATTATGCTTTCAATTTTGCACAAATTGCTTTTTTTTTTTAGTTTGTTCAATTTGATTTCATCTCAATTTCAACTTTGTGAACTCATTCTAGTCCCATCCCAAACTTCCACACTTTTTTTCTTTGTGAGAATTAAGGAACATGCTTTAAGTTTACATTTCATTGCAAAATTGAAAATTTATGTGTTTTTTACCCTTGATACCACTTAATGGACTTAAGGGTGTATCATATATAATCTATTAAAGTTATAGGTGCCCATAAAACAAACACACATATCAATTTCCCATTTTAAATTTTTTAATTAAAAATATTTTCACAAAACATTTCAAACTTCACGTGATTAGAATTTTGTTCAAGTGCATTAGTGGTTGTGCTTATTCCCATAGTGGGTTTTGCATATTTTGACACAATAATTTTAAATGCATGTTTTTCAAGGTCCATATGGCAATTATACAAATTCCATTCATTCCATCTTATTTTAAGTTCAAAGAATGGCCACCTCATGGTCAACAATGCTTAAAATAAACATATTATTCATTTTTCAAATGACCAATTTTATTCATCAAAGGAAAATTGGGGATTTTCTTTTCAAATTATTGAAATAACCACCTACAAATGCATGAAAATCCCCAAAGTATCACAAGTTGATAGGCAACTAAATAGCAACTTAAAATATAATTGAATCGCCACATGGGTGACAAGGCAATTTTGAAAAATATAATAACAAACACACCAATAACCCTACCCCCAACCCACCTCATATTCTATTGTCAAAACAAGTTCATCCATATTACTACCATCATTTCAATGTCATTCAAATTTTGCTTGAAACCAAATTATATCATCATTATCATCAACCAAATTTGAAATCTATCATCCCACCTTCCTTTTTTTTCATTCCCTTTCACTTTAGCTTCTCTCATTTCATTTTGTTTCATTTCACACCCACCTTGTTGAATTTTTATAACACATTCATCCACTATATTTTTTGTCCATTTTTTAATGTTAATGACACCACATTGCAAATCATATTAGTGTCATGTTCTAGCACAATTTCAATCTAAGGTTTGTTTAATGTTGAATTTGATTGTAATTTGGTGGTGCTAATGGTGCACACATATTCTTGAACACAATTATTCTTCTAGCTATGTGTTTAACGGGGATTTTTAGTCACAACAAAGTTCATCACTAATTTGGTGTTATTTACTTGTTTTGCTCAACACTAGTGGTAACCCGTGCCTGCAAGGCACAGACGGTTTTAGATGATTTTAAAATTTTCTAAAAATAATGGTTTAAAATATCCTTTCTTCTAATAGTAAAAAATAATCCAATCTTATAATTTCAATTTGCAACGTCCTTTAGAGTCGGACGGGCTCGGCACCAGGCACATCGATGGTCCAATGGTCCAATGGTCACATTCTTTTTGGGTTGTCCAGTGGCCCAAAAGCCACAGTCGACCAATAACGCAAGGGCCCAAAAAAATCCCTTGTTCATACTGCTGGCCATTGTTTTGTAACGTGTGTGGGTGCGTGTGTGTGTGTGTGTGCGATTTTCTCCACTAGCTGAAAAGTTGTGTTCGACCAATCACAAACCATTATTTTCTGGGCCCAACAGAATTCATCCTATTCACATTCTACTAACATTGATTTTGTCCACTGGCCCAAATTCTTCGTTCCACCAATCACAAACCGTTTTCGAGGGCCCAAGAATGTTGTACCTATTCACACACGTTCGTTGTAGACACTTTGACATAACTACGTGGGTGTGTGAAGTATGTCCCACTGGCCGGGAATCTACCGTCAACCAATCACAAACCATTTTCTAGGCCCAAAATTTGTTCCCTATTCACACTATTGATGATTTGAGGTAACGTCGGCTTGTAGGCAGTTTGTCCACCGGCCAAAAATCTAGAATCAACCAATCATGATCCATTTCCAGGGCCCATTTTCAATTGATCCTATTCACATTATTACTGAAGCAGTTAGGTGAAGATTAGTGTTTTTGTACGAAACCCCGTCCATCTTTTACTTAACTCGTTTTTTTCCTTTTTCCTGCGGCAGAAAGAAAACCCAGGGCGCCATCCGATTAGCTCCTATGGGAAGAAGGCATGGAAAGTAAACGGACTGAAGTGGAAAGAAATGGGTAACGAAGTGTAAAGTAAAAGAGAAATCCGAAAGTAACAGAGCCAATGGGATTACGCCAGAGAGGTAATGAAAGCGAAATGACATCAGAGAAAAAGAAGCTGCGTACAGAAAGAAAGAAAAACTATGAAGAAGAAGAAGAAAGAGGGTACCAAAGAAAAAGGGGCCATGAATCGAAAGAAGTAAGAGATAAGTAAAAGACAGACAGACACATTGACGGACGTAGTGAATTAATATATAGGATTGATTAACCATGTGTTATGAAGATTTATTGTATTTTTTATTACAAAACATCACAAAGTAAAAATTTATATTATTTTCCACGGGGATATAACTTAGCCTCCTTATGGAACATTAGAGTTCATGTTTCAAGGTGCATGAATAAAAATGATATAAAAAAAATTCAATGAATTTTGATATATGATTATGATCTAATTCAGTGTGTAACCAAACATGTAGCCTATTATTGAAATTCTAACACATGAATTGTCCCTTAATCACCATTCAAATGTGAACTTCCCACTATTACACATTACTAGTGACAATCAACTATTTTATTTTATTTTTATGTTTTCATATGGTTTTCAATAATTCATCATTATTTATATCAATGTCAAATTTAATGTAAATTAATATACATTTCATGGACATGAAAAAAGATGTGTTAATTTGTTTTTTCATATCCATGTTGGTGGAAGGGGGAAAAAATGAGGTAGTTATTAGAAAAGTGGGGGACAATTATTTAAAAAGATAATAGGAAAAGGAAGTTATTATTAAGAAATATATGAAGTATTTAGGTTTGAAAATGAGGTAATTATTTTTGAAATTGTCTTTGGAATGGTCCATGGATGATTATAAGAAGGATTCCAAAAAACTCCCCCATATACCAGTTTCAATCAATTACTTGTCATTGGAATTAATTATAACACACATGAATTGTCCCATAATGACCATTCAAATTAACCAATATTAAATAAAATGCTTCACAATTGAATAAAAATTTAATTATATATGTGATCCATTTCTTGTCGAACTTGGAATACTTGCATAATATCCATATTTATGGATGGCCAACAAATTGTTGATGATTATTGACACATAGATTAAAGATTGTATGAAATGTGTTTAAGGTTATATAATTTTGAGTGTTTGATATCTAATCAAAGTTGTAATCTCCTAATGGCCCTAATTGTGTTTGTTATGAAGTAATACAAAGGTTTACACCAAGGAAATGGCTAATTAAACTATGAACATTATTTATTTTAATGAATGCATGTTTATAAATTTTATACATAAGAAAAAAAAATAGTTTGTCTGTGTGTCTATGTGAAGATATTTGAACTACCTACATACATACCTTATGGACATAACTAAATTACATACCGATCTTACCAAGTGAAAGGTCCATATATGACATTTGTGAAAATCTTCAACCCCTTTTGATTATTCACTCACATGTAATTTTTTTGCATAAGCAATGGATCACAATCAATGTGAATTCTTTGTGATGCATTTGAAGAAAAAAATATGAAAACACATGCACTATATCATGACTCAATTTCTTGTATTATAAGCTACAAATTTGTTCCATAAATCCCATTTCCATGAAAAAAAAATGACTTTTCAAGTTTAGAAATACTTGATTAAAAAAATGAAATTGGATTAACAATTTCTTTTCAATAATGTGTTTTTATAATGTGATTAGCAATTTTTTAATGTCCAAATTTTTTTCAAATGAATAAGTTTTAATTTATGTTAAAAGCTCCTTTATAAAATGGACACCTTTGACAGAGTTATTTCAAAAGCCCTTAATGTTGACCATTGAATGTCATGGATTTCAAATTGAATTCTTGAACATGTGTATTGGTGAGTTATCATGATGTTGTGATTATCGTGACTTCAAAATGGCACCATGATATATATATATATATATATATATATATATATAGTTTGTCCTTTTTTATTCCTATGACTACGAATATGCCCAACAACATGGCCATTACATTACTTTGACATGCTTACAAGATTCATGAGTTCTTCAATTGGTCAATTGGTGAAATAGGTGAGCCTTAACATTTTAATGTACCATTGAAAATTAACTTTTAGGACTAACATAAAGTATGGAAAAATAATATATAACTCCAAAACATTCATAACTTAATGTGATTTTTGAAAATGTAACATGATTTTCCACGATTTGATTAGTGGTATTTTAATCATAAAAAATCAAATTGAAATTGAATACCATGAGGATGTGCAATGTATGTTACTATTGATGATGAATAAACACCAATTATGAATTTAAATAAAATGTAAAGGAAATTGATGAATTTTATGTAACATACACAATGTGTCGGATTTTATGAATCCAATTTTGGACATGGGAGGAATAATGACAATGAATATAAATTTCAAAATTAAAAATTAATATGAAGTTTTGGGTATCACACTTACTTAGAAGAACTTTTGTGAGAATTGAAATTAGGCCAACCCACATCATAAGTTTGACATAAATTTTCATTAGCAAGATTGTATAATGAATATACTTCATTAACATGTGATGGTGTTCTCATAAAAGCTTAGACCACAAAAGCTTGTACAAATGGTTATTGAACCCCTTAGGAAGTTATTTTCAACTTTCATATAACATCATACACATGAAAGCCATCAAGGTTACATTTACCCTTCAATTTTTTTGATTCCTTCAATTTTTTTTGCAAGGGTTCTATTTCCATTTCAAAACTACATTCCTTTCTCTCTTCATCAAACTTCTCACAACAAGTTAAATTAAACCTTATTAGTTATAGGACCATCAATCATGTATGTCAAGAATTTGTAATTTAGTCTTCCAATTAAGTTTGATGGCAATTGGTAATTTTAAAGATTTTGAACCAAAGTAAAACTTGTGATAAGACTACAACCACAATGTTATCCAACTCAACATCTCAAGTTGAACTCATATTATTTTTTATTCTAAATAATGAACTTGTGTTGATATGAATGTTGAATGAAACAATAAACCAACTTATTAGGTGTCATAACTATTGTTTGAATACCCCCAAAAATGTGTTTTCAAACTTTTCTATCACAACAACACCCAATTATAATGTGCAAACAACTTTAAATTATGAATAATTTGACTCAACTTGTTTTCTTATAAACAATTCATTATCAACAAAGGTTTTCATGTATGTAATAAATGAGGAACTAACCATTACTTGAAAACACTATGTAAATGTGCTCATTTATTCAAAAGGACTAGAGTATAAATATGACTACATCATTTATCAATTTGGAATCTTATAGGAAGAAACATTGTATTATACAAAAACTACATATTGATTTTTTAATTTTAAAAAAATCATTTTTATTATTAATGAGAGATAATATGATATTATTACATTTATTAATCAATTAAACTTCTACTAAATCTTACATGTAAGTAATGAATTTTGATGACAATCTTTTTGTTCGAATAATACGAAAAACCTATGATTTGAAATTAAATATTAGATAGTAATCATGAAATTGATTTTCGAAGTCATTCAAAATTGTTGAAAATCACATTGAAAAGGGTTAACTTGTGATTTCACTGCTTTTCAAATTTCCAATGTGTTCACATTTTAATACACGTTGCTTATATGCCAATTATTTGTAATTGAATATTTTTGAAAGTTAAAACATTTGCACTAATACACAATTGATGTTATTTTAAAAATATATAATTACATAATATATTTTGCCATTAAATTGGAATGAAATGTTTTAGTATGAAATTTGTATTTTCACATCAAAATTGATGTCAACCAATTATTCGATTACAAACACACTATTAAGACCCACACAATGTTAGATTCTTGTGAAGAAAATTAGCCCAAAAAAATATCGTTCCATAAGAATGATCCAAAGAATATGCGTATGTGGATGTAGCAAAACTCAAAATCAATGTTCTATTAACCCAAAAGGTTGATGTGTTTTAACAAAGGAGAATAGGTTATTCATTTTTATATTTAGACACCATGGCAAAAGGAGAATGAGTATTTTTTATCGGCACCAAAAGTGTGTTATAGTTGATGTGACCATTAGGGCCAATGAATAAAAGTTGTTTCATAGCTTGATTCATAATGTTTCATGTTTACACTTTAAAACTTCCCTTGTCCATTTGTAATGTGCCCATTTTTATTTGTATTCTTTTGTATTTTGTTGTTATGCTTCTTTCTTTATATAACCATGATGGTACTTGACATTTAACATTTGATGGTATGTCATATTGCATCACATCATATTACAAGCAAGAGGACTTAGCATTGTGTTTGACTGCATTGAATGATAATGTTAAGAAAAGTCATCCATCATGATGCCCTAATGTTTTCATAATTGATTATGCCCAAGGGGAAATCGATAAATATGCATGCATTTTACAACATACACAACTTGTGAAAATAGATTACTAGTTGTTTTTATCATGTGTTTCATCATGATGTTCCATTCTTTTGTTCATAAACACATTAATTCCCAAGTATTGGATCCCTCTTCAAACTTGCCATCTTCCTCTCTTGCATATATATATGACATTATGATTTTCCTCTACTTTTTTCATGTGAAAAGAAGATGGGAAAACAAGCATGCATCCATTTATTAAGATAGGTGCATCTATTTACTTGAATTCTCAACCCCATTATCATCAATTGTTGTCTAAAATAGTCATGAGTACAAGATCTTATAAATTTTTTTTTCAAAACTTTCAACTTAATTATAGATAATTATGCCATCTATAATGGGAATTTTCCATGGTGGATTAGATCATTCATGTTGTCAAAAACAAATATGTTGTCAATTGATTAAAAAACCTTTAAAGTTAGTTTGCAAATATTAATTTACTTCAATTTCTTATTTCTTTAATTGAATACATTTCTTGCAATAGCAACTCCAATCAACTAATCTTGAACCAACATCATGGCATTTGACATCAAATATTTGGTGTTTGACTTAAGATCTCTTGGTTGGTTTATCATCTTTTTAAAGAAAAAGAAGTGGCTAGTAGAAATGATAGAAGTTCCTTGTTATTCCATGCCACAATGCTTTGTTGCACCTTTTGTAGAGGTGTAAAAATACAACGCTGGAATAAACAACTACCTTTTTTGGTACATCCTTCAATTGTTGCATATTGGCATGATGTCCAATAGAAGTAGCAGAAGTTTAGGAACTATCAACATGCTTGCACCCAAACATATGTAAATATTCCATTGGATTCAATTCAAGAGGAAATAACATTTATTCTATGGTTAGTATTTTATTATTGATGTAAGGTTTTGTTGAGGTTAGCTTGACAAATATGAAATTGGGTAAAATCTAGAAATCAAGGTTTGTAATAATCTAGTACTAAGCGAATAAATGGGGATTTTCTAATTGCAAACTTATTTTCAACAACAACATTCAAATTATAAAAGACTTTGTTAGGAACCACATTCAAGTAAATCCTTGTTATTGTATGCCTACTTGATGAACCAATTACATTAAATCAATCACAATCAAAGACTCAATGATTCTTATGCAAACAAGAAAGCAAAACAAATACAAGCAAGTATTGCCTTACCTTTTTTCTTTCTTCATTTATAACTCTTCCCTTTGAATGAATAACAATTATGTTACAAAAATCCTTATTTTTTCATTTATTATAGTAGCACCATCTTTTACAACACAACCCATTTTTCATGTAAAAAAACAACTACCTTCCCACTACAAAGTACTAATTTTCACTTTGGGTTTTTTTTTCTTTAACGATCATGCAAAAGTCCTTTCAGTTAGTTGTTGATTTCACTTCCTTTTCCTTTTTTTAGATTGGGCTAGTTCCTCCACCTTTTCCTTTGTCTCCTTCTTTGCACCTTGTGCTTGGCTTCTTCTTCGAAAGCTTTTTCTCCTTGTCTATTTCCCTATTTGCACATTGTGTTTTGCTTCTTCCCCAAGTGCTTCTTCCCCTTCTCTATATCCCTCTCTACACATTGTGTTTGGCTTCCTTTTCAAAAAAAAAAAAGACTTCTTCTATTTCCCTTTTTGCACATTGCATTTGGTTTCCTCCTTAAAAGCTTCTCCTCATCTATTTCCCTATTTGCACATTATGCTTCGCTTCCTCCTCAAAAGTTTTTTCTCCTCTTCAATTTCCTTTTTTGCACATTACGTTTGACTTCTTCCTCAAGAACTTCTTCTCCTACTCTATTAGAACTTGTGTAAGGACCCCAATTAGTGAAGGCAACAATAGCAAACAAAATGCTTTTGGTGGCAATGAGACCAAAAAAATGATGTCAAGGATTTTGCAATTTCCAACCCTAATGCCACCCACTATTGGCCATTCCAACAAATGGGTCATTCTCCACATCGCATTGTGTGTGTGTCACATCATGTGTTTATGCATCATGTTGTGTGTTTGTATGTCACATCATGAAGTTTCATGTCACATCATGTGTTTTTGCATTGCACCATGTGATCCAATGTCGCATTGTGAATAGATGATAAAAATGAAACATCTTATATATAAAAGCAAACATGGTGTCCGTCTGTCTGTGGCGACAAAAACAAGACGAGGTCCTGAAACGAGTGAGGTCCTCAAAACCTTCGAGGACCTGAACCGAGCTGTCTGTCTGTCTGTCTGTCACGACAAACAGGGCAGGGCAGGGCAGGGCGGCCAGTTAAAAGTTTCTAAAGAAAACTAAAGACTACCTTTTTTTTCTTTTAGCTACTGTCCGTCCCGATTAAGGGGACGGATGAAATGTCCGTCCGGCTTGATGACGGGACGGATTTAGGGGAAGACCAGAAAAAAAAAATTTAGGCCTTGGACAACCCAGAGTCAATTTTATTTTATTTTTGTATTGACCAAGACTACCTTTTTTTTCTTTTAGCTACTGTCCGTCCCAATTAAGGGGATGGATGAAATGTCCGTTCGGCTTGATGACGG
>Ga0116231_10011262_pt1 | contig 13875 bp, 7 predicted proteins | sample S1TSphgellanicum_2_FD_89695 | JGI IMG/M metagenome (GOLD analysis project Ga0116231, IMG submission 89695) | Host-associated microbial communities from peat moss isolated from Minnesota, USA - S1T2_Fd - Sphagnum magellanicum MG | ecosystem: Host-associated > Plants > Peat moss > Unclassified... | reverse complement strand
TTTTTTTTTTTTTTTAAACGGCCCAAAAAAAGAAGCCCAAAAAAAAAAAAAAAAAAAAAAAAAAATTTTTTTATGCCCAAAGGGCCAATTTTTTTTTTGTTTTTTGCCAAAAAAAAAAGTTTTTTTTTTTTTTTTTTTTTTTTTGGGGTGTTGGGGTTTTATAGTAATCAATTTTTGAAATTAAAAATAAAAATCATCAGATTCTCTATGAAGTTCCAATAGGTAGCCAGAAATATGGAAGGATGCTTTATATAAATGATTTTCATTTTTTTTAATAGCCAAATTTGGTTAAATCCTTATATATAGATGATCACCACTTCAGCTACATCACAAAATTGGGGAAAAAAATTTTAAATTTTTTTTTAAATTTTTTAAAAAAATTGAGCAATTTTGAAACATGACTCTCTTTCTTTCTCTCTCTGTCTAGTATTGAGTATCAACCCTTGTTGGGTGGTTCTCTCTTTTTTAGAAAGAACCGAAGGATAAGCACTAGCTATACAAACACTTGACCAATGGCTCTAATAAAATTGAAGAACCACATTCGACCCATTGACCATGGTTCTAAGAGAATTGAAGAGAATCGCATTCAACCCATTGACCATGGTTCTAAGAATATCGAAAAACCACATTCAACCCATCCATTCCACGGTCCTAAGAAAACAAAAGGAATCAATTAAATAACCTACCCTAAATGCGCCCGTTCAATTGTCAATTCTTTCCTAAAAACTCATCTCGTCAACTCTTTGAAATGATAAAAGAAAACCCTAACCCTAATCCTAAGGTTAGAACTTTAGAACAAAAAATAAGAAATCGCCTACTAAAACTAGAATCTAGTATCTCCCTTATATTTGAGCAAGAGTAAACACAAAACATGTAACTCTCTCTTCTTTATTGTAACATAGAGAGATAATAAAAGCTAACTCTCTTGTTGTACTTCCGAGAGACCGAGAAGAGATCACATACCATAGTACCTTGGCCATTTCAACACATGTCCATTGAATAGTTAATTAATTTTTTAAAAATTCATTTCAACAAATGCAATATTCCTAAATATTCACTATTTTCTTTCACAATATTTTTTGATTTGGAAGAAATAATTTTTGAAAATTTCAACATTTTTGAAAATAATATAATTAGTGTCGAATTGGCCACGTACTTAAGGTACTAGATTCAATAGATTCAAGAGTACTATTTGCCATCTATTTGGGTGGTTGATTGTGATCTCATTTTAGGGTGTTTTGAAGGGATTAGTAGTAATAACTTATACCTAAGGCCACTTAAGATTCAATTGAAAGTGTTGTTTGTGTCTTCTTCTTCAAACTTGCCTACGCTTAATTTCTATTGTACAATTATTATAAGCCCAATAAAACCCAAAAATCTTTGGGTGTTTTTGGGGCTATCACTATTGACCACCCTAGGGCTTCCTTTTTGTTTCCTTTTCCTAAACCCTAAACCACCCATATGGCTCAATATGGCTCTAATAGTTTTTGGAGTAGTGCCAAGATGTGGGGATTTTTTTTATAAAAATTAACTCTTTTTTTTGGGGTAAATGATTTGGTGATTCATTTAATTTGAAACAAACAACAAGCCTTTCAAGTTATTCATCTTCTTATGGCAAATTCTTGTAGGTTAGTCGATGTCTTTGGGGGGAGAATGCCTTTGATGGCTAATATTGTGGCTAGGGTTTTTTTTAAGGATAGGGGATGGTTGTTTATGTGGCTTCTTCTATGCATGGTTCATTAGTTGGGTGACCACCTTATGATTTTTCTTGTAACTTTCATGTGTTATTGGTCAAAAATTAAATAATATTTTTGGTTATTTTACTGGAGTTTTTTGGTTTCATTTTGTTTTAGCCATTTCAAGATTTGTAACATGAAAGTTTTTCGCTATTTTGGGATGCAAAGTTCAAAACCATTACATGTTGAATAATAGAATTTGTTACAACAGAACATGATCAACACATGAAATTGGAATCAAAACCTATGTATTTTTGCGTCAATCTTTTTATGGGCTTTGTTTTCTTCTAAGCTACAATCGTTTCATCATACAATAAAGTTTCCAAAAAAAAAAAAGTTTTGCCCAAACATCTTCACACATATTTAAGTGTGTTTTCAATTAATTGCACGCCTTGTTTTTCATGAAAACAAATGTGCTAAAACCTCATTTGTCTTTTACAACCTTAAAACTTACACCATACAAAATTTAGCAAGCTTTGAACCATTCATGCATTTTCAAGGTCAAAATTTGGTTAGCCTCAAGCCTCAACCATAGTTGGTGGAGGGGATTGTAATCCTTTGTATCCATTTCCATGGTTTCAATGAAATTGTTATCCATGGTCCAAATCAACAAATGTGATTGATTGTCCAGCCATGCCATTCAACATAACATTACATCATTTTTCAAGTGTAAACAAAATAATTTTGGGCATTGCAAAATGATCCTTTGGAATGGCCAAATGATGGATGAAATTTGATTTTGCATCACGATTCACCCAGTAATGCCAATAGACAATTCCCATGGCTTTCATGAGTTCACAATATGGGAATTGATATTGTAACTCATAAAAAAACTAAGATGTTGCTTCAAAACATTATACCTTCACAATTTGCAAATGTTGTTCCCATGCAATGTAGGAGAAAATGGATCCATTTGCAATGTTTGCAAATCATCAATATGCAACCAGACTAGCTTAGTACTCCCATGAAATACACATCACACAAAATCAATGTTAGGGCGAGTAAGATTCCCAACCAACCCACACTAGTGATAGAGTTTCATTCCAAAAGTTGATCAAGTTGTTGAAACAACAAAGGCATCAACCTTGAATATGATATTGGTTGCATTGTAATAACACCATATATAAAATCTCAATGTGTATTAATTTTACAACCTTGACAAAATCCATAATGTATAAATGTTTTAGGATGAACCATTTTGATAAGTTTATGCTATAATCCAAGTAAGGGCATGAAGTAATAGAAGCCAAGTGGAATATGAACATTAAACAATACTATGATGTTGGCTTTAGCTACATCACATGCAAGTTTATTTGCGCACATATACATGATGAGGGGTTTGTATTTTGCTAACATGTTTCATGCTTTCAAAGATCTTTAATGCCTTCACATCCAACAAAATAACAAATCTTTTAGGACTAAGAACTTTCTTGCCAACTTCAAAAAAATAAAAATACACTCCAATAAGCAACTTTTATATTTTGTCAACAATCATAGCCAAGTCAATCCTATGTGCAACACAATGGACAAGCATAAAAAAAGGGATCCATGTCATGTTTGATTTGAGTTGTGATTCCATTGCACACAGTAGTAAACATAGACCTTGCATTCATTCCAAATGACACCAACATTTGGCCCATTGCTTGAACATTCATATCCCAAAACTCAAGAAAACATGCAACAACACTTGGGTCATATTTTCAAGGGTAAGCAAAATGGGCATTTGTTTGCATGTCTCAAGCAAACATGCATGAATCCCAAACCCAACAACTACTGTTGTTTATAGACACCTCATTAGTAGGTATGGAAAACAACACCTAAAACCTCTTTCATTCTACATGTCACAATTTCATAGAAGACCATTACCATCTCCCACCTAGACGAATCATTTTAATGTTTTTTGGGGTTGTGATTGAACTTTAAAAATGCAAACAAATGCTTAAAGCTTTCATATTTTGTCATTGTTTGACCTTGACTTGAAACATGAAAACAACATACAAATTGGGTTTTCTTATGCCTATCCTTTCTATCCATGCCCACACATACATGCTAAAATCATCCATTGACTAACAATGCGAAGCAAATTGCTTTTCATTTTTCTAATGAATATTGCTACTTTCAAAATAAATTATCCCCTTAGGATAACCAAGGGTATCTACCAAGGCTTTCTTACTACCACAATGCTTGCACAACCCATCAAGCTTGGGGCACAACAATTTGTTGCACCTTTCAATGTGGCTATAACCCTTGCATCTTGCTTGTGAAACCTTATCATTTGAATTCACTGCAAATTTCACCCAAGGGAAATTCAAATCATGTCCTAAAAGGTTTCATTAGGCTCATACATTTTTTTCAAGTCACAAATTACTCTAACTAGGAATGATCAAGTTCATGAAAGGGAGGTGAGGCTTTAGCAATATTTACAATGGTAAAAGTGTAGTTAGACATTGCAACATGTGGAGGAGTGGATGACCCAAAGATCAAATTCCATTTGAAGTTGGAAGGTGTGATAAGTGGCGCCATATTGGAAAAAAACATAACATTACAAAGAGGATTGGAAGCAAACATAAGCACAAAGACATTACCATAAGCACAATGATGATGATTAAGAGTTCCCAAGTTTCCACTTATAAAAACACAACAAATTTTCATGGGTCTTCAAATAGATCATGGGACACAACTTTAGGAAAGTGTGAAGTTTGAATTGAGAAATAAAAGGTGCAAATAGTAAACCTCTTGTTGGGTTCAAGCTACATCACAATTGGAATTGTGAAGTTTATTGTGAGTTGTGATGCAAAAATATAGGGTTGCAAATTTTTGCCCTCAATGACAAGATTAGATGATACCAACCAACTTTGCCATAGGCATCATTTTGAAATCCTTAGATCCAACCATTGTTTATATTTCATGTTTCAATTAATCAATAATTTAAGTTTGTGTTGATTTTTTTTAATCTACTTATAAATAATATATCATGAGAACATATAGATAAGTTTGAAATCAGTTTGATGAATAAAAACACATTAAAGTATTTTGAAAACAAGATTAATTAATGTTTTTATTGTTTAAAAGACTTGAAACAATTTGAAAATGACATATTTTTAGAATTAAAAAAACCTTAATATAATAATATAATGTATTTTTAAAAAACTCAAAATTTTCAAGAATGTTTGAAAACAAATAGTCATTTAAAGGTGCATCTTTGGTTCATTATATTGCGCTTGGATCCCTCATGAATCTTTGAAGGCTTCAAGATTGAAATGCACACATCATGCATACACTAAACCTTCATAAATAAATAAATAAATAAATAAATAAATAAATAAATAAATAAATAAATAAATAAATAAATAAATAAATATATATATATATATATTGTCCTTTAGAATCCATGAAACATGAAATGCAACCACTTTACATACAAACCCAAACCTTTAGTCATTCATAAATGTTAAGGAGAAAATATCCTTGGGTGTTATCACTAAAAACGTCACACACTCATTTTACTAAACCCATATTTAAAATTTAGAAAAAAAATATGAAAGATCTAAATAAAATATTTTCATTAGAGTTTTTGTGAAAGTACATTTACTATGTTGTATTAAAATGTCAAAATTGTATCAATAATATTTTGTAATTTGATGTTCCCAATCATTATATTTAAAAAATGTTTTAAGATTGTGATGATGTCTCCTTTCCTTGAACTTTTTGGTTAAAAAGACTTAAGTTTGAAACATGTTTTGATTTTTTCTTAGGAAATTTCTAAGGTACCTTTTATGATATTTTATTTTATTATTTTGAATGTAATTAATTGAATAAATATAATATAATTATGAAATTTCAAAGTTTAAAAGGTGATTCTTCAAGGGGTCATGACAAATTTGAATATTAATTTGTAATGAATTTCATTTTTATTTTCCAATAAAAACTTAAGATCATATACTTACACATGCAATGGATAAACATGAAAAAAAATCTATAATTATGAAAAAAATTAAAGGAAAAAAATTATTTGAATATTATTTAATCATTTTTGGTTTTTGGAGTATTATGAAAGTTCAACATGCAAAAATATTCTTGGGTGGTACTACTAGAATTTTAAAATATTTTTTCCTAATGAACTTTCATAACTCAATAAATTGTTGTGGGTGTGATTGTTAAGTGACCAACACAAGACTTGAAGAAGGAAATGGTGAGGAAAAACATAGAGGAAAATGAAGATGGCAAGTCATGATAGATGAAAGGGGAGGTGGTGGCTTCCCCTAACCAAAGGTTGGGATGGGAAATGACTATTGTATTATTGCAAGGTGATGTGTGGTGCTAAGAAAACCTTGTGTGTTGTCTTTCAAGGCAACAATTCAACAATGCTTACCCCCCTTGAACAATGAAAGTATCATTTTTTTCCCAAACATTTTTTAGGCTACCCATTTACATCACCTTATAAAAGGTTGCCACTTGATGAAAAATCAGTAATAAAAAAAAATGTTGATTGTGATCCATAAAACACTATCCAATAATATAATGTTCATGGAAAAAATAAAATGGAAGCTTGTTAAACTTGATTTTTTGCAAACATTGGGAGAGCCTTTGTTTCCTTCATAGTTAATGCATATTTGTTTGAAACCTTGACATGAACAAAAGTGAAAATTTCTCATGGGTTTGATCAAAACCTTGAACTTCCTTCCTCCATTGCAAAATGTGATATCTAAGTGTTTAGGCATGACCACACATTTCAAGCAAATAATTGATGCACAAATGTGGGTGTTTTCTTGTGTGAATAAAAATTGTCAAGTCATTGAGCAAGTTTGCCAATAATTTCTTAACAATGTTTTCTAGGAAAAATCAAAACAAAAGTTACCATACTTCTTTGGAGCCTTTTATGTTCCATAACAAAAAATTTCAATGATTGAAATAACAAGTTCCCCCTATCCACAATGCATATAAATTTTAACAATTTCACCAAAAATTTCCATTTTAATTTTTAAGCAAAGAAACAAGTGTTTATATATTTATTATTTCCCCCCCAATGTTGTGATGTAGTTGAAATGGTGATCATCCATAATATGACTTAGCCAAATTTGGTGATAAAAAATATGAATTTAAAAAAAAATAGTATCCTTCTATGTTTTTGGCTACCTATTAAAACTTATGTAGAATGTGACGATTAAAAAAAGTCAGAATTTGGTAGTAAAAAACCCAAAAAAACACTTACTTTTTACCATTTTGGAAAACAAATTCATCATTTGGCAAACATTCACACAAAAAAGAAGAAGCTCTGAACTATGTTGACAACTAGATTTGAATTCATTGGAAATTAATTGAAACTTAATATTAGGCTTATAAAAATAGAGCATAAATTTGATAAAACTATGGAAGAACAAAACGTAAGGTCCGATGTAAATGAATAAAAGAAGGTTGGAACCATAAAAACCATATCAACACTTAATATACATGAATGCATTTACATTATTTGATTGTTTTATAATTATGTGGTGATTTATTAGTGATCTAAATTAATAATGAAATATGGATTAATAGTCTTATACAAATGAATTATGAATAAGGTAATTTGTGAGAATGTGTATTGTTAATGTGAATAGTTGAGATGCATGAGCAACAAGATTATTCATGGAAATCAATGTGTTGAAAGAGGTTATCAAACATCACCTATGGTGTAGAGGTTTGAGAATGATGTTGTGACCTTTTTGTCAATGGTTGAAAAATCTTGTCACCAACTTGTAGATGGATGAAAAACATGTAACCTTCCTTTCAATGGATGAAAACTAATTATCTATGTCTATATGAATGAAATATCCAAGAAAAATAAAATCCCCAAAAAGTTATGTATCATGAATGATGGGAGGAAGACTAATCAAAAGCATGGGAACCTTTAAACTAGAGGTTATGTGATTTCTTTTCATGTGTTGAATTAATCCTACTATCCATGAATTGAACATCTTCACCTTCTTCCAAAACTAAAATTGAGTTAGAACTTTTGATTTGTGAAAAATGAAAAGTAACAATGCAATTTTTGCTTCTATCAAATGGATGATTTTATTTGGAGTAGTCAAATGGAATACAAAATATTGACACAACAATTGAAATGCCACAAACTAGTAATTTTCATTTTATAATGGCTTAGAAAGTTGTGTGTCACAAGATCACTAATTTTTTTATCACTCCTCCATTACATCAACCTTCTTAAAATTTAAGGCACAAATGTATGTCTTAAAAACAAGTCAAAAAAATTGTTGAATGCATCTTGTTCGATGATGCCTTTTTAATCAATGATAGTGCTTTTGGTTGCCCATTAGGTTTCCAATGATTTTCAAAACCCTTCTTCACCCAAGAAAATTGCACAAATTTTTAATTCTTTGTCAAAGGCCACCAATTTGGGGTGGCCACAAAACTCCACACAAACGTTTAATTCATACATGCCATTGGTCAAAAATGGAATTGGGGTGGGTGTGTTGGTTGGAAAGTATAAGGGGATGGTGAGCAACCAAGATGCTTCAATCCAATCAACACAATTTTTTCCTTTTGATTACTTGTGGAAAATATACTCCTAATCTTTCTTTTTTCCATTTGGAACCAAAAAAAAAAGGTCGCAAACTACTACATATGGATGAAGGGATAATACAAGTTACACTACCAAATATGGTGCACCCACTCATACACAACATTTGTACATTAAAATAACATTATCTTGCTTTTCTAATTCATTTGTGACAAAAAGTTGATATATGTTGTACATTTGTTCCCCAAAAATAAAAATAAAAAGTTGATATTTGTTATGTATTTAAAAAAATAAAAAATAAAACCCTTTGAGTCCTATGTTCTTAATTAGTTGAGACATCCACTCCAACACTAAGTACAAATTACAATTCATCCAAATAAATGAATTGAAATCATCACTTTTATAATCCAAGAATTAATTCTCAATTTATAAGCCTCATTTGTGAAAAGTACCTTGGTTTTTTTTTATAAGGTTTTTGATTGATTGAAAGTAAAAGAGAAAAGCCTAGCTAGAGCATCCCCCCCCTTTTTTTTTCCAGCTATATATAGCCAAAGATTAAAAATAAAATAAAATAAAAAGTGCTAACATTGAATGTTTTTTGAGAATTTAAAATGGCCATAAATTTGACCCCCAAAAAAAAGAAAAGAAAAGAAATATTGCTAGATTTCTATTACATGGTTCAAGTAAAGTAGCCAAAAATATAGAAGAATGTTAAAAGAATTTTACTTTCACATTTTCTTGTAGCCAAATTTAGTTTAAAATTTTATTATATTATGGATGACTACCACTTCAACTACATCACGAAATTGAACCCAAAAAAGAACATAGAGCTAGCTATAGAGGGATTGCTAAACCCTAATAATTTCAGATGATAGGTAACAACCCAAAACCCGATAGTAATTTGTGTCGAATTATATAACCCAAAACCCAATAGTAATTTGTGTCTAATTATATAACCCAAAACTTTGATAGTAATTAGAGGTGTGTCCAATTAGAGATGTTAAATTGAAGCCCTAACTAAGGGGGCTAATTTCCCAATTGGCAAAAAAAAATTCCCTCAAGGCTAGTGCACAAAGATGCACATCACCCAATGCATGACTTTGTGCAATATTGAATATTTCTTCTCCTTCAAAGTTACCAATTCTTTGTTCCTTGTGTTTTTTGGTCCTTTGTCTCTCTCAATCTCTCTCTCTCTTTGTGTCCTCTCTTTGTGTCCTCACCAATCTTACGTTAGAATCCTTACAAACTGTCATCCAAATCTGTTCTGAACACAATACAAAGTGCATCATGTCGGGGTTGAATCATCAATGTAATGTAACGGTTAGTTTTTGGACATTACATTAAACGGGTCTCTTGGTGGGTTAGAACTTGTTTTTTATCCATCCATTGTTGGCACATAGACACAAAAGGAATGGTAAAAAAAGGGTTTTCCAAATGAACTTTTTTTTCATCCATCCATTGTTGGCACATAGACACAAAAGGAATGGTAAAAAAAGGGTTTTCCAAATGGTTAACTTCACATTATGTACATACAAAAAGAAGAAGAAGAAGAGAAGAGTGTGTGTGTGTTAGTGACCGCTTGGTCTTTGGATGTAGTACTCGGAGCTTCATTAAAAGAACAAGGTTTTTTATTATTTTAGGCTCACACCCCAACAACACAAAATCATCCATCCGCACATTCTCACATCTAGGGTTTGTCACTCGTGACAAAGTTCAATCGAGGCTTTTGTTTGTACCTACTAATTGTTGTTCTATTATTCTATAGCCCAAAAGCACACTAAATGCAATTGCAACTATGGAAAAACCGTTCGACAAGCATGGTAAGAACTAACAACGAGAATCGTGGTTAGAACTAAGAACTAGAACCATGGTAAGAACCAAGAACTAGAAGTGTGTGTGTGGTAAGAACTAAGAACCAGAACCATGGTTAGAACCAAAAAAACTAGAACCATGGTAAGAACCAAGAACTAGAACCATGGTAAGAACTAAGAACAAGAACCATGGTAAGAACTAAGTGGTAAGAACTAAGAATAAGAACCATGGTAAGAACTAAGAACAAGAACCGTGATTAGAACTAAGAACTAGAACGGTGATTAGAACTAAGAACTAGAACCGTGATTAGAACTAAGAACTAGAACTGTGATTAGAACTAAGAACTAGAACCATGGTTAGAACTAAGAACTTTGGATGCTTTTTAGAACTCTAGCCACACCCATTTTGCTTACATGGTTGAATTGCCAAAAATGTATGTATTGTATTTATTTATTTATTTGTTGCCAAAATTTTCCTAGTCCATCTCTAGCCCTCTCATCCTTTTTCCCATTAAGATTCAATTGCCACACTCAGAGCCAAAGTGAACCGAACAACAGCCAACAACAAAAGTATGAAGAGATGGATGTGTGGGTGTGTACAGGGAAACACTTTTTCATTGGGGCTTCAGTTCCATAGCTAACCATGGTGGTTACCCTCAGTTGTTTTTCATGTGTATTAGTTTAACCTGTGTCATTGGCCCAAGTGTGAACACATAGAGGGCTCTCCACTGAATGGGTAGGTAGGACCCTTGGTGATTACTAGCTAGGTAGGTAGATGTGTGGATGGTTAGTAAGTTATTAACCTAACTTAATTTAACCTAACCTAACCTAACCTAACCACACCACACCACCTTGGTTAACTATGGAACAGGAATACAATATCATCCATCCTGAAAGTTGGACTGGTTTCACTCTATTCATTTTCCCTAGGTCTCTCTGAAAGTGGTTTGGATGAATGGATCATTGTGTGTGAAAATAATGTGAGCAAATTTTATTTTTTGGGTTCCTCTAAATTCATCCAATAACTTTCCTGCAATTTGGGAAGTCATCAATTTCTCCTGGATAATCTGTTTTTAAAAAAAAAATTATATTAATTAATTTTTTATAATTATAATTTCAGAAATAAAATCATTCTTTAAGATCTAAAGGTACCCCAACAGAATGCTTTATTCAGAGTACCTACTTCTCAAGGTTCACTTATATTGATAACAATTTATGAAGGTCCTTTTGTATTTGTATTTTTTTTTTCAATGAAAAAACCCATATGATGAACTTTTAATTTTATTTCATCTGAAATTAACAAAATACATCCAAACTTACTTAGGTGCTCATTCAGATGAAACTAATAATAATAATAATAATAATGAATAATAATAATAATAAAAAATTCTTTATCAGTTTCACACAAGCAAGATCCTCAAGTTCAACTCCATTTGGAAGTTTATTATCCACTTTCTTGAAATACAAGAGCTCCAAAAAAAAAGAAAAACAGCCCACTATACAATCATGTTTTAAATTTTTTTTTTTTTTTTTAGGGATATATTTTTTCATTTTTTCCAAAAAAAAAAAAGAAGGAAAGATTTGGAATTTTTTTCAATGTAAATTTGACTAAAAATTTCTTTTTTGGAGGAAAATAATCACTTCCATTTGTTTTATATCACAAAACTGAAAAACCCTGCCTACAATGTTCTAAAAACCCTAACCCTAACTAACAGGGTTTTTCTTTTGTATTATGATGTGAAGAAGTAGGTGGACTGGCCATCATCCAAAAGAGGACTTAGCCAAATTTGAACAAGTACCCAAAAAAAAACCCTAAATTTGAGAGGTTTCAAAAAAGAATTCATAGAAACCATGCAAAATTTGTGGATTTTTTTTTTTCAAAAAAATTAAAATCCTCTCGGGCCTTCACAAGCCTTTTCTCTTGTCCAAAAATAAAATAAAATAAAATAGAATAGAATTAAAAATAAAAATAAAAATTGGGTCCCAAAGTTGTCTTGTCCACTTAATATTTCAAGCTATTTCCACTAATACAAAAGTTGGAGTCAACCAAAATTATTGGTGTCTTTAGGCCGTTATTATTAGAGATACAACTTTGTGGTTAAGTACTAGAAAACACTTATTGCAAAGAGCTTACAAGCATTGTATATTATATAACAAATTCATATCCTCTTTACAAAAGCCCATGCAATGCAAACACTTAACTTGCATCTTTTTTGGTCTTGGATCCTTATATCGAGAGGGCTGTGGGTCCAATTCATGGCTCTCAAACCAATAGGATCGTTCTATTTCATTGGACCTTACACCTTGGACCCTTATCCTAGGCCCCCTTAGGTTGAGAATGTCCCGACCTTAGGGTCAAGCTTTACCCTACATGAAAAAGAAATGGAGTACAAGATGTCAGGATAATGCAATTGCCTAACCAACAAAAAAAAAAAAGGAAAAAGAAAAAAAGAAAAAAAAGGGTATGAAATGCCAAAAGTTGCATGATATGCATGGGTTTGGTGACCTACAAGATTTCCTCCAACAAGCTCTTCAAAGCAAGAAGGAAGCAAAAAAAGAGACTTGGGTTTTAGGGTTTTTGGGAAGAATAGAGAGACTTGGGTTTTAGGGTTTTGGGGAAGAAAAGAGACTTGGGTTTTAGTGTTTTTGGGAAGAATAGAGCCTTGGGTTTTAAGGTTTTGGGGGAAGAAAAGAGACTTGGGTTTTAGGGTTTTGGGGAAGAAAAGACTTGGGTTTTAGTGTTTTGGGAAGAATAGAATAGAGCCTTGGGTTTTAGGGTTTTGGGGAAGAAAAGAGACTTGGGTTTTAGGGTTTTGGGGAAGAAAAGAGACTTGGGTTTTAGGGTTTTGGGGAAGAAAAGAGACTTGGGTTTTAGGGTTTTGGGGGAAGAAAAGAGACTTGGGTTTTAGGGTTTTTGGGAAGAATAGAGACTTGGGTTAGGGTTTTTAGGGTTTAGGGTTTTTGCACAAGGATATATATATATGAATATAACTTTTGTTCTCTTACTATCATCAATGACACCATGTTGAAATATGATGATTTTCACCTTTAAAAACCCCGCACACATTGAGATGCCTTCATATGTACTCTACAACATATGATCATCCTTTTGTCTCTCATCGGCAACTACGGGTAATGAGTAATTTATTTATGACGTAGTAATTTTACTCGTCACACAAGCATTGCTTGACAATGCTTGCCAAAATTTACGGGAATGTGGTGGTGGTGGTGGTGGTGGCGGTTTATATCCAAACAATGATCACCGTACCCACTTGCTTCTACAAGCATGTTATTCTATTCACTTTTGATTTTTGATTATTGATTATTTTTGATTTTATTATTATTATTATTATTTTTTGGGGATTTATCTGGCAAAAACTTATAGGCTTCCTGGAGAAAAAAAAAAGAAAAAAAAGAGTGTTCTAAGCAAAGGTTTTTTTTGGGGGCTGAAATTTCACATTTTTTCAACCTGAAAAAAATGATTTTAATAATTTAGTACAAAGGATTTTTGTGGGGGAAAAAAAAGGTTGGCCCTAATTCACAAGATTTGGAAATTTTAGGAAAAAAATTTTGCTTTCATTTTTGGTCTATTATAGCCAAATTTGGCTAAATGTTTTTGTGGATGATCGATCACCAGTTTGGCATCATTACAAAATTGAAAAACCCAAAAAAGAAAAAAAAAAAAAAAAAAAAAAAAAAAAAAAAAACCCCCCACTTAAACATTTTATTTAAAAAAAAAAAAAAAAAAAAAAATGCATGCGGCAGGATTCGAACCTACGCGGAGTTACCCCCATGAGAACTTGAGTCACAC
>Ga0116231_10011261_pt1 | contig 13877 bp, 4 predicted proteins | sample S1TSphgellanicum_2_FD_89695 | JGI IMG/M metagenome (GOLD analysis project Ga0116231, IMG submission 89695) | Host-associated microbial communities from peat moss isolated from Minnesota, USA - S1T2_Fd - Sphagnum magellanicum MG | ecosystem: Host-associated > Plants > Peat moss > Unclassified... | reverse complement strand
TCAGCAGCAAAAAGAAATGGACTGTCATGAACCCCATCCGGCGCCCAATGAAAAAACGCAACCCATCCAGTGGACAGAACGGCCAACTGGTGCATTGGTGGGTGCTAATTCACTCTGGCCCTACGCTACCAGGTTGGTACTGGTCTCAAGCTAGCTAATATTGCCTCAGGTCATACCAGTCTGGTTGGGTCCAAGTGCTACCAGTATTGGTACTAATGTTGATACCAAACACAAGCCTATATACCAGACCGACATGACTGGCATCAACCAACAGTCACAATCTAATTCCCTGGGCTTCGGTATCAATCACTCAATACCCACATTGATCAGGTGCAACCTATAGAAATCTAATGTGAACAGATGTGCGGCAGAAGTTCTTCTGAACTCATCAGTAGCACTGTAGGTACACTCTGCAAACTCACCATCCTGCATAGAGTGCTTCAAAAGAAGTAAATCCTCTATTACAAAAATTGGAACTTGAAGTGATACAAAGTGTCCCTGCTCAATCCATCCAAATTACTTGATTGAGTCCTTCCTTCTCTACACCATCACGCATTGTACATACGCATACTGCTACCCAATGTGTGAGCTCCTAAGTTCTAATCAGCTGTCTATCCTCATCACCTTCACACTCTGCCCACCAGCAACCTATCTAAAAACCCTCACCAGCCTCAGCTCTTCGCTCCAAAATTGAAGCTTCCAGAATGCCAAAGTTTCAGAACCCAAGCAGAATTGCTGTGCTCTTAATAAGCTGCCACCCAGCATCTCTTCATGGTTGCCCTATCATCAGCCCCAAACTGTCGGCACTTCCTGACTCAGTAACTGGTTCCTCTTCCCTTTAATAAATGTAGCTTTATTGTTGGGGAACCCCAACCAAACAAAAGATGCAAAATACCCCCCTTACAAGCTCTATCCAGGCGACAGTGCGGCAGCAAACTAACTCATATACCTGAGAGTCAAGATACACCAAAGGAAACTGTGCAGCCAACAGTTTGGCATCCTTCCTTTGCTGTCACACTGTCAGACAGCTTGGAATTGAAATGTGTTGAAATCAACATTGGAACAAAGAAAATTGGCATTGACATGGTGAACCTTCAACCTGCCTAAAGGATACACTGAACATTGTCCTCCAAGTGATATGACCTTTTGAAAAATGCATACATCAGGGGTGGGGGGGGCGGTTTGATTTGGCCATCCCTTGTGGTCTGATTTAATAGGCTGAATTGGCCATCAAAGCGAATTCCGCTGTTCCTGGAGTTTACCTGATATTTTACACCATATTGAACCTGTTATTTATGTCAAGAAACAGGCCTGTTTCTGTCAAGCTTGCCCAGTTAGCACTTGCGTGGCACAATTGGCCACCAAAGTCCTTTTGCACAGGGATTGCCTAGTGGCTGGAGTGAACCAGCAGCCACCAGTGCACCAGTTCAGGATGAGGCCGTTCAAGCTGTTTTGAGGATGAACCAAAAACACATCCTCCCCTGCCCAAGGTTTTTGGTTTTTTAGCCTCTTCTTTGCCCCAAAGTTTTTCCCTCCTACCTACCTACCTCACCTCATTTTCCGCTCACTCCATTGTCAAAGCTTGGGAGAGCTTGAAGCCGGAGGGGAAAAGAAGGAGGGTAGAACTAGGAGCTAGAAGCGAGAGGGCAGAAGTGGCAACCAAGAGAAAGCACTTGAAATGGAAGGGCACAAGCGGGAGGGCAAAAACAAGAGCCAAAAGTGAGAAGGCAGAGCAAGAGCTTTAAGGTAAGCTCCCTCCCTTCTCTTTGTTTTTTTTGTTGTTGTTTTCTTGCATGTTTTGTTTTCTTTGTGTTTGAAAAGAAGAAGACAACAACAACTTCTATCACCTTTTTCAATGGCTTTACTGCAAAAAAAGGCGAGAACAATTACCATCATCTTTTTTGGTGGTGTTGTGAAAAAGGCAACGGGCGATGGTAACAAGCAAAACCTTTTTTTTTTCTTCTTTTTCGATGTCCTTTTGGTCTAGTTCATTAGAATTGACAATTAACAATGACATGGTGGTTTCTTTTAATATTGAAAGTTGTAATGGCTAGAAAAAGGAAACTAAAGAAAGGTGGTGATGATTTGGAAGCTCAAAACTAAAATGTTGCTTCATCAAAACTGACAATTAGGAAGCAAAATGTTGGTCCATTACAACCAAGACTTGGGGAGCAAAATGTTGCTCCATCATAATTGAGACCTGGGGAGAAAAATGTTGTTTCATCATAATTGAAAATTGATGAATCAAGTAATCTATGTGGTTTAAAGTTGACAACGGTGACAATCTGCAATTCAAATGAAGATATCACTCTCAATATAGATTAGGAATTTCAATTGAAAAATGGTGGGTTAGATTGTTTTACAATTTACATACATTAAATTAAATGCAAATAAAAAAAATTGTACAACTTTTTTTTAATTTAATTATGTCCGCACCTTCCATCATTTGATGGAAGTTGCAAGATATTTTTTGTTGAAATTTTTTTATTGCAATACTTGAAAATAATTAAAGTTTATAGGATTTGCATTTGATTGTGTGATTTTATGTTTTGCAATACTTGCATTTTGTTTTTTGAACTTTTTATGTGTAAAGTTTTAAGGGTAGGATTTTTTTATTACAATGTAATGATTTTTTAAAATATTTTTTGGTTTAGGTCTAGAACTTGAAACCAATTAGGCCTTTTCGCCACCCGCACACCCTTGTTCACCTAATATGAATTGGAAGGACAAAAAATGGATGAAGGTTGGGTCAAAATGGAAGTGTAAAGTTGGCACTTATAATGTTGCACATTATGTCAAATGTTTGTTAACCAAACATTTGAAAGAGGTGCATGCACTAGAAAGAACACATGTATTTTTTACTAGTCTTTATGACTAAATTTTAGTCACAAGTGACATTTTGCAACTAAAATCTCCTTAGTCACCTAGGACAAGTCACATGTGATAAATTAATCGTAAATGAAAAAATATATTGGATGAAAAAAAAAGTCAACAAATACAAATTCATCCTTTGACTCCATTGTATATGTATTGTCACATGTGATTAAAATATAACTATTTTGGTCACAATTGAAAACAAATGATGTGTTAGCACGTGTCCCAATATTTGATTATTTGAAATATTATTATTTTGAAAAAAATTAAGACATTCAATTCAAATGTTTGGATGATCTTATATTGTGACACATGGCCCAATGTAAACATGCCACATGTCATTTTAAAAAAAAATTAATACAAAAATATTAATATTAGGTTGGTAGGTACATAAGTAGGTGCCTACAAACCTAAGTTACATACCCACCTACCTACTTAATATATAACAAACTAGCTATCTAATTACTCACAAGTTATTAATACATAACTCATAAATAATTAAATAACTAAAATATTTTAAAACTTTTTATTATTTTTTTAAATCTGATCAAATTATATATACAATAATTCATGTAACATTAATTTAATTATTATAATTTAAAAACTAACTATTTTAAATATTTCTTTAAAAATTATAAATACTGAACTAACAATTGATATTAAAAAGTAATTTTTTACACAATAATATTCAACTAATTACATTACTTACTATATAATTACATTTATTAGTGTAAAAATTATTGTAGGTCAAATAATTTTTTTCTCTTGGTAATATTAACTATAAATAAAATAATTTTCTAAACATAACATTAATTCTCATAATTGTTGTAAAATTACTATAAAATATTTATCATAGATGATTAATTGCAAAAATTTTAAAATAAAAACTAATTGTGTTTAATAATCAACAAACCATACATTATTGATTAAGTTATCGATTTAAGATGTGTAGGCATTGTTAAAAATCACAACACAACATAAATTTGGGTATTGTTTATAAAATGAAAGATTACCACAATTGTTTTGTTAGGCTATACAAAGCATTGTCTTTGTCACAAGGTTTTCCCACCTTTGAAACAAGATTGCTAAGTTGGGAACATGTGGAAAACACTTCCCTTATTGAATTGAAACCAAGTTGGGCATGTGCGGGTCCCATGCTTCATAGTGGGTTAACTAGTGGAGATGGAATATTTGTTGAATCTGGACATGGGTAGGGGGTGATTGGGTCATATGCATTGTCCATGGTTAATTTGAGATTTCAGATAATAGCCTCTAGTGGGCTACAAGCCCATTTGATTAACTCTCTATGGGTATTGGTAGTGTGTGTGCCATATACTATAGATGACCCAAATATGGGCAACATCTTGTCACCATCTTGTATTTGCAACAAATTTAATGGTTTGATTAGAATTATAGTTCGAGGTCCCTTGAACAACATAATTAACAGCCTAAAAGATGTCATTGGATTGTTCGCCATGTTCCCCATTTGCTGAATCAATTACAACATCCAAGGTAATCTTCTGCAAACATTTTAGAATGGTTGAAGTGGTTGGCATATCAAATGGGCCAAATGCATTGTCCACTTTTGGTTGGTGGCACCCTATTTGAACATCACAAAAGCCAACCTTATGTTGGACAATTGAATTGTGGTTAATGGATTCATTAACAAATCGCACTTTATTGATAACCTCAAAGGCATGCATTAAATTTGCAAACATGCATATACACCATGTGACAATCAATGATATAACCCACATCTACAAATTATTTTTTTGCAAAATAGGAATGAATGTTATTAATAATTGTTAATAACAAGAACAATGTTACCAATTTTGTAAGAATATAATCTTATTTTTAAAACTTTGATACATGAAAAAGTAAAACATACATACTTTGCATGGGTCTAGCCAACATCAAGGTTTTCTTTCCTATTTAACCACTTGTAAATGTTCATAATTGGTGGTTCATCAATAGCAAGTTGATCACATTGGGTCCAACCCATCATAAAGTGGATGGAATCATTGAAGGCCATATCTTGCAAAGCACGAGCTTGCACAAAAACAAACCATTGTTCTAGTTCTGCCCACCATTCTTTTGTTGGGGACTTTAAAAGCTCCCATTGATCCTCAATTTCAGCAACCTATTTTTCTATTGAATTGCCCTTTCTCGCAGCAACATACATGATATAACCATCTTCCTTCGAATACATACATGTTAAATCCCAATACACATGCGAAGACTTGTTTCCAAGCCATTGATGGATGTTATCCTTCATGCCACCATCATATGGACATGTGATAATTGGGTCTTTCAAAGATGATAATTGCAAAAAAACCCAAATGTATAGAACACTCCAAGGCACTCGGAAAATTATGCTACATAGTGCCATTGATCGAAGAGTTGATTACATGAAAAGTCCTTTTGTAACATTATGTTGCAAAGAGAGCACATGCAAATTGTTCCACAAATTGTGACTAGTAATCAAGAAATGGTGAAAAGGATGCCATTCCCATTTGATTCAAAAAATCCAAGGGTACATTTTGTGATCAAATTCGTTAACTTTTTTTGTGACAATGTCTTGCACCATATCTTCTCGTTGAACATTCCATTGTCACATGAGGTCTTCTTTTGCAATTTGAACACCAATGTGTTGAACATATGCACATAAGTGTTGTAGTTCATGGTCTTTGAATTCGGGTTTTGCACCTTAGTCGTTGCCACGACCACCAAATTTGCAATCACTCGTGTGATGTGTGGGTGGGCCGTCATGAAAAAAATAAAAAACCAAAGTATGCAAATGTTAAGACCATAACATGCACCTAACCACATAGGTCATAAATAAAATTTAATTTTGAAGTGCAAATGCATTACAAATTACATGCATTAAAAATGCAAAGATTAATTAAGCATATTTTTTCAAAACCAAATCAAATTTGTAGGTACATGTAGATGTGTCATGCACATGAAATGAGGGGTTTAAGCTTTTTGTATGTTATAAATGGCACCCGATTTGTGGCATGATGTATTTTATTCAATTGGTGGTCACGAAGGGAAAACACATCATAAGCACACATCAATTGGGACCACCAAGTTGGGGACTCCTTCCATTTTCAGACTTCTTTTTTGAACCCAACCAAGTCACCACCATAAACATCATAAGGCAAAAATCCACACTCCAACAAGTAAAAAAGTCCAAGTGCACCCTAAAATGTTTAATAGGTTGAGGTTGGGGCCATGGTACAACAACTAAACCATTTACCTCCTTCAAGACCTACTTGTGAAATTCCTCTTTCGCCTTTGCTATATTTTGAAGTGATTCATAAAACCGATTAATATTTGGCACATTTTGAATCATCACAATAGGGTGAAGAACAAGTTTCAACTTCTTTATTGAATTAACATGTCTCAATGATGGGCCTAAAGAACTGTGGGGAGTATTTTTAATTACTTGTCGCAAACCAATAGTCACTGTTGGCTCATTTAAGGTATCAGTAAATATGTCAATGTTAGATGGATAATGCACTTTGGTTTGTTTTCTTGTTTTCTATTGAGGTTATGTGATGGATTATGCAATTGGTTGAATAAACTATAGTTGATTTGTTGTTGGAATGTTTAGATCCTCAAAAATATCATCATTTGATGTGACATCATGCACATTCCATTTCACAATTGGTGCATTCACTTTGGTTGAACCACATGATGTGATTATAATTTTAGTATTCAAGCGTTCCATTTAACACCCACACTAGCTTGAAACAATTGAAGACCAGATGCCAATTTCGGTTCCTTGGGAAGCCCTAACCTCTATTGAATCATCCTAGTTTGGCTTCTTCTACTTTCAAAATTATGTGTTAAGTTCATGGAAAAGCTCTTCAACCTTCCAATATTTTTCCATAAGATCATATGTAATGCCTCCAAGTTTATTTTTGAAATCCTTGAATTGTTGTGCATATTGCAAGTTCGAGTACACAAGGAGGGGAATTTTTATCCCATTTACATCCAAAGGGCCATTTGGACAACCTTGAATCTCATGGTCATTGTCATTGATGCGCAACTTGCTAGAAAAATTTCGCTTGCAATACACACAAACAAAAGCATCATGTTTCTTTTTTTCATCTCGTACACAACTTGTAGTTACCTCCATTTTCATTTCTATGTAGACTCTTATCAACATTGTTTGTTGAACCCACCCCCCTTTCTTTCGGTTTATGTAATAGGTAATAATGTTGGTGAGGCCATCTATCGCCCCCACTTTTGTACTTACACCAAGTTTCTTCAAAATGACAATTTAACTTCAATATTTAATAAATGTACATTGTACTAGCAATTCATGATACATAGACTTTTGGTTATCAAAATATAAATTGTGACCTTCCTTTTCAATACATCTAGTTTAGGATGGGTTTTGTTTCACAATGTATGTATATCAAAGGTTGTTTGACATTCCAAATAGTAATCATTAACAAAATGCCAAAGTCACTGAAGTGCCATTTTCAATTAGGTTCATTTGCATGAAAGTGAAAAGACAAAATAAAGGAAACTAAAAGAAAGGACATCAACAAGTGTTGCCCAAAAACATATACACCCAAACTCCAATGGATAATCAAAAAACAAATCTTCCTTCCACCCCCTCCACTTTAGTCCTTCCTCTTGGATTATGGTAAAAATAAATTACATAAGGTGACTAATGCCTCAAGGTTAAAAAAAGGCTTGAAGGTCTTTGTAGTTTCCCTTTAAAGCTTGATATGAATGTGTGCTTTCTTTCTAAACATGTCCACTAAAATTCAAGTTGCACCAAATTATTGGGAATACGTTTCTCAAAAGAACATTGACCCAACTCCAATGGATTAAAAAAAAAATTTGTCCCTACCCCCTCTTTCCACTTTTTGTTTGAAGAATTTATATCTAGGTGCTTCCTACCCTTATGAAGTTTGAACCTTCATTTGAGCTACATACCTAATGCCTTTCTACTTGTTATCCTAAGCATGTGATACAATTTGTTTTTTTGATGCCCTAAATTTACTATAATCTACTAACTACTTAGAAAGACAATCACATGCACCATGAACTTGTAAATTGTGTTGTGGTTGTCATACTTGAACCAAAGGGGGTGTTGTCAAAATCCGTTAATTCTATTCCAACAACTCAATTGCAATAAACTCCTACAACAAAATGCAAATTAGAGAAAACATTAAAATTTATAATGAACTCAAGCATTATACATACATCTTTATTTACAAATGCAAGATACAAATCAAGTGACGTCCATGTCATTTGAAGTGTTGAAAAATTGAGAAAATAACAACTTGAACCCACCTTCTTTGTGTGTGAATTCTAGCTTTCTTTTTTTGATTGTGTTGTTAGGTTGCACAATTTGTCCTCCTTAGCAATCATGATTCTACACCTTAAACTACATTACCCACAACTTTTGATCCATTCAAAATCAGAAAACTTTGCCTACACTCTCAAGCTTCTGAGAACACCATTGTTGGGAAGAGTATACCCAAAAAACCTTAATTAAGGCTCCTTGTTGAAAGGAGGCGATAGGTAGGCTTGTGAGAGTAGGTGAATTTAAATTTTCGCCACCCTTCTATGCCATGTGTCATATGGCACACATATATGCACATGTGCATATTTGCATACATGTATACATCCCCAATGTGTCATGAAATATAAGCCATGTGTTATGCCATATCATATGATATGGCAATGGTTCATGTCATATGTTTCATGCCCCATGTAATAGGCATCATTGAAATGGTTCATGCAATGTGTTGCAAGCCCCATGTCACATGCATCTCTTGTAACATGCATTGCATGTAATAGTTCAATCATCTAATTAAAACCAATCCATAAAGGAGTGTCACCAAAAAAGGAGTATGACATTCAAATATGTATGTTAAATTGTCCCAACAAAATAATGTATGCATATGTCATTACAGGAAAGCCTTGAAAACACACAACTAATGTGCAAGAGCAATATATTTTCTTATAACCTAATAACAAAATGATTCTAAAGACCTTGATGGATGAGCACGTTTTAGATTCCTTTCTTTGTGGACTATCATGGCCTTCCATGAGTATCCTAACAAGAAATGAATTTTACACACAACATTCCTAGAATCCCAACAAAAATGTAGGTATGGAGATGGAAAAGATATGAACAAGTAATGTCTGCAACATCTTAAGATCTTCCCAACTACTTTTAGCTATAGAGAACTTCCTTGGAGCTCCCAAACATTCAAGTATTTAGTCTTTCACATGCCTCCTCCCCAACTATCTCAAGCACGTTCAACTTGAGTAAGAATCCCACTAAGGCTAGTCCATACAACCCCCTTGAGCCTTTCATCACTTCCATCCTAAAATTGTATTGACATATCGACTTCTAAAACACTCTACTCTCCAATTTTAGCGTAATGGAAAATCCTAAAGCAAACATGAGCAAACAATTCAGAATCCAAGCTTTAAGCATTCCTCCTGAAAGCTTCCAACTCAAACAGACCAAATTGAAGAAAAAATTTGAGTAAAAAAACCAGCTTGCTTAGCTTTCTTCATTGCCATGTATTTATTTCCTTCCTTCACTAGGTGTTTTCTTTACTCCCTTGAACAAATCCCACATCACACCAATTAAGAAAATCCAGGATGCAACATTCCATCACCAGCTTTTGATCTAGGCGTCAACATTCCATGAAGAACAACAAACCAAATCTCATAACTTGCAAATGAAAAAAAAAACACAAAAAAAGCAAAGACATCAAGAAGCCAAATGTGGCTCCTATAACATGAATGATTGCCAACCGTCCTCTCTCTAAGCATTTTCTAGCACTACATCCATCAACCCAGTACTTCATTCGTTTGGGTTATCGCATCACTTCCTATGGTTAGGGCTTAATCATCAAAAGTTTCTACTGACACAGATCCAAGTCATAGGAGTTTATGTTAAAAAATGACATGGCATGTCTCAATGATAATATATACCTTACTTTGTTACCTACTAACCATAAGAACACCCACAACCCAAGCAAACCTTCACCAAAAGGAATATGTCCGTTTCAACCCAGCAGCAAACTAGCACATCAATGAAGGAAACCCGAAACACAACCTCGTTTGATAGTCCTTTTAGTGCCTCGTTCTTCCCCCAACAATACCAACTTATGTGCACATATAATGTTGGGGGATTCTTATTACCCTTCCAACACTGGTAGTTAAAAGGTAGTCAAGTAGGTACCATTAATATATATGTAATGAATGGAAGTTGTTACTTGGTAGGTAGGGTGATGGGTGGGTATTAAACAAGTACCTATATTCATTAGTATATAGTTGACCATCATTGTTAGCTATGGAATAGGAATGAAATGAAAAAGTGTTTCCAATCCATGTATTGTCCATCTTGCATGATATGTTGGTGGTTGTTGTTCACTTGGCAAAATATGTGACCCAACACTCACCAGTATACCATCCATAAACACGCATGACTTGCGGTTCATGCCAATTGTTAACATTAGGTTCCATCTTGGTAACCTATCTTTTATCCTTTTGATCTCCCTCTTCCCTTACCTATAAGCGTCACATGCATGTATGAGTTTTTGTGCCATTCCAAACTTTCTCACTGTTTACGTGACCTTATTAATATAAAAAGGTTTTTGCAATTTGAAATGCCTAATTTAGCATGGCTATCCCAACACTTGATAAATCTTCTTAATGCTTGTAGATTGTCGTGAACAAATTTCACTTTTCATCACTTAGCTTTTTGTGATTGAAGGACATATATCTTTTGAAATAATTAATCTTGTTTCTATGCCATGGAGATAAACATTGTTCAAATGGTGGCCTCCAAATTTTTAATGCACTCTTTTTACCTCTTTGTAAGAGTAAAATGTAAGTTTTCTTAACAATTATTCTTCTTTCTCAACCATGGTATTCTTATGTACATGAAGGTATAAAACAGGAGCTAAAGTTTATGATTGAAGGGATACATATGGCATCAAAACCTTCGCAACATCACTAAAATCATACAAGGTGTAAAACTAGATGTGTTATGTTTTAATATCATTCATGAACATTATAACTTTTATACAATCCATCAAAGTTTTCGTGCACATTTTGATGGAAGAGGGTATATACCATAATAGTTTACATTATAATACTAAGCAAGTGTATTAGAAATTACAATACCTTAATATTGGCAAATTATCTTCTTTATTGTCACTAGATTATGTAACAAAGTATGAACAAACCACATACTTAACTTGATCATTTTGAGGCTTATGTAACAACATGACATTTTGTGTTAGTTGGTTCAAATAGACCTTGTTATATTTTGATGATTATGAAATTTAGTCTTGGACCTTGTACCCTCTTTGCTAATGAACAATGCAATGAAACATATTTGTAGAGTTAGAATGTATTTTTTAATCAATAATGTTTGAATGCTTTGAAAATATTGAAAACCAAGCATAGTTTTAGATTAAAAAAGGCAGTAAAAGTCAAGAAGCATGAACAACCAAGTATGACATATTGCAGGCACTGTTTCAGTCCAACAATGTGGTTTTGTATTTCTGGTCCAGAAACCTAGAGAGTAAACATCTCTAGGTGAAAATTCTACTATCTACCTCAACACCCAAATCATAAGGTTGATCTCAAACTTCAAAACCCATCTATCTACAACTATAAATTTTTTGAAAACCTGATTCTAAAGCTCCTCCAAATCAGGGAATTCTCCCTATTTTTCCTACAAGACCTTTTAAGATCACCTGTACACCACCGCAGATCCAAGTTCCTCAAGTTTGTTAAGACTTCTAGAGAGAGAGGTAAGCTTTCAAGAGACTCACAGCTATAGAGAATAAGTGTTTGCAACTTAGGGATAGCACCTCCCTCCACCTCTGGAAATTCGACAAAATTAATACAGTCTTGTAACTTGAACTCTATAAGAGCTGGAAAAGCACCTCGATGTGTGAAAGAACCTGGAAGCCTTTCTAAACAATCACACTGAGTTACAGAAAGACTTCTAAGTTCTTTGAAATCTGGCAACCAAGCTGGCAAGGTTTTGAGGTTGGGAAAACGATATAACCTCAAGTCTTCAAGCTTTGTGAGTGCAGATATATTGCCAGGCAATAGCACATGTTGACATTTCTCTCCTTCAATATGAAGGTGTGTGAGAACCTTGAGCCCAGATATGTTTTCCAAGGAAACTCCTTTTGCTTCAGCTTCATCACTAAAAGACTCTGCCATATCTATGTGACATGGACCCATTTCTGTGTGAGTATGTTCTGCCCATCTCAAAGACCTACAAAACCGCATGTCTAAAACTTGAAGTGATTGTAAGCCAACCACTCCAGAAGGGAGATATCTCAACCTGGTACAATTTGATAGAGTGAGATTCTTTAACATTCGTAAATTTTCTATTGACTCTGGTAATTCTCGCAGATAAGAATTATGTGACAGTTTAAGATAAACCAAATGCTTGAGATTACCAAGTTCCTCAGGCAGATACTGAAACTCTCCATAAGATAGATCCAGAACCCTTAGATTTTGAATGCCCTTCAGGAAACCTGCTGGCACATCAGATATCCTGTTGTTACCAAGTAGTAATGTCAGCAGCTCAGGTGCACAAAATGTTGAAGGGAGTGTCTCCAATTGGTTTTGGCATAATGATAATCTGCGAGCTTTAAGAGGTTGCTTACATTCAGTTATCCACTTTGGAGGAAACTCTGTCAAATTTTGACCTGCTTGATAAAGAGCAAGCTGTTTTGCAGGGGTTGTGCCACCATCAATTCGTAGTATGTAGAAAGCCAAGTCTCTCATCACGTCATGTACCTTGGTGTACTGTGGGAAAACCTCTTCATCAAACTTTTCATACAAGTCTTCATCTGACTCTTCATCCGACTTTTCATCTGACTCTTCATCCAACTCTTCATCCAAATCTTCATCCAACTCTTCTTCATGCAAAAACACTTCATCCAACTCTTCTTCATCCAACTCGGAAGAATATTCATCCAACTCCCCATTTAAAAGTATTTCCCGATAGAAGTCTGCTTCTTCGATTTCGTCGCTCTCATCGTCCGAAGTTCCATCTAACTTTTCAATTGACTCAATCAATGATCGCCTCCTCAATTTCATTAACAAGTTATATACATCATCTTCAGGATCATCTTCAGAATCATCTTCAACAAGCCCTTCTCCAATCCAACACCAAAGCAAAACTTGAAACTTCACCTTATGATCTTCAGGAAATGCTGCAAAGTAAGTAAAACAGTCCTGCAAGCGAGTGTCAGCCTCTTTCAGGACATCATAGCCAAGCTTCAAGGGCTCATACAATTCACTTTTCATAGTTCTCTCCTGCATGCATGATTCCTTCAACTTCTTGAGTAGTGGCTTCCATTCCCGTTCAACTGAGGTCTTTCCAAACACTGCTGCACCTATCACCTTCAGAGCTAATGGAAGACCTCCACACTCCTTAGCCATAGACTTTGCCGATGCCTCTAATCCATGTGGAACACTAGATGATGTCCCAAATGCATGCACACGAAATAGGCTCCAAATATCCTCTGGTGAAAGCTTCTCCATATGCACTTGGCTTATGCATGGTCTCTGCAATATAGACTCGATTCTGGTGGTCAACAATGTCACACTGCCCTCTCCCTTGCCTAAGTCAAGTGCATCAAAGTCTTCATCTTTCCAAACATCATCCAAAACCAAGAACACCCTTTCTCGTGAAAGCTCAATTTCCAATTTTTGCTTGTAATCCACCATGTTGGAATGCTCATGTCGTTCTGAAGAAATGTCATGACTTATGCTTTTATAGAGAGACAATATGTCAGGAGTTTGCCCCACAGTGAGCCAAATAAATGTTGCTCCTTGAAAATGAGCTCGCACCTCCGGGCTCCAATACACTTTTCGAAGAAGAAAAGTTTTCCCAACCCCGCCCATCCCCCAAACTCCAACATAGCGAGGACTTGCATCACTTCCTGCTGAGGTGAGCAACTTTTCTACCCTCTCCATAT
>Ga0116231_10011260_pt1 | contig 13882 bp, 14 predicted proteins | sample S1TSphgellanicum_2_FD_89695 | JGI IMG/M metagenome (GOLD analysis project Ga0116231, IMG submission 89695) | Host-associated microbial communities from peat moss isolated from Minnesota, USA - S1T2_Fd - Sphagnum magellanicum MG | ecosystem: Host-associated > Plants > Peat moss > Unclassified... | reverse complement strand
CTAAAGCCGTTAAAACACGTTGCAGTCCAAACTCGTTGACAGATTCGCTCTTCAACTGTGCAGCTATTTGCTTCACGGTGAGAGTTTCATCTGGACCTGCTCTGGCAATGATATTTGGAAGTCGCAGCACAACAGCAGTACTTAACACAAATGAACCTACAAATCCCAGGATTAGAGGATACAACACTGCTCGATCTGCCATGAACTCTTCCTCAACAGCAACTGGCTGCTGCGCCTTCGACCCATGTGCTTCTGCCATATCCGCTTACAAAGCTACAGTACTCCAGATCAGAAATCGGATCCCCCAATGCAATTTTACATAGTTTGGCTATTCTAATAAATCTCAGAAGAAGCATTTGGTGACTCACACAAACAAACGCAAAGTGCATACGACTTGATGATCAATGTATTATTATAAAAGATGAAAAAAAAAAGAGTTGCAGAACCAAGTTCTAAAACAATATAATCTCACAAAAAAACCCCCAAGTGCCCAATTGCAAAAAATATATTACAAACACATTGCAAACATTGCTAGGGAAGTTAAACCATAGTTTCAAAAGAGATTTTGTTCATATTCCATTGATGAGTAATTGGAACTGGTATTAGGGGTTTTTTTGAAATCTTTTGTATGGTCGTCCATGGACCATTCCAAAGACAATTTCAAAAATAACCACCTCATTTTCAAGTTTAACTATTTTATTTCTTTCTTTATAACTGTTTCCTTTTCTTATTAACTTTCATAATAATTGTCTTTCACCTTTGCTAATAACTATCTCCATTTTATAATTACCTCACCTTTTTTTCCTATCCACCAACATGGATATAAAATAAACAAAATAGTATGTGTCTTTTCATGTCCATGAAATGTGTATTAATTTAAATTAAATTTGACATTGACAAAATATATGAAAACATAAAATTAAAAAAATAGTTGGCTATCATTGGTAGTGTGTTATAGTGCAGAACTCAAATGCAATAGTGGTATGCTTGCACTCACAACACACCCCAACCCCATCCACGTCAAGTAAAATATCCCAAGTGCAAACAAGTCAAAAAACAAGAATCAAAATGTAACAAACAGTTCCAACAACGCACTAGCCAACTTCAACTTTGAAGCATCCACATTCCACAAAAAACACCAAAAACCCCAAGTAGAAACCTTAAACCTTGCTCCACATGTTAATTCCACAAAACTCCAAGAGTTACACTCCATTTCAAACACACCAAGCACCCACACGAACCTTCCAACTTTCAAGGCATTTTCAAACCTAAAAACAAGAACTAGTAACCAACTAATGCAATGTGTGTTTAAGAAGGAAAAAAATTCATACCTATAATTATCCATGTGCATTATCAAACTCACAACAGAACTTGGTACAAAATTAAAATAACCCCATTAGAAAGGGAACAAAATAAAATAAAGTTAACAACCTCCATAAATAAACTAGCTATCTTCAAGCATCAAAGCAATATCATGTCTTTATGTTTTTCCTTTAGGTGATGGCCTCCTAAAAACAAAAATAGTCAATCATGTAGAATTGTTGTGCAAAAAACCAAGTGCACAAATCCAAATGGCAAGTGAAGTGGTTTTCCAACTTATTTTTCATGAATGTCATCACTATAAAAAAGCAATGTTCAAAGATTCCAGAAACTCAACTACTTGAACACATGCAATTTCAACAAGCTTTATAAATTTTGATGCAAGTATTGTAGTCTTAGTTAAATGCACATAATCAAGAATTGATTTATGATGCAAGTATTGCATAACTTTCAATTTTACTAAAAATTGATATTGAAAATGTACACACATATGTAATAGCTTCATATTGACTACAAATTATACCTCTACAACATGGCAAATGTTACAAAACTTTAGTTGCAATAATCTTTTAGGCAAGCTTTTACAAAAATTTCATGGGGATATATGTTACAAAATGGTCACTGGCAAATTATTACAAAAATGTATTTGTTAATAAATTCAAAAGTATCTTCTTTATTTTGAAATGTACATTATAAGTTATTAAGCTTTAGATGAATTATCATTTTTATCATCATCATTAATTGAATGAACTCTTTGATAAGTTGCTACAACTTGAGCTACCAAATGTGCATGTTGCATTGTGTACATGGCTCAAGTCTTCAAAATGAAATGCACTACCTCTACTACAAATTATTCCTTTGTGGTATCACGAATCTTGCATATGTAACTCAAGATTAGTTTTTGCAAAAATCACAACAAGGCCAAAAGATTTACTTATAGATCATTGGTAACAAAAGAACTACAAACTTACTATGGTTCATGGTAAGATATAATGGCTTGTATTTCTTTTTTATGGTTCATGGTAAGATATAATGGCTTGTATTTCTTTTTTTCGCCTTGTGTTAAAGGGCCTTTGTTTCTCACATTTAGGCTCGCATGTCATACACGTTTCTTTGGCATAAACCACCCTACTATTTTTAATGAGCACAACCAAGTCATCATCCTTTTCCAAGATGGAAATGATTATGCTTTCTAACAATCCCACACCTCGTGCTTCTATCCCAAGTATCTTACAAACCATGGAGTCAACAAGTTTCACAAGGATATGTTTACATACCTCTAACACATGTTGTGCTTCAATTTGCAACCTATCAAATTCTTCTATATATATATTTTTAACATGGTCCACAACCTTGGCCTCATTCCACTTATGGAATTTATAAGGATTACCCAAGATGTAATCATTCATGGCAATATGGTCTTGACATCTTGGTTCCTTTTCACAAATGGAAGGGTGACCAGATTTACTTGTTAGCATAATGAGAAAGTGATCCAAGTTGTTAGGTAGAAAATTGCACATGAATATTGAATATGTTGCATGCAACCTCAAATCCCATAAATAAACCACAATGTAGTTGTGTTTTGATTTTAAAAACAAACAAGCCTCCTATTAAAAATGCCATTGCAAGAATCTTTACTCACCTTGCCCATTGGAAGAATCAAGAATTGAAGGGACACACAAATGGTTACTTGAAATCTTTGCTCCAATGTTTCTTCATATTCCAATGGAACCTAATTATTTTTTTACTTTTTGTAAGGTGACATCCATTACCAAATATATCAATAATTAAAACAAGAACAAACCAAACATTATGCTCAAGAATTTTTTCAAAAGAAAGAAAACAAGTGTACCATAAAAAAATCGACAAACTAAAAACAAATCTTCAAAAATCAACAAACTAAAAAAAACCCTGATTTATTTATTTTTTAATTGTTTTAAAAACAACTAGCAAGATCAAAAGTTTCAAAATTAAGGATAGCTAAAAGAGTTACCTTTTTATATATGTGATGGCAACAAAATTGATTTGAATGCATGATGACACCAAATGTATCGTACAAAACATGATAACATTTTCATCAAAAATTAATAATAAAAAAACTAAAAACAAAAACAAAGAACTAAAATGATGCTATAATGTTGTTGCATCTTTTGTTGCTCTAAGAAAACGTTCACATAATAAACCCCCAAAAACTGGTTTCCATCATCAACATTATTGTTGCTATTCCACTTATAAGAAAACACAAAAACAAAAAATAAAATAAGACATTGCTACAACAAAAAATGAAAAAAACATGAAATGTTCATTGTCACCACTAATGTTCTTGCTACTCCTACTATAAGAAAATAATCCAAAAGCAAAGTTCTTGCGATAAAAAATGAATTGTTGTCAGATGTTCTTAAAATTGAAAAAAAAATGATACAAATGTTGTCATCATTATTCTTTTTACACTTGTAAGAAAACACATACTATAACAACAAATGAGATGTTGCAAGATAAAATTTAAATTTTTTAAAAAAAAGGTGTTGTAACAACTTTTTTCTCTTATAGCCACAACTTCTTGGTGGCATGGAAAGAACAGAAGAACAATGGAGGGATCTGCTCACGACTGCCAGTTTCTCAGCCATAAACTTTATTCAACTATTGGCAGAACAGTGGCTAATTGAAGCTGTCAAATAGTGCACACGAAGTGATCAAATTCTTAACTCTTGCAACAAGCTTATCATTTTCAGCCTACTGGATGAGCAAGCTTGATAAACTTGTAGATTTTCTACTACTTGAAAGAAGTCATGTCTCTAAAGAGTGATTAACAACAGAACATCAGCAGTATAAATACAAAGTAATAGATGGCTAATCACCAACCTTAACTAAAACCCATCACTATTAATTGGGAGTCACACTACTACTAACTTGGATTTTTGTTGTTCTTAATTTACAGTAACCACCATTACTTTACTAATTTCTAAACACTGTTTGTTTGTTGCCATTACGAAAAGTGACAGATGCCGTCGTTCTACATTCTAACATTGTAGATTTGGGTTAGGGTTGCCTATATATGCCTTTGATTGGTTCTGTACTCTTTATTGGCTCTGTCCTGCAGAGCCATTGTGGGAACACCTTCTGAGTGGTTTTCAGAGGTTGGAGAATCAAAAGTTGGTTGAATGGATAAAGTTAAAGGTTTTTGTGTAAGTTTTTTAAAAAAGTGGGTTGAGGGTTGTGTGGCGTTTATAGGTGGAAATTTAGAGAGATTCAAGGGGATAACTTTTTCTTTTTATTCGTTTTTTTTTTGAGAGTTTTTTTTGTTTATTATGAGGTTTCAATTGGTATAAGGAGTGGATAATTGAATTAGATTAAAAGAATTACAAGTTGGAAGTGGAGCTTTAAGAAAAAGGGACAAGTAGTTAAGTTTTGTTTTTTTTTCTTTAAAGGGTTTTTTTTTGGGGGAGGTGGGAGAACAAGATAATTCTATCTCTTTCTAAAGGAGTTTTTTTGGGTGGATTGGAAGGATTGATTTTTTTCGGGGATGGGAATTATCTCAAGGGGTTTTTTTTGGGCGGCATGGGAGGGAAAAGTTAAGTTTGGTCCTTTCTCAAGGTAGGAAGGTTGGGCTTTTTTTGTTTTTCAAAGAATTAGTTTTTTTGGTGATGTGGGATGGGGTAGTTGGAGAAGGGGGTGGGTATATTCTTTTTTTCTCTTTTTTTTTTCATAATAAGGTGATTAAATAAAGATTTTTTCTCAAGAAAATATTTTACTCAAATCAATATCAAGTTTTTGGGCATGAAAATTTAACAAAAGAACAAACGATATCCTGTTTTATTCCAAACACTTAACACATTTAATCAAAAAAGAATTTTTTTTTGGTGATTAAAATTTTTATGTTCATGATAAATTTTTTTTAATGTTAAACAAAAAATAAAATAAAATTGAATGATGAAAATGAAAATAATAATCAAGTAGTGGAGAAAAAAATTAAGTTTATGTGTTATTTTTCAAATCTGGGTTGAAATATTTAAGTTTTGAATCTAAGCATGAGATGCATAATTGAAATTCAGAACTTATGAAGAGTAATGATGTCTTGTTCATTATTAGATCATAATGTAACTGTTAAACCATGAATATGATTTTTTATTATTAAATTAAAATTTATTATAATCAAAATTATTGAAAGTCAATAATTAAGTCAATGATCAAAATTCATAATATGTCAAGAGTATTTATGTCTTGTTCATTATTAAATCATAATTTAATCGTCAAATCATAGATATGATTTTTTATTGTTAAGTTGAAATTTGTCATAGTCAAAATTATTTACAGTCAATACAAAATAAAAAAATGTTTAGAGTTAGGTTTAGGGTTTTAGTTAGACCAAAAGGTTTTGAAACAATAGGAATCTTTTCATCTTGAAAATAGGTTTGTCATATATTCACATTTGATTTATTACAATTTTTTTATTTAAAAGAAACACAAGGTTATCAAAATGGACACGATGTGCTAATTTTGTGTTGAGTGTCACATGAGTGTCAATCTTGATGCATTTGTCAAAATGGAAGCAAGAATTATTTTCATTCACCTGAGTTGGCTTTTCATGGATGGCGACTGAAAATGGTTTTGATCACCAGAGGAATGGCTGTCACCTGCTTGCAGGTAGTTGTCTGCCCTGAGATGGGGTGTTCGACCAGTCAGGATCATGTATGGAGAGAATTTGGTGCTAGACTGAATCCCACACCTATATCCAAATAATACCTTTGCCAGGTGTTCATCCCAATAATCTACAGCCTCCGGTGTTGCAGCAAGAACGGTGATTCCATGTTTAATAGTTTTGAACAAACGTTCCACCATTCCATTACACTACGGCCATTGAGGCGCAGTGTGCTGATGTTGGATGCCATAATCTCTGCACATAATGTCGAACTCTGCTGCCCACTCGCCTCCATTGTCCGTAAGTATGAACTTGGGAACGCCGTATCTGCAGATGACGTCATCTTCCAGGAAGCTAGTTGCAGTCTTAGCCCCATGATCATTCACAGCCTTCGCCTCACACCACTTAAAGTAGTGGTTGATTGCTACCAGAAAATACCTGTTCCCCGATTTGGTTGCAGGCAGTGGTCCGGCAGTATCCATGGCCACCCGATGGAACAGGTCACACACAGGTATGCTCCTCATCTCTTCATTTTCCGACCGCACGCTTCCTAACCTTCTAACCATTTGGCATCGTTGGCATGTCTTCACAACAGTTCTTACATCCCCAGTCCGATGATGCCAGAAGTACCTCCTGCATACCTCAGTCAACGTCCTTTCTTCTCCAACATGCCTGAGATCCTCATGTATTTGGGTCACCAGTGGAGTCCTCTCCTCTGGCTTGGGCACATATAGATCCCTGAAGTAGAGCCTTTCGCCCCTGATGCAGTAATTAGACACTCTTTTCCTGACCCTCTTGCTTTCTTCAACATCCATTGTGTCAGGTAGTACCCCATCTCTCAATAGTGTTAGGCAGGTAACATCGATCCAAATGTCGACGGTCCTAATGTCGTCCTCGTGACCTCCTTCTTCACTAGGTTCGGTGGGATCCAACTCAAGATCATCAGATTATGTAAGCTTCTGAACAGCTAGGACCAATTCCAGCTGCTAACGCTTGTCATAATGTCTGATGATTTCCTTTCGTGGCTCTTGCTTTCTCTGCCCAGTTCCCATCCCCTCATCAACGACAGCTCCCACCACTTCCATGCGTGGGTCGTCTGCCTCAGCGTGGCGATTCGTGAGGCTCGAAGTTCCTGTTCCCGGCAATCCTTCTTGAGCTAGGGACTCACTGTGCTCCTGCAGCGGGCTTGTCTCAGTAACCACTTCCAGCATGAGTATCTGGTGTTCTTCCAAACCATACCCCCGATTGATACCGGCACAACACCTCTGGTGCCTGGCCAATTCCCGTGATGTCTTCCTGAATCCGAACCAGTTTGAATGCTAATCACATCGAACAACAAACATTTCTTCAGTTGGGTCATCTCGTGGAGGCCCAACATCCTGAATTTCCCTATTGAAATCATCATCTTCTGAGGCTTTCCCAACGGGATTCCTGCTTAAAGCATCCACGTTGGTGTGCCTTAAGCCTGGTCGATGTACAATTTTAAAGCCGAAGTCCTGTAGCAGGTGGATCTATCTTCCTCTTCTGCCACTTGCATCTGACACCGTCGCTAGCCATTCGAGTGGCTTGTGGTCAGTTCTAAAAGTGAAACGGGTCCTATGCACGTACTGCTTGAAGTGCATGATACCCCATATTAGCGCGTAGCACTCCCCTTCCATGGGGTGAAATCTTCTTTTTGCCACCGTTAGACCCTTGTTGGCATATGCCACGACTTTCTCAAATCGACCCTCCTTTTGAGACAATATAGCGCCGATGCCTCTTGTTGACCAGTCGACATCGAGGTAGAAGGGCTTACTGAAGTCAGGTCGTATCAGTGTGGGAGCATCGACCAGCGCCTTCTTCAAAATGTCAAACGCCTGCTGATAGTCTTGACTCCACACAAACGCCACATCCTTCTTCATAAGATCGAACAATGGACTAGCCAATCGCGAGTAACCTTGAACATACTTCCGGTAGTATCCAACCAGTCCCAGGAATGATTTGACATTTGTCACCGTTCTTGGCTCAGGGAAGCGCACGACTACATCAATCTTCCCAGGATCTGGCTTAGCACCACTCTCACTAACCACATGGCCCAAAAATGTGATGTTCCTGGCAGCAAAACAACATTTTCATGGGTTCAGTTTCAAGTTTACTTCCCTCAGTTTGGAGAGCACGGCTTCTAAGTGCCGAAGATGGTCGTCCCAGCTCTCACTATGGACGTTGAGGTCGTCCACAAATACCCTCAGAAATTTATCTCTTAATTCCTTGAAAACCAAAGACATCGTCCTGGTAAAGGTGCTAGTGGCATTCTTGAGGCCAAAAGGCATGACAATCCAGTCGTACAACCCGGTCTTGGTGACCAGCGCCGTCTTCTTCATGTCGTCGAGGGCAATACGAATCTGCCAAAAGCCTGACTGTAAGTCTAATGCAGTGAACCAAACTGACTTTCCCAATTGGGATATTACATCCTCAACTAGGGGCATGGGAAACGAATCCCTCCTAGTTTGTAGATTGAGGGGCCTGTAGTCTCCATAGAATTTCCTACTGCCATCCTTCTTCACTGGTAGGGTCACCTGACAGGCGTACTCAGAATCACTAGGCCTCATTTTGCCCAGATCCACCAATACGTCTATCTGTCGTTTTATTTCGGCCTCCTCCCAGTACGACAATCGTCCAGGCGCTAACCTACAAGGTGGGAATCCTTGCGTATCGATGGAGTGTTCCCCGACTGTGCAACATCCTAACTCCCCTTTATTCCAGGCAAACACGTCTTGGTACCTTTCCAGCATTCTCCAAAGCAGCTGCCCCTTTCGCTCATCCAAGTTTTGATCAACACAGAGCTTCTGGCAGATGTCCTCCCACCTTGAGCTCACCCTTGGGTCATATGTGGACACTATCTGGCCCCTGAAGTTGTTGCAGAGAGCAGCATCATTCAGTTGCTGAACTTGCAACAGTACGGTTACTTCCACATGATTCAGACCATCTGTAAGAGCCTGCTTCTTTTTTTTTGCATCCGCCACCCACTTAATCCAGTCGGCATAATCGTTGGCATCTGTAATTTCTTCTCGCATGAAGTTATCAGCTTATTCTTGCAATGTCAGCTGTAGAATCTGCTGAGGTCCTTCTATCAATACCAACTCCTCAAGTTCAATGTTTCCGAATTTAGATTCGTCACTGATCGGTCTCGGCCGTTGACACTCCTTGTCATAGTCCCCAGACATATTAGAGTCCGAACCTGACACCTGCGCATCCATCTGTTGGGTTTCAGTGTCCTCATTCACACATGGCCTTCCCATGAACCCATCGACTCCTTCAACAGAGCGTGAATCGTTTTGCATCAGGGGCTCCGAGTTTAGCGACTGCATCATATTCACCATGGTCAAAGGTAACACCTCCACGTCAGGCCCCGGACCATGTCTGACTTGGATCCGTCCTTGCTCCACATCGATGATTGCCCCAATTTTAATTAGGAAGTCAAGCCCAAGCAACACATCATAGCTGTTGGTATCCACCACCATGAAGGTCATGGCGCACTGAACTCCTCCAACTTTGATTGACACTTCATCGATCCGTCCCAAAGCCTGCGTGACTACTCCAGATGTGGTCTTGTAGGTCTCCGATCCGGAAATTAAGTGCATCATACCCAACTCTCGGACCACTGCACCCACCATGACAGACATGGATGCTCCAGTGTCCACTAGTCCCTCAATTAGGTAGCCGTTTATCTCTACCGTCAAATGCAAGGTCTTACTTCTGTGTGTCTTGTTAATGCAGATTCTCCGCAACATCGGAGCTGCAGACACCATCGTCACCTGATTATTGGCGACTTCTGCATCCTTCTTTCTTCTAGCAACTTTTACCAGATTTTCCAGTTGCTCCAACTCGCCTGGTATCATCATAACCGTCTCCATTGGTGTCAGCGAGATCTTCCCTTTTACAAAATGGGAAAGGATCTTTGACCTGATGGAATCCTCCCGATTCACCCCGGTGCTATCTTCTGCAACATCAGTCGATGGTACAGTACCCGTCGAGGGCATTTCAACAGGCAGCTTACGTCTGGGCACACGAACATGTGAGAACACATTCTCATTCCCACACAATTCATTGAGTTGTTGTAAAGTTGCTGCTTCGTCATTCAACAACACTTCAAGGAAATTTGCCGCTCCAGAATGCGATTTCGCATCCTTAGATTTCCTCCAACACCTGTCTTCTGAATGCCCGAGACCCGAACAGAAAGAACATTTCACACCACAGTTCTCTGTCCTATGAGGCATGCCACATTTGGCGCATTTCGGCCGTGGCTCATTCAACCTTGGACATGTTGTGGCTATATGGTCCCTTCCCTTACAGACTTGACATTCTTCAGGCAGGGTAGAAGAAGATGATGGGATAGAGTTCGGCACACTTCCCCTAAAAAAATTGATCAGCGTGTTGTTTAGAGCAGCCACTTGATGTTCCATCAGCGTCTCTGCTACTCCCTCCTCTTGCTCCTCCTTTAGAGGCTCAAATGGAGTCTCTCCAAGCTCGCCTAGCACTCGCTCGAGCTCGGTAGCTGCACCCACCAGCTCCTCAATGTCAGCAAAAGTTCTTACGACGCATAATTTTCGAATTTCAGGCCTTAGTCTGGCCAAAAACCTCCGTCTCTGTTCGGTATCTGGTATTCGGCCTCTCTGGAACAGCCTGTCCAAACGTTCGAAGTACTTTTGAACCCTCTTTCTGGGTTCCTGCTTGATGGCATCGAGCTTCACTCGTATGTCATCAGCGTCCACACTCCCTTACTTCTGTACGATTAGTGTCTCCAGCTCCAGCCAATCGGCTGGCGCTGGTTGTAACCTTCTGAACCACTCTCTGGCCCTGCCTCTCAAGTTGAGCTTGGCGATCTTAAAAAGCTTGTCTGCATTGAGGTCTCGCACCTCAGCAGCCATGCTGAGCCTTTCCGCCCAATCACCAACGTCTTCATGGTCCCTTCCCCAAAACAATTCATCCATGCCCTGGGGATTGGTCATCCTTCAGAATTTCAGCAACAACAGAAACAAGATGCAACACTCCTCACCACACACAGACCCTCAAAACATAAAAAAAAATTTGATCAGCCCCTCGGCTTCTGCAGTTCGAGTTTAATTCTTGAAAGAAATTTTTTTGCCTGAATCATCGATCGAACTCAGACTAAGCACCCTTAGCTACGGGTATCAATGGTTCAAAATCTGACGAAAAAATGGAGAAACATTGCTCATCTGTGGATTCCTATTGGAATTGCCACTTCGATGCCGAATCACGCCACACCCGCCAGCTTACGAGACAAGACCTCGTTCCGGAATGCTCCACACAGACTATACGATTTCCAACCTGAAATAGGTCTTCCACACTAGGAATGTAGAGCCTAGGAAAATGGTTAGCTAAGGGAGTTGACTTGGGAATCCATATGTCTCCCAGTCTAGGCACATTGCACCGCCTCTCAGCAAACAATGGCGTCACTCTACGCAAGGTAGGTGGTGTAGTGGTACTGTGTCTGAAATTGCGAGATTGACACCCACCCCCTGGCTCCATTACTCACCTTCACCTAGACCTCAACTTGGATGTAAAAACCACTGTGAGCTATTTCGATTACTATATCTCCTACTCTGGCCGCATCGGGATCTATTCCTACAATAGTTATTACACCAAACCCCAAGGAACGCAATACCACGGCCCCTCTCGGTGGTAATACACCCCGAGTAGTGTAAAAGTCGAACCTACGGATTATCCTTTGCTCACGAGTCTCCTACACTAGTTCTTCCATTTCTATATCGTCTGCACCAGTCGAGGACATATTTCCTTGACTACCATCACACTTGGGTCCTCATATGTTATACCGAAACCCACTGGATCAAACCTGCTCTGAGACCAAAAGGAAAGGGACCAAACAACAACCAGAACCCTCAAGGAGATCTCACTCTGACAGAGCGAGAATTAGGCAAACACACTTCAAAGAAGCATCACAACAACTCCAAATAGATAGATCCACACAATAGATTTATTACAAAAGAAAAAAAAGTCTTTCTGGAGCCTCTGCAGACTCGGCTCCCACACAGAATCTCAAGAACCCAAAACGTATAGTTTGGATTTCACACAGATCCTCGTCCACACAATCTTCCTCAAGCTACAGACCATTTTTCGATCGGTTAACAACTACTCAGACATAATCGACCTGACTCACACCAGATTCAGGAGCTAGCCATCCACTAGTCACTAACGTAGTGGAAGAAAATCAGCAACTAGCTATCTTCTAAGCTCCTTTGCACCTTCCAAAAAACTTCTAACTTCTACCTACCCCCATATTGATCCTCCTCTACTATCCTGCTTCCTTTCCCTAGCTCGATCTCCCCTTTTTACCAAAACTGATGCCGCGCTCCATTGCAGCTCTCCCCCTCATTCAATTCTCAGTTCCGGCGCCGTCATGCATCCTAACCGCCTCGAATCATAAAAGCTAGCACCTCCATTGCCATAATTCTGTGCCGTCTTCCTCAAGTGTGGTGAGCATCCATGATCACACTAGAGTAGCCGCCATGCATAGTTACAGTAATGAGACATAATGCGCAGCCAACCAAGAGACGGTGCAAAAATCAAGATCAGAATCATCGTAGCTCCAAATGTTCGGTCACCCCATGTCCGGTTACATGGCAACCAAAAAAACCTAGGCTTCCGGATTGTGACAATTGAGTATCAAGATTGCGATGATCAAAGATTTTTGGGCGTTGTAAATTTCTAACTTTTTGATGACCAAAATTTTTGGCTGCCTAATACAAGTCATCGAATCAACAATGGATCAACTTCCACTGTTGATTTGGCAACCAAATTTTTTGGTTGCCATTTTTTGCAACTGAATTTTTTTGTCACCTTTTTCTTTCCTTGAAGAAAATAAGTATCCTACAATAAACGTTTTCTTAAATATTTTCAAAAACATTCCGATTTGTAAATGAGTGCATATATGATCTAACCTTGAAAGGTAGAACTAGGTTATCAAGGCAATGCAAAACCCAATTGAAGTTTATGATTTTAGAGTTTTAAGAGCATGGGATCAAGGGTTAAGGGTCAACGTTAAGGTTGAAGGATCTCAAAGCTTAAAGGTTTTTCAAGGTGGAAGGGTTTTTTTAGGTTTAAGGTTCACATAGCACGTCTATTGTTCAATTTAGGATTCTATGATTTTTAGAATTTAGGGTTTTATGTTCTAGATTCAATAAAAATATGCTTAATGTTGTTTTCTTTAGGGTTCATCAAGTTTAGGGTTTGACCTTGAAGGTAAAAAATAAGGTTTAAGGCTTATACAACCAGGGATTTGCATTTTGTTTCAAGGAACTTCAACAATTCCTTAACTTGTCGCATTTCCTGCATAATTGAAAACCTTATTCCAGGTAGAGAAGAGAATTGCATTTTGTTGTGAGGGAATTTAGTAAATTTCCCAAGTCCATTATGGTCACAATATCCAAAAAAAAACTTATTTTCACCTCCAAGAGAATGGAGGCAGAAAGTCATAGAAGGGAGTTGCATCCTTAAGGGACTTCAAGACCTTTTCCCCTTTTCAAAGTCTCCTAATTGAAAGGAAACCTTATTTTGACCTACTCGGTAATAGCAGCAAAAAGTTAAAGAGGGGGAACTTGGATTTTGTTTGGGGGCATTTTAATAGTTTTCCCTGAATAAGTTCCATACAATAGGGAAAACACTTCTTTCACTAAGTCCGAAGAGCAGCCAGGGGATTTACATTTCCCCTCCACAAACAAATGGGACTTATTACGGTTTCTCAAATTAAATTCTCCAAGGAGAACCTCCAGAGGGTTCTTGTGATTCATCATTTCCAGAGAGGAAAAAACATCAATGAGTCTAGAGGTATTTGCCACTTAACATTTGTAGCCAATTTTATGGTCATCCAAAACCAGTCAAAAACACTATAAATAAAACACACTT
>Ga0116231_10011258_pt1 | contig 13884 bp, 7 predicted proteins | sample S1TSphgellanicum_2_FD_89695 | JGI IMG/M metagenome (GOLD analysis project Ga0116231, IMG submission 89695) | Host-associated microbial communities from peat moss isolated from Minnesota, USA - S1T2_Fd - Sphagnum magellanicum MG | ecosystem: Host-associated > Plants > Peat moss > Unclassified... | reverse complement strand
AATCCGAAGAGTAGAATCCCAAACTCGTGAAGAACTATTTAAATTTCATCTTTGTGCTTGAACACAGCTCCCAAGAGAACTTTATGTTCAAAATTTTAGGGATATTCGAAAACCCCAAGGTACAGTACCTTGGGCTTTTGGGTTTTACTAAATTCACAATCACCTAAAGTACTCAGAGAAAATTTGTAGGGTATGTGGAGGGCACCTTATATTCATGAATTTCCCTCCTAGAAATTGGGAGGGATATTATGCCTACTCCTCAAGGATGGGAGGTTAATTATTCCTACTTATAGGTGTAAGAACCCTCCCACTATTGAGTAGGCATAAGAACCCTCCAATTCATAGGCCTCTTGATCTACATAGGTTTGGTTCAGGATAAATTTTGCCTTGTGCTTTACTAAAGGTAAAGCACATGGGTAGTGGACATTCCCAAAATGCAGGGCCAGACTGGGCTATCACCTCATCTTAGGCCCTTTATTTTGTGAATGCCCTTATCCTAGGGCTTTACCCTACACTAAATTCGACTCTTCTTGGATTTTCAGGTACAGTGGACTGTCACACAACTTTTCTTTTGTCTATTTTATTTGAAAATTTGGGCATATCTAGTCAATAATTTTGCCAATTTTCAACATTTATAAAAATGATATATTCCAATGATGATGTTTCAGATCGGAACTGGTTTATGGAGGAGGGGATTTTGGTGATTGTCACTATGACAATTCCATAGTCATTCCAGATTATAATTCATTGCAAATGAAATTTCATTTGAAAATCGTTTTTTTTCTTTTGTCTGGTTGTATTTTGTTATTTATTTTGCACCTTTTCAATGTCTTTTTCTTTTGTCTATGTGTATTTTATTGTGAACTTCTCTAATGAATTAAACTTGTGTTGGCATTTTGGCTAGCAAATCAAGAATGTAAAAAAATATTAATGGAAAAAAATGACATCCAGTGAAATTTATAACATTTTATTTTTTGAAAAAAAAAAATGATTACAACAAAACTATTTCGTTCACACAAAATAATTTAATCCTTCGTCACTGGTAATGTGAAGCAACATAGAGCCCAAATTTGTGTCGAAGCCATTCAAATATTATGGTTTGCAATGAAAAATAACATAATAGTACAATGACAAAAGGATAGAGACAAACTCCCTTTATTTTGCTAATTTTGAACTCTAAATTTTTCATTTTGAAGATGGGCAATGTTTAGGCCATGTCACGCAATTAAGCTAACACTTAGGCAAACATTTCAATATATTTATTTCTTTTTGACCTAAGCGTCTAGCATGTAGGATTTTGAAAGGCATTTTTACCCAAGGCCAAAAGAATAATCAAATATTCATCAAAGAATAAAAATTCAAAATCAACTCCAAAATCATTAAGACAACTACACCAAAAAAACTAGACACATACTAGTTCTACAATTGAAGGTTCCTACTCATTATGAAACCATCAAACCAATAGCCCAAAAAAAGAGACAAGAATTGAAAGTTTCAATTTTATTTTTCGATCAAAAGATGAAAATCGAAGGTTCTCCTCTACATTGAAAATTTGCTTAAACCAAAACCCTAAAAACTAGATTCAACTAATGCTAGTAAATGTGACCATTCATTTGTCCAAGACAACATAATGCATTGCATTTGTTGAGGGTTACATGACATTAAACCCACACCATTGTGTGGCACAAAAAATGCCCAATAACTTGAAGTGCAATTGTGAATAATATGTTATTTAGCTTGATTAATTTGAAGTAATGGAAATAGCACTCCCCCACCTTACATCCACCTCAATGTTTGAAATTGTTTATGAACTAACATCAACAACAAAAACAAGGTTGGTCTCTTTGGTTTCTAAGTTGTTTAATATACTAATTCGATGGGTTTAATTTGTTGAAGTTTATAAGACTTGCAAATAAAAAACAAATGCATTCTTCACCATGTATTCAAGTGTTGGTGCCATGTGATTGACAAGGCTTTCAACTTGCAAATAGTAATGTCGAAAGAATAAACACTTATGATCCAAATGAGATAACCTAATTTCGCATTTTGGTCCATTATTATTTTGAAATCATGATGTCAAAAGTCCACATGCTACCAAACATCTTGAAGTTTATTATGAAGGCTTGAAGGCCTATTTAACATCACAAAGCATCTAACACTAAACAAATATTAAATTCAATTGTTTAATTCTTTTTCCATGCTACTCTAATCAATGTTCCTCATAACAACCCATCATGTGCATGTTGACAAGTTAATTTAACCTCCCCAACCATATGCAACAAGGGACCTTAATCAATAGCATGGACCATATGGAATGTATCTAGTACTATGTTCCTTAGTTGTAAACTCATGCAAACTACAACGAAATAATGGATTAAATACATACCATCAATGATAGTTGGTGTGATCACTAATCTTTTTGAAACTTCAATTTCATCTTGCATCCACCAAACCATTCAACTAGTTATCAAGGTGACAATTGACCATGAACCTCCTTCATTTCCTAGATCATGGAACATGTGGCATCATTATTTTAGATCTTGAAATTATGCTTTAAGTAAGAACCCATCCAATTTTTCAAAAGAGAATGCATTCCTTTTTATCTAACTTTCCATGAAAAAAGAACATAGGAAGAAAGGTTTAAAATTCTTGAACATGACATGAAGTTGACTCCAAATTTGCATGAGATAGGTACAACAAAAGTAGTTGGAAAATAACATGAAGGCATTTGTCACCTCTCAATCTAGATATTTTCTCTCCTAGCCTATTTGGGACACTAATGCCAAACTAAACTACTGGGAAAAGAAAAGCAAATCCTTTACATACAACCTATTTTCAAACTTTAGTGACACCTCTCTTTCCACTACCTATGTTTCCTTATCTGCCCATGAATACATTGTTGTTTCAATTGTTTCTCACATAATAAAGTGAACATTTGATGACCCTTGTTTAAGCTACATGCAAAAATAGGTAAAACAACAATAAAAGCCTTTATGAAATTGTGGAACATTTTATGTTTTTAATTAATTGATCTAATATAAGTTTTTTCATTAATGTGCATTGATTTTCAAATTTCACGTTGTAAAAATAGGTTTCAAGTAAAATTTAACAAAAAGAAAACATTTTTCTTTTAATGACTCATTGAAATATATGATGATTTTTCATCACCTAACTTAATACATAATTTTAATCATTTTTTTCCAATTTAAAAGTACATTTGAACACATATTAAATTAATGTGTTTCAAGTGTACTTTTTAATTTCATTTTTTTGAACTAAATTCTTAAAAACTTAATATACAACATCATGGATGGTATTTGACACATACCTTCACCCAACTTTGTGCTACTTTTTAATAGTTATATGCATGACATAAGATTTATGTGGAAACAATTTTTTTTTACATGTAATTTACCATGTTTTCACCCTACATTAAAAAACATTATGGATTTCTTTTTCAATCCGTTCTCCTTAACCTTGTTTCAAAGAATAGAACTTAAAGCTTACAAAAGTGATGGCTAGATGAATAAGAATTTCATGAAAATTTTCTTAAACCTTAACCATCATGATTTATACAAGAAATTATACACCTTCAAATTTTCAAATGCCATGGCTAGAGTGGTGTCAGGGCAATTGTTTTCTAAAGCCAAAAATCCCAATTTATAGGTTCCAAATTGGTTTTTCTTTTGTTCTAGTAAAATTTCCATAGTCTAGGTTTTAACGTAATGGTTTTTATTTTGATAACATATAGTTAAAGTAATTGAAAATTGATTACATTTCAAAAAGCAACCAACATTGGTGTCTATGTGTTTACCTACAGCTTTCAAAAAATAAAATCGAATAATTAATCAATACTTGTTTGAAACGTCCTATATGTTGCTTGGATCATTGTTAATTGATTAAAGTTTTGTTGAATTACCAAATTTCACTAATTGGGGATTCAAGAATTGAAAAAGATACATTTATGTGTTGTTCATTATATATTTTTAGATTGTAATACAATATCATACAAATATTTAAGCACAATGATTTTAGTTTTTTCTTTTTTTTCTTTTTTTTCTTTTTTGTAATGGAAATTGGTTGGTGTTTGACATTTTTAAATAACTAACATTGGCCACATAAAATACCTTGATTTATTACTGAATGTTTTGAAAATTCAAAACCAAAACTTTAGGTTGACCAGATTGCAATTGAACATTTGTTTCATCAGTTTTTTGAATTTCTTGTTGAACCTTACGCAATGCTGTGAATATCATAATAATTGAATCCACTGTTGCAATCCACCAAGACGCATGGTGATTTTGACAAACAATCTCACGAAACCATGGCTTGGATAAGACAAAGACTCTTCATTGCAAGAAAATGTAAATTCTTGACAAAGACAAAAATTATATGTTTGGTGATGAATAAGGAAGAAAAAACTTATAGATAAACAAGTGTGATATAAACACTAGGTTGTGAAGCAAAGTTGCCTACATAAGCTCACAACAAGTGCATTTACAATATTGAAAGGTGTTGTCGTAGTTGGGATTTCTATTTATATTGTTCCATGGAACCTTTTTAAAGTTCATTAACCATTTAAAAAAACTTCATTCATTAAATCTTTTAGAAAATTTGGAAGCATATTATTTTGTAGAATCTTTTTATAAATAATATTTATAAAATATTTATTTATTTTCTTTTTTTGGTGATAATAGGTTCAAAAAATTAATGCATTGTATCTTTCAAGTCGACCTATGTTAATATGAAAACAATTGTAACCATTGCATAAGATTTCATGTTTTATGGTGGTGATAACTTAAGTTGGTGTTAATTTTTTTTGGATTTACTTATATAGTAGCATTCATTATATATTATGAGAACATATGGATATGTTTGAAATAAATTATTTGCTGATTTTTTAAATACCAAAAAAAATTCTTAAAAGGATTTTGAAAATATTTGAAAATGAAATAGTTTTGGAAAACATTTAATAAAAATTCACATAATAGTATAATATTGAAACATTTTTTTGGGCCACATGATTTTTTTAACTATTTTGATTTATAAATCATGGAATCAATAATATTTTCACTAAATAAACAATCTTTATTTTGACATATCAACATGACTAGTTAGCATACTACTTTTTAAGGACTAGCCAAAGGGGGCACTAATGGCTCATTATAGTGTGATGGCATTATTATAAAACACACTACGATGGACCACTTATGGCAACAAAAAATCCATATTTCTAATGTATTTTGAACCCAATGAACTTAATAAAACTAAGTCTTTCACTAAAATCAATGAAATGATGTTGAAATTAACATTTTTTTTCCATTTTCCCCTTATATCACCCTACTATAAACCTTTTTCAATATATTTAATGTAGACAAGTCTTTGAAAACCAAAGGTTTGTAGGTAATTGAACTTTGCAAAACATGGATATTTTGAGGTCATTAAATGGAATTATGAATATATATATATTTCCATATTTTTTGACCTAAATTGTCATAGACATTTGAAATAACATGCCCCAAAGTTCTAAATAATTCCCATACAATGGCTATAAACAATAAACCCATTAGTGGGTAAGGACTTTGGACACGTTTCAATTAAATAATTCATCATTGATTGAATATTAATAGTATTGATGTAATTTCATTCAAAGAAAGGATTAATTCATAATGTTTTACTAAATTGAGTCCCTTTTAAAATTTTAAAAGATCATGTTTCATTTGTGGAACAATGAATTATATAACAATATTTGTCAAACCTATAAGAAAATAGGCATTGGTACATCCAAAAAAGTCCATCACAATGTGTTTTTATGCCTTTTTTCCTCTTTTGGAACTTTCATTTTTAATTTTCTTTTTAAACCAAAAATTTATATTTGTCCCATTTGTTCATTTTAACAAACACAAGGACAATAACAATTTGGTGTAATTGTTAAATTTGTGTTCTCCAATATATTTACATGGTACAAAAATAAACATGGAATCCAACAAATTAAAATAAGAACTTTAACCAACAAATAGTTATGAACTTTTGAATCACCCAATTTGGACATCATTTCCAAAAGTCCTTATTTTGAATTTTTTGTTCGATTGATGTTTGTTTTTCTAACATATATGTGAAAGAGTTATTTAGTTGATGTCTTGGTCATTGAGATTCTATTAGTTCATTAGTCACCATATAATCCCCATGTAACATTGGTTTTTAAAATATATATATTGAATGTTAAAATATAGACTTTGTGGACTGTCGTATCTACCCAAAATGAAGCACACTAACTTGCAACCATCTAACATGCTACTATTGTTGTCACTCAATATTTATCAAACTTGCCCAATCATCATTTAATTCAATAACTACCCTAACATACGAACATGAACAACTACAAAATTTTGTTATCAAAGATGAAATATCCTTAATTGAAGCTTGGATGTTTAACATCATAAATGACCATTTAAAATAAAATCATAAAATGTATTCAATACAAATATTTTGGTAGTGTCACCCTTATTATGACAAGTGATATTTACCAAACAATATCAACAAGAGATAATTGGACATTTAAAAAGTTAAATGAAAACATAAAATATCAAAACCAAACTTTTTGGAAAAACAATGTCCAATCTTACAAATAATCAATTCAAATAATGAATCAATTTGATATTTGGATTCATGGAAATTTCTAACAAATTTCAAGTAACATTGCAAATAATAGAAGATATCAAATATGTAAACTTTCAATGTCTTCAACAATCACCAAATTTTTTTGTCATTCCACATGTATATTAATATATAAACATTCACATGGAAATATTACCAATATCCGATATCCTACAAACTTCCACACAATCCAAACAAAAGATCAAGATTGCACACCATCATTTGAGCAAAAGAAAACAAACTTATTAAACTGTGTGCTAGAAATTATGTTACATTTAACAATTTTATAATAGAGCAGATTGAATGTTCAAATTCACAACATAATTTTAAAAAGCGATAATATGGATAAATTTTCAAAATCTAAACATTCAATAAATAGCAAAAGAAAATCTATTCGTATGTGTGCGTGCGCTACATGAACAATATTGAACATCTATCAAACCAATACCAAAAGAAATAAGGATTGAAAAAACTCAATCAATCTTGTGTCATAACAAGAATCTAGTTCCCTATTCTAATAATAACAACAAGAATCATTTTTAAATCTTGAGGATTGTTATTAGATGAATTGATCTTCGATCCAAAAATGTCACAAACATGATTTTGATATGCATAACATTAACGATGAATTTAGCATTAACAGATGTTGTATGTGGTAAATCCCAGTGCATTAAACAGGCCCATGTAATGGTATTCAAATTGTGTCTTACTATCCAATGTTGAAATACTCAAGGGTGAGGATGGGGAAACAATTAACACTGGATATTGCATGTGATAAATACCACTAGACCCCCAAGTAGGGGGTGTGTCGGTGTACCTGGTCTTATGCATGGCCTTTAAGAACTTTTTGTCAACACAACCATGGCTTAAACAAGGGCTGTAGCGGGCCCTGGAACCGGGTGTGAGATCGTTTCCAGCAGCTATTCTAAAAGGCCGTGACCTCAAAAGGGTCAATATCTTCCAACAGTGAACCTCAGTGTTTTCATTACAAACTTGCTGGGGCCCTGAGAAAATGCACTTGAGGCCCTGAAGAGGATACCAAACATGAAGTAACTAGGTATTGTGGACCAGAGTACTGAACATGAAATAGGTAACTGCTGTTGATTTGTTGGCCTTGCCTACCGAGGCAAGGATTATTGTGTTTAGATTCATTGTAGAGTGTAGTAGCTTAAGGGATTTTGGCCCCTAGTTAATAATAGGTCTATTTTTATATGATGGATTTTTGAAAGATGATATTTTGGCTTGTGTTGAAACTTGAGATTAGTTATAGAGTTCTAATATCTTGAAGGATTTTGAGTTCTTTTAGAGGATTTTTTTGAAGATTATATTTTTGCATATTTGAGTTTCCATAATTCTTCTTCTGCCTTAAGATCCTTTTTTAATGTAAATGGCAAGGCCAAAGTGTGACACACCCCCCTTGTGTTTTTATTGGCCAATCCTAATGACTGGCCCAGGTGTTGAGATTTCAATTGTAGCTCAGGGTATTCAGTCCAATTTCCTTGTTTATGGGTGGGGAAGGGGAGGGTATATAATGTATAGTTTCGATCAGAGAAATTCAGATTAAGGCCTAGATTCCCGGGTGTAAGTGGGCTTCAATTGAGCCAACAACGCACAGATTGTTTGGTGTTGGGGACATGGCAGCTCCGAGCTTCGAGCCCATTTGCAGAAACTTTCATCGCCAGCTGGGGTGGGGAAGTAGGGGGGACGAGAGAGAAGCCCCAAGTTGTGTCAACCTTATGAGCAGCAGCGGGAGGAGAATCCTGAATTCACCCATTTGGCTTTTGGTTTGGGTTTGGTGTATGCATACGGCTGCTGCAATTGTGCACACGTCGATTCCCCCATTTATTGGATCAAGACCAGATTGAAATAGTAATTGTCAACGATAGGAACTCGGCGGAAATCGAAGAACCAGCTGGAGCTGCAGTGGGCGAGGCATTCAACGCTCATGAAGGATCCAAAGAGGCAGATTTCTGGGAGCCAGCCTCAGAATCTAAATCACACAAGTGATGCACAGGAAGTCCAAGCTGGTGAGAGTGAGATGACTTATGTTGAGAGGGCAATTCGGACTTTGGCGAAGGTAAAGGGGTTGGAGCCAACAAAAATCAATTTGTGGAAAGTAACGTTCGAAGATTATAGCGAAAGTCATACGACATTACAAAACCTGATTCACAAAAGGGAGGAGGAAATGCGCAGCGTCAAGAACGAGATTTATCAAGTGGTAGGATTTTTCAATGCTTTTCAGGGCTTGCTTATCACGGCAGTGGCGCAATCAAATCTGTTGCGGTGCAATAACGCGGGATTCGTTTTAGCGCTCTCTGCATTCGCCACGGCTGTCGCTGTATTTGGAATTGTGCAAAAGAACACGGTCATCACAGACTTGCGGAGAGGCACAAGCTCTGACAAACGTGGTATGGAGGTATCTCCCTGCAATGTTTTTATCTTGGTTGTTGTAGCGAGTATTCAACAGTGAGGAGCTACGTTTTTGAAAGAGTGATCACAATGTGCAAGGAAATTGAATCACCTGTAGTCCAAACTTCCCTCAGAGATGGATGCCTTCATTCAAAGACACGGTTTTTTAATGAAGAGAGACGAACAGGATGGCAACCCTACATATAGTAAAGGACGTCGTGAAGCATCATTTCATCCATCTGTCCCGTCATCCATCCATTCATCTGTTGGATCATCCATCCGTCCCGTCATGGTCTGTTTGCTCCGACGGGGCGGAGAAAGAGTGGAATACAGACGAGCGCAGCGGAGAATAATATATATTAATGTTGTAAATTTTTTTTATTTTTTTTATTTTGGGGGTTTTTGGACTTAGGTACACTCATCCTGTCTCTTTCTCAACAACTGAAAGAGTTGGGTTGGGCTTTTCTTTCTTTTTTTTTGAAATTTTATTTAGAATATTGAAAATTTTCAATGCTTTTTACATTGCCATAATTTTTATTACAGTTCAATGGGTGCTAGAGCGAGCAGCCGTTAAGCACACTTTTATTAGATATTCGCAATTTCAAAGCTTGCATTTTCCATAATAATAATTGCAATGGATGTCAGTTGCCATTTTAGCACACAAACTTAATAGATATATTGGTAATTGCAATGATCAGATTGCCCAGAAAAACAATTTTGCCAATAATAATAATATGCTGGATGCCAAAGGCATTATTATGATGCATGTGAAAATTGGCTGCACCAGAAACCCATTATGAACAAGGAGGGGGTCTGGATACTGGAACTTATCAACATACAAAAACAAAGAAATAATTTTCAACAGATTGATACCCACTAAATAAGTAACTTACTACTTACTTACAAGTTGAACAACGTTGGGGTATATTTGCTGTCTCTGGTCTATTCCCATGGTTAGCTGTATGTTGCTATCTCACGGGTCAGAAGCAATGCAAACATCAAGATTTTCAGCGGCCAAGGTCCCGAGGGATACATGCGGAATGTCGTATATAAAGAGGTTTTCAACATGTAGTTTGTAATTGTAATTTTGTAATATGTACCATCAAATATACACACACCTGTGCATTAGGTGCAGGTTCAAACTAGAAATTCTTTAAAATACCTCATACTTTGAAGAACCTTTTGTGTGGCCCCAATCCAAGAATCAACCCCCAAAAAAAGGCCATGAGAACATGTTAAAATTTTAACCTTGTGATTGGTTTCTTAAGCATCAAAGCCTGGAGTGGACTAGGATATGGTAAGATTATAGCCTTTGTGATTGGTTTCTTAAGCATCAAAGCCTCGAGTGAATGAAATCAATATTCGCATAAAAAGGTGTAACCTCAAAACTCGTTTGGGAGATGTTGACTTTCGGGGTTAAAGAATATCACAATTTGTGGCATGCTGCCAGTACCAGATGTTGACTTTCGGGGTTAAAGAATATCACAACTTGTGGCATGCTGCCAGTACCAGATGTTGGCTTTCGGGGTTAAAGAATATCACAACTTGTGGCATGCTGCCAGTACCAGAGGACAATCTGTCCTCCATGATCTATCTATCTTTCGTCTGATGGACTCTCTGGTCTCAAACGGACGTAACATTATAAACAGTAAACAAACTTTCAAGGTTAAAGAATATCACAATGCAAGGTAGTAACATGTCGCATCGTTTTGGAACTCGCACAATAGTATTAAATACAATTATGAGCAAAAATTCAATTCTAAGGTTCAAACTTTGTTTTTTCTATTGAGTTAGCCAAAAAGTTTTTGATGGGTTTCTTGCTCTAATAAGAAGAACAAGAAGCCAAAGAAATAGTCACATTTGCATAATGGAAATTGCCACAATAAATGACAAACAAACAACTAATGAAACTTTTTAAAGTGGTCTTCTACCTTCTCTCTCCTCTCCCCCCACAATCAAGTCAGACCCATCCATTACATCTCTTGGGAGAGAGAAAGAGACCCTTTTTCACAAAATGCATGAATTGCAAGTCCACCACAAAATTCTGCTACAAACTCGTCAACACGTTGTAAGTTTTTTAACATTAACTGGCCAACATGGATTGTAAGAATTTGTGGCTTGTAACCCATAATTTTACTCGAACTCGATGATGTGAGAAGATGGGTCAACTTTCACACTCATATCCACATATATATTTAACCACGATTAATTATATATATTCCCTAGCACGCGCTCACACCTCTATTTATGCAAGGATACATGCAGTGAATTAAGTTCCTTCAGCCAAAAACTTGTGAATCCCGGATAATGCATAGATGGTGTGTGACCCATAAGGGGTGGGACCATCCATTCTTTTATATCGTGTAAACCTAATTAATTGTGAGTAAAAAATATCAGATTTTTCAGATTCCCTTCTCTACAAATGTCCTATTATGTACTACCTCATCAAATGGTAGGTTCAAATATTACAATTCACGTAAGGTGTTTTTTTTTTTTAAGGCTTAGAAGTATTATGGCTATAATACTTCTTTTTTAATATAGAAATTTTAAGTAAAAATTATATTCATTTAAAGTTATATAGTTTCCCATTCAAAAGCTGGATTTTGTTCCTACTTGTCCAAAACACGAGGGAGAACAACTCTCACAATTGCAACTCTCAATGGGATGCACAAACGAAGTACGAAAACTTTCTAACATCTTTGATTTGGGATGTAAATTGTGTGTGTATTTGTGAATGTGTTGGGTATGCTTTTGTGTGTGTGTGTGTGTGTGTTTCTTTTCAAGCATTTCTTGTTTACTTCTTGTTCATTGATATTTATTTATCTCAAGCAATTTTTGTTGGAGCAATTTTTTGTTATTTTAAAAAATTAAATTAGAAATAAAATTTCAACAAATGTGTTTCTTCCAGAATAAAAACCTATTGTTTAAAGGATAGAATAATTGAGGAAAACACTGATCGTTGGTTGATAAAACTCACAATTTGGATTTTTTTTTAAAAATAGTCGGTTTTTTTTGCAAAACTTCCGCAGAAAAATTCAAACAAATATAAGGTTTTCTTTTGTTTGACCACACACATTCTTGAGATATATAGTGAAGTGCTTCATTCAATTGCAATCAAATCACTAAGTTGTAGTTGTGCATTTGTGAAGTTAGCCCTGCAAAAAATGAATGATTATCATCCATCATTCATTGAGAAGTGTAACAAATTCTAATATAATTAATTAAATTACCTATCACCCAAATGTGGTTATTTATGCATGGCTATTCGAGCGGCCGAATTTTTAATGGTTCCCAACCACAAATTGTCAAACACTCAACTCCCAAGTAAGATGGAAACAATGCCCAAGAGAACAAGCAAAGATGATGAGTGCACTGGGACCACCATGGAATCACTCAAAAGTCTAATTGAAAAAACTGAATGTGTGCGACTACAATAGAGTGCAGACCAAAACACCTTGTCAAACGCTGTCTTCTTTTCTCAGATAAAAAGAAATTTCTTGGCAAAAACAAGAAAAAAAGAGTCCCCAAATGGCAAAACACCAAAGCCAAAAAATTAAAATTAAAAAATAATAATCCCCCAGTCCCGAAACAGAAAAGAATCAAAATTCATTTGTTTAGCACAACGTAACATTCGTTCGATCGATGAAACCAGCAGGATTTGTACGTTTGGCAAAGACTAACATTTCTTTCATTGATTGTTTGTCAGCACCGACATTCGTTCATTCGACGAAACCGAGATTCATTCATTCGATGAGACCAAGGTTAGTCCATTGGTTGGTTAGTTAGTTCGTTCGATGAGACCAAGGTCAGTTGGTTGGTTGGTTAGTTAGTTCGTTTGTTCGGTTGGTGAAACCAAGATTCGTTCGCTGGTAAGGTAAAACCAAGATTTGTTTGCTGGTAAGGTAAAACCAATATTTGTTCGTTTGGCAAAACATACATGTCGTTGGTTTGGTTTTGGTGAAACTAACATTCATTCGGTGGGATGAAAAACCACCACTTACATCCATTTGTTACAATTTTGTCATCATGCCCCAACTCGCTCGGCGGTAACTGTGGAAGAATACAGAGAACAGCACCCACAATCACATGCACAACAATGCGCAAGAAGAAGATCGAGATTTGAGACAGAGACAGAGAACGCAAGCAGCGGCGAGACAGAGTCCTCAATAAAATTTTATGGAGTTTTTGTAAAAAACTGCGCAGTTGTTTTTGTTTTTGTTCCTTCTTTTACTTCTTCTTTTCATGTTTTTTTTCCTGGTAAGAAACTGTGGTGTTCTGTTTTGTAAAAGAGACGCTTGTGTGGTGGTAAAGGACGTCGTCATGATGTGAAGCATTATTTCATCCATCTGTCTTGTCATCCATCCGTCCATCCGTCTGGTCATCCATCCGTCTCATCGTGGTCTGTTTACTCGGACCAAAAATGACTGACTCTGCCTGGAGGGCCTGTCATGTGTAGGATTTCCAGCATTTGCCTTTCCTGTTCTTCCTTTTTCCTCTCAATCAGGAAAAGTTTATGAAAAAAAATAGGAAAAAAAGAAAACATGTTTATGATGGAAAAATAGAAAAAATACATATTACCTTCTTTTTAAAAACCCTATAGCCTACCCTACTTAGGCAATATAACTGGTGGTTTGCAAGGTGAGTATTTGAAAACTGACCTTTATGCATAATTTATTATTTTAAAAAAACCCAAGTAAATTGATGACCAGGGGTATTACTTTGACAATGAAATTGTTAACTCATGAGTCTAAATTTTTCAAAAAGATTGATACCTTATGTGATCCAAATTTTTAAATAGTATTATTATTTACTATTTTT
>Ga0116231_10011257_pt1 | contig 13884 bp, 14 predicted proteins | sample S1TSphgellanicum_2_FD_89695 | JGI IMG/M metagenome (GOLD analysis project Ga0116231, IMG submission 89695) | Host-associated microbial communities from peat moss isolated from Minnesota, USA - S1T2_Fd - Sphagnum magellanicum MG | ecosystem: Host-associated > Plants > Peat moss > Unclassified... | reverse complement strand
TGATCAGACGGTAGATCAGTGTTGTTGCCTGTCTGATCTGAAATCAATGGCTGTCCAACTGCCGCTTGGGGACTTTGAGAACAAAGAGGCTCCACGCCGATAATGGATACTGCCATAGATTCTCCCGATGATACTACATCACGTTGTTTATCAGTGTATTTTACTATGAAAGAGTATTGTGGCGATTTTCACTTTATGGAAAGGCCTAGCGAAGGTAAATGTATGAAACAGCAAACTCAAGAGCGGCAGTTTTTATCAAGCCGCTTTGCAGAACATTTCAATGTTTTCTGGCGATTGTCGCTGCGCAACGAATTTCGCGCGCTTGGATACGTCTACATGAAAAAGGTGGCAAAGAGCATATCGCATCTTGCGTCGCAAAACTCGAAGTCTATCTCGATGAGTACCTCGCTGCATTCAGCATTGCCAGACAAAACAGCCTGCCATTCTTTCGCACGACCGGACGTAAAAGTGCCGCTTTCCATCGGCTCACCCAGCAAGATGCATTTAGCATGATTCAACGACGCGTAAAACAAGGCGGTATCGCAACGCACATCGGCAATCACTCCCTCCGTGCAACTGGCATTACCGCGTATCTCAAGCATGACGGCACATTGGAATACACGCAACAAATGGCGAACCACGCCTCACCACATACGACCAAGTTGTATGACCGGCGGATCGATGAAGCCACACTCGACGAATGCGAAAAAAAAAATTAGGCGCGATTGGTGATCGAAGTCTTATTAGCACATAACTTGATACGTGGACAACCGTCAGACGGATACGTATATTGCATCAGCCAATATAACGCACAATGCCAATGAAGAGCATGTCCCACTACCACGCGAGAAACGGATATACTGATGCCACAGAGTGATATGACCATTGATGAAATCCTGAATGCCTTCGCAACTGCTGGTAACGTCCTGCCACGCACAGCGCTACAGCAAGCCGCTTCCCGCTGGATAGAAGTTGCGCCGGTACTGCTCGAACTATTGGAGAGTATTACGAACGGAACCGATACGTCCGAACGCAGCTACTGCATCATCTTCTACGCCATTTATCTCATGGCAAAAATGAAAGAGCCCCGCACGTTTCCTTTGCTATGTGAACTCGCGTTACGCGAAGAGCGTATCGAGGATGCGATCGGCGATGGTGCCATTGATGATCTTCCTGGTATTTTTGCACACACGTTCAATGGAAACCAAGCCCCACTTCGGCGGCTTATTGAAGCTCCTGATGCATATGATTTTGCACGTGCTGGCGCGCTTGAAGCGTTAGCGTGGCTTACGATTACCGGCAAAGTCAACCGAGGCGAAACCGAAGCCTATTTGCGCGAACTATACACGACACTTCAGCCGCAAGGCGACTGTTTTGTCTGGCACGGTTGGCAAGCTGCCATAGCAGGACTGGCATTCACGTCGCTAACACCACTCGTTGAAGAAGCATGTCAACGAGAATTGATCAATCCATCTATTACCAACTTTCAGTTTTTTCTTCAGGACATACAAGCAGCTCAAGAAAAACCTGGTCACAATCTTTCATCGTCAGTCACGGACGAACATCGCTTCGACGACCTTGCAGCCTATTTCTCTAGTTGGATTGGCTTCAAATTTGCACAAAATGTCCTGCCGATTCTGCCATTACCGAATAAACGACAGACCAGCGCATTGCGAAAAATTGGACGAAATGATCCGTGTCATTGCGGCAGTCAGAAAAAATTCAAAAAGTGCTGTCTCGTTCTGTAACTGTTGCGAAAAACATATACTAACCAACGCCGAGCAATGTACAATCTTCATGGCAATCGGGTTCCTGCTTCACAGAGACATGCTTAGCCTGCGATTCGCTCGCGAATGCAAAGCGGACACTTCGCCTGTACTCTTTGCCTGCTACAATTATTCTATCATAGCCATCAGTCAGCGCTCAAACAACGCGCTCTAGGATGTATTCTCCATCTTTATCAAGACCCATGACCCGCTGAATATCACCGATGCTGCGCTCTCCATCTTCATCCATATACATGAAAACGATCAAATCGACGAATCTTGTAATCATGCGACGGTTACGTATGAGATTACGGTCGGAAAGATCGAGCAACACTTCGAGGCGTGACAATGTATCATACGCGCTGTCAGCATGCATCGTCGTCGCTAGACCACGTACGCCAGTGTTCATTGCTGCAAGAAGCGTTTTGGCAGAGTCATGATCTCGCAGTTCACCCCACACCAACATATCAAAGCCGGTTCGCAACGCATCTTTCAATGCATGATTGAAGCTATATTCGTAGCGATCTAGATGTCCGGCAGACTCGTAGCGAGCTTGATCAACAAGCGCAAGTAAGTTGATCGAATCGCGGTGTGATTTTTTCAACTCTTTGCGGTCTTGAATCGAAACAAGCCTAGCATTCGGTCGAACCATTGCCGTTGCGTCCATATAAGCACCGAGCAACGTTGACTTCCCGCCATTGGGACGGCCAACGATAAGCGTATTATCACCGCGTTGAACGGCTGCTTGAATCGCATCGATGCCGCGAGCAGAGCAGGCCGGTTTGTCCATCGAGTGGGGCGCAATGGGACGTATCTTGTAGTCGCCAAAGGTAAATTTATGAACTGCGTGTTTGCGTAGCATAAGCGGCCAATCGGAGATCGGCGGGCAAAACGCTTGGACACGGACATCGAAACCATACGGCATATCGGCTGCGAGGCCAGAACGGAGGTCATTGATTACTGTACGGCTTTCCGTTGCAATCCGGCCAATCAAGCTTTCTCTTTGCGTTCGCGACATGGTTTCAGGTGCTTCGAACTTTCCACGAGCCGTTTCAACAAAAATTAGCCCTTCATCGCCTTCGTTGACGTTTACGTTGTACACGTCATCCCGCTCAAGGTATTGCCGAATCGGACCAAGCTGCTTCAGAAAACGCTCGCGCGAATCTTTTGCGGCTTCAGCAAGTACCAGATCATATTCATCAACAAACGTTTCTGTCGAGAGCTCCACTTGGCTAGACATTAGCATCATGCCCGATTGCCGCAAGGAAAGAGTCAGCGGGGTCGTCGTGATGTTCTACAAAGACTGGGTCTAAGGGAGCATGAGGTTCATTCTCTTCAAAAGCATCAAATGTCATTTGGATCATCTTCTCCCGTTGCTCAGAGCTTGGATATTGATCATCTAAGATAGGTTTGGTTGCCGATGGCAACCAAACCTGAGCAAAGAAAAGTCGTGCTCCCGTTTCTCTATGTCTGCCTTCAGAGCGGCGCACTCGACATCCATTCGGCAATTCTTCTGCTTTGCTTCGGTCTTCTTCCCACCGATCCGGCGGCGGCGACATGAGTGTTGATACGGTAAATTCGCCGAGTTCTTTCGCTAAATTTGCCAGATAGAATGGTCGCGCAACGCTGACATCTGAGGAGATCGTGCCTGGAAGAACAGATCGTTTATTCATAATGGGATTATCGTGGTACCGGACTTGTTTGACTCGCATAATAAGCCCCTCGGCAAAGACGATTTTCTCATCAATGGGAAGATTATTTGCTTCAGACTCGGTGAGGATATATCGCGTTTGCACTTGATTATGTTCAGAGAGGTGCCCTTTTAGCGCCATTCGCTTCCCTGACAGATTGCGATGTTGTAACACGGTCGATGTCTGCCCGCATCGCTTCGATAACCACTCTGCATCCCCACCTGGCTGGGTCCGGTAAAAAACGTGGGCACCGAGATTGCCGGTAACGGTTTGCGTCTTACCATAGCATTCTTCAATTTGATTGCGTGCTTGCCAAATCGTATCAAGCTGAACTTTATGGCTCCGCATCATGCCAGACGAAACCGCAAGCGGCTCCAATTTATTGAGAACACGCGTTTCGTCTAAAATGAATCGAGTTAATCGAATGTTGCCGGGAAGCTCTCGTCCGTCAATCGTGATCGTTTGATGCATAAGCTGACGGAAGAAATTTTTCACCATGATTCGCAAGAATGGGCGAATTTGCGTCAGATCGGATTCCGGCATTTGAATATAAAGCACGCTTGCTTTATGAGGGTCGTTGGCCATTGCTTTCAAATCAAACGTGCAACGCGTAATATGTGGCCGCATAATTTCAGATGCATACATACCGATATACGACACGAATGCGCCAAAAATACCCGACTTTTCTTCGGCAACCCGAGCATTCATACGTGTTGCCGCATTCACGATCCACTGACGCTTCTTGGTCGTTTTCCCGGTCAACTTTCCATCAATCATTTCCGGCCATTGAAACGTACCATGCGGATCATGCTCTCGCTCGAGCATGTCGCTCATCAAAGCATCAGGTGTCGAGAAACGTGAAATATATTCAAGCAAGCCATGATGTGAAAAAATTGCCGGATCATTCGCAGCTAGCGAGATATACCCAACAGTTGCGATCAAGGCAGCGCCAAAATCGAGGGCAACCTTAGTCCAATAATCTTTGAGCCCTTCGCCCTCATCAACAATATCAAGTGTATGTCGATAGCAGTCATCAAATTCATGTGGTGTTCCAAGCCGAATCAGATGAAATGGACAAAAGGCCGCACGATTATTTTCGGCAGAGAGCAGAGACATCACATAAACATTTTTACCGAGTACGTGCTTCTGATATGCATAGGTCGAATCGGTGACGCTCCCTTTCGTGTCTAGCACCACAAAATTTGGCTCATAACCAAATGGATGAGCACGGCGCTCGACATCACTCCACGTCGGCGCATCGGGGTGCATAAGCGGATTTAGTAACTGCGTGATGATCGAGTCCGAAGTTTTGCCTACCCCTTGCGTTCCTACGATATTAAAACCAACGTTTTTTGACCATCGTAAATGTTCCCAAACGCCAGGTTGGGTTTCTATCTGACCAAAGATGAGACCACAGTTTGCAGAAAGGAAATCAGTCTTTTCTCGTATTTCCTCTGCGGTTGCAAAGTGTGCGGAATCGACAATGTTTTTGACATCGCTTTCTTTCGGCGCTAGACGCGCCGTGATACCAGCATATACCAGAACAGATACGGTTATGCCAAAAGCGAGTGTCCACGGGATCGTCTTCAGCGCCCCATACACAAGCGGCGTGTAGTGCGGGCGGTGCGTGAGTAACTCAATCCCTGTGAACGGATTGTATGCCATCCAAAGCCACGTCAGCCAAGCCCAAGGTGCATAGAGAAACCCAAGTACCGGATGCCCTAGCAAAGCATTGAAGCCGAGCTTCTCTGCGACAACCCAACTGGTCGCCATGCCGGTCAAAACAATGCCGACAACCAATGCAAGCACCGCTAGCGGTTGAATGGGTCGCTCGCCGATAGTGCGTGGCATGACCGGCATATCGGACTTGCTCACACGGATCGAGCCTTCTTCATGCTATTTTCTGGCACAGCAGCTTGCGCTTGCGCCTGCGTTTTTGTTTGAGCTTGCTTCTTATTGTCTCCGATAAACATCGTGAGAGGAAATTCGAGTGATCGATCAGCTTTAGACTTCATTGAGATTTCCCGCCGTTGAACCATTGCAGGAACATCTATCGGGCGAAGCATTTCAACAATGTCCATAAGGGCATCATTCTTCGCCCCGGGCGCTGAAAATACGATGCCAGCCTTTTGGATGCTCTTTCCGTCCTCAGAGAGCATCCCGATTACCGGATACTCGCCTCGCGGCACCTCGTAGCTTTTCCCATCTTTCGAATTGATTTTTTGTACGCTCTCGGGAAGCGTATAGACCCCCACCATTTCGACTTTTCGTTGCTTAGGAATATCGATTTTTTGAGCCATTTATGCCTCACTGCATTCAGATGAAGAAAACTTTCTTTAGCATATAATTGCTATTTCTTAACGGATTTGATAACAGATCGAACGGCTCCAGATACGGCACTCGTTATGTCTTGCAAACTAAATGTTGACTGTCCCGTAAACATTCCGTCTGCCATCCTAACAATTCTGAATGTAGCAACTAGAACAACCAAGGCAAATGCTGTTATGTTAACACTAGTCATAACAAACAAGGATGGATTTGCAAGATCGACTGTAAACGAGAAGCTTTGAAAGGCCTTTACGACGGTTGTAGGCCATACACTCAAAAAAATCACTTTCCACATACCTGAAATAACGCCTGAAGTATAACGGAAAGCCATATCAGATGTGGCATCAGATCCAAAGAAACCAACGGATGCAGCGCCAATCGCAGAGCTTGTCAGAACCTGGTACCACGCTAAAACGAGTTCGACTGACACCCAAGCAAAGCAGAATTTCACAACCAAGGAAACTATGCATGCGATGCCTTCGTTAAACAATACTAAAGGTACATTTGTTGGATTAGACACGAGCGTTATCGCTGCCGCTAAAGGGTTCGCAATAGGCGCTTTTGCATATTGAAATAAAGCAGTGGAAACGGTATCTCCCAAGCCGGATAACGACATTGCACTATTCGACGTAGTCCCTGTTATACGACCGACAAAATAATTTGTTATCGACTGCATGTTTGGCAGAATAAGTTGTGAAAAATGCAAGGCGGCAAGGGGAGGAATCATTTTAAAGAATACCGATCCCATATTCCACCAGAACATATTGAAGTCTTGAGCTATCGCGCACTTACAAAGTCCCCAAACAATAAACGTTATGAAGACGATTGAAAAAATATCGTTACCTAACGAAAGACTGTTCGCAAGTATACCGCCGCTAGAATTCTGTACGGCGGTTTGAAGGTTTGTAAAAATTTCCGCGATCAGCACAATGTTTCTTTCCTTAATTCAGTTACTTGTGATCAAAGTATTTCACAGATCGCTACCTTTAGAAGTTTTACCGCTAAATTCGGTATTTATCTCCTTGATTGCATCCTCTGCCTGGACTTTCTCTAGCTGCCTCTCTTGATGTTCTTCATGAAAATACTGCAACAGTGAAAATGCTGATACAACGAAAATCAATACTGAAACACCTACCAGAAAACGCCAATATTTAACGACGTGGCTCATAGATCGCTTCCTGGTGATATCTGTCCACTAAATTCGGTATTTATTGTGTTCATAGCGTCTGTATCTTGCGCTTGCTTCTGAACGGCTTGCTCAGAAAGTAACGCATTGGTCTTATTCACTTCGCTCGCAGTGGTCGATGCGTACAGGCTTTGCACTTGAGCCTGTTGCTGAGCACCACTTGCGCTTTGTGCTTGCGAATCAATAGACGCAATACGGGAGGTTGTACTAGCCTCGGTAGTGAGTATCTGTTGTGCTGCGACATTTCCAGCTTGCATAGGAGGAGCAGCTTGCGCAGAGTTAACGATGCCAATAACCTGTTGCACCGCCCCCTGCATGCCCGCCATGTTTTGGAGATTCTTGAAGTTCTGTATTGTCGCATACGCCTGCTGAATCTGCAAGAGTAACTGACTATGCGTAAACTGCACGCATGTACCAAATGCGCAGGTGTCAGGGATATATGCTGAAGGTATCACAAAATTAAAGTCTGCTTTCGCCATACCTGGTATCAACGCTAATCCAAGACAAATCACGGCTATACTCGCAACACGCTTCATGATGCAAACCTCAACTCAGTCGGCGACATAGTATCTTTTTCATGTGCCTTTAAAATGTTCATCAAAAGATCTGCCGTCTCTTTTGCCCCTTGCGCCTGGAGTAACTCGACCTTCCAACGGTGTTTTCCATATTGTGCGACGGGAAAGCGGGTGATATATTCGTCAACGCGTGCAACTGAACGCGACGTGCCCAATATCGCAAGCATATTTTTATCTAATCGATGACTAAGCCGACGCATAACATTGGCCTCAGGCTGATGCAAAATAAATTCAAAGTCCTTGAGTTCAGTAAGCATACGAATCCCTCGTTCAGGTAGTTCAAAACCCTCATAATACGCACGGTTCTCGCCCGTTGCCGACGGGTCATTAAAATAGACACGCGTTTGAGCAGCCAACATCACATTGCTGCATCCTTGCCACTCGGCAAACCCACGAATACTATTCGTCGCAAGAGACAGTGAGAAATTCTCTTTACGCCCCATAAGCAAGAGATCTTCCGCAAACTGCGCGCCGATAGGATGCCGCATAAACGAATTGTTGAATTCATCAATCGCAAAGCGCCAATGAATCAAATTTCCATCAACACCCATTGCTTCTTTCATACGGCGAACAGCCGTACGAGTTTTCCAGATGATCACTTCGAGAATTGGGATGAGCAACGCTGGAGCCAGATTCATAGCGAGTTCAACATCGATCACATTGAAACGGCCTGTTTCAAACGTGTCATCGACGCAATCAAACGTTGATTCCACATCGCCAAGACGTGTATATTTTTTCAATGCGGGTCGTAATGTTTCATCAAAATCTTGCAACTGTTCCCAGAAAGCGAAGAATGAACGCTCTTTTTTCGGACGCGTGCCTATCACACGGATAGCGTCTTTGAGCGTTTGCTCACGCTTACCGTCTACCGTCACTCCTGAAAGCTCGCACATACGCTTTACAATTTTGAAAACTTCCCGCGACTGAGCCGGAATGTGCACATCGGAAAACAGAGCAAATCCGGGTGACCCCTTGCCGAGCAACTTGTAATACTGTCCATCGAACATCTTGCAAATCTGATATGCAGATGGGCCGCGGTCGATAATCGTTACCCCGGTGTGCGGTAATCGTGTGATAAACATGCCCGACTCGTACGCCTCATCGACCGATTTACCAATACCGGGACGACCGAATTTCACGCTGTGAAATACGTCTTTGACGTTGAGATGCTTCCGAAAGAATTGACCACCTGGCCCAAGTGCATACGTAACCGGTGGAACCTTCAAACCCGCAGCAAAGGACTCGGATTCTGCATACTTCCGTCCCAAACTCATTTCATGAATGGGAAATACTTTTGCAACGGTGAGCGCATCCATGAGATATTCACGGCTTTTTCCGTAGCTCATTTGGCCGGGTAAGACTGACATGAACGTATCCATAGCACCGGCACGACGAACCGTTCCACGGAACATGCACGCATTAAGCCCTTCTTGGACAACGCTTTCTGCTCGCCTGACATCGGCACGAGTACGCCCTCGCACGATAATGGTAAACGAGATATAACCATACCGCGTATAATCACCATGTGTCTGGCCGAGCGCATCGACCATCTGCTCATGCAGTGCTTTATAGCCTTGATCAACATGGCGCTTTTCTGAAAAGTTTGCTGCTGCCTTAAAATCGCTTGCACCGGCACTGAGCTGCTGCGTTGCTTCCACGATAGGTTGCGGAACAAACGAGATGTGCAGCAAGTGCGATATCTTCAGTTCGGTCAAGCGGTCGAGAATACAAGGCACGGCTTGCGGCGGATACGTTGTAGCAATAATCGCCGACGTTTCAAGCTCGCCAATTTTTGGCTCATACCCGCCACGCACTTCTACTGCTAAGTGGTCACTTAAATTGACACTCGGAGTCGGAGCAACAAGAGGCAGATGAAAGCCCGTAATGCACATGTTTAAAAATGATACAAGGTCCGAAACGCATCGCTCGGTCCCCATTGCATCGTATGCCTTGCGCTGCCCCAAGCGCGATGCAGTAAGCGTTCTCGACGTAAAGGCTGTTTCAAGCACGTCGCATAGCTGATGAAACTCAGCGAGTATTTCATCTTCGCTGCGAATCTGCGCATCGACACCAACAGAAACAGCAGCGCGTAATCGTTCTATTCTATCAGATGGAGGCGACCAGGTAAGGACGATGGTGCGTTCTGTTTGATAGACACGTTCCGTTTTGAGAAAGAAGTGAGCACGCGTGGCATCCAGTAATTGCGAGATTGGATGCTGTAAGCCAAGGCCAGGCTCGTATTCGCGAAATGGTGCGCGTCGCGCATACATTTGGATTTTCGTGTTCGGTAAGGAAGAACCAATCGTTGCAGCAATATGATAAGCCGTATTGAGAATATCTTCATCGTTGAGAGTTCCAATATCAGCGCCTGCTACTCGCCACGCCGCGCTATACGAACCATCGTAATTTTTAATAATATCGTGCCGAACAAGACGCTTCCACGGAAGTAAATCAGCTAACGCTTTACGCTCTGCCGTCGCGAGCCCAAATGGCAAAAGCAATCTTTGAAAAAAGCCAATATTGTCTTGCTGCAACTTTATCGACCGTTTGTAGTGGAGCAGTTCCGGCAACAAGACGGCGCTGCCAATACAAGCCAAAACAACCGAGGCAATAACGATGTCTGGATTGATGAGCATGACATCAAGAATCATCTGTTCTTCTTCCTCTACGCTCTGTCCGCAAGCTCATATGGAAAAGCGATTTCTGCTTGGATGTCATCAATAAACCAAGGCCACCGCATAAACAATGCCTTCGCTAACGCGTATAAGACAAAACCCGTGACAATAAAGTAGATTGAAATGGTGCCAGGGACGAAGATACCGCCGGCAATACATGCCGCCGGAAAAATGATCAACCGACCATCAACAAACAATTTACTCCGCTTACGCATCGTCGATGAGTTGATAGGCGTTGCCCATTCGCGCTTCGTCACTGGCTCCAACATCGCTAGAAGAGAACTCCAGCCCCAAAGAGCGTTGCGACCGCTGGCGCTTGCGTGGCGATATATGAGCATGCTCCGCCCGCACCAACACGAGTAATACCGCCCACCCAATCATCGGGACGATGCACGAAATGCGTTGCTCCCCATGCCATGCCACCAATACCAACTGCACCAGCAGCTTGAATAAACGAACCTTGCATGCTATTTGCGCCAGTGGTAATTCCCGGCAGCGCATTCGCAGTGCCCACCGCAGCGAGGACCGGATGTGCTAATTCCGGCGCGAACACTCCAATCGCGTACGGAATGAGAGCGACGAGCACACGACGTGCAACGCCAAATTGAAAACGGAGATCTATCATGATGTATGCTCCTGTGAAATGAAGATGATGGTCGACGCTATCCAGCTCGTATTTGGAACCGGAAGCCAACGCCCAGCAATGGTTGATTGCGGAACGCACCCCCAATAGCGGCTATCCCAACTGCGAGGATTTTGCCCCATGAGGAATACTTGATTGGTTGCACATCGGTAGCGGCCAACTGGAAGGTGCAAATCTACCGGATGACCCGATGAATCACGTTTTCGTATCGCACTCATCGGCCACGTCTCTCCATTGACCGCAATAGTATGCGATACATCGATCGAGTCAGCAGACGTTGCAGCGATGACTTTCACGATTGGGACGAGCCCGTCTGGGCATGAACCACCAAGAGTCAGATACCGGTGTTGCAATGCATATTTGGCAAGTGCTTTCGGCAGACATGATTGTACAATATCGCCTTTCGAAACGGGCCCTGGTACAAACCAATACACACCAAGCGGCATGCTTGCCTCAATGTTCACACGGAAGCGAGGGGCAATCATTTCATATGCCCCCATGATTCCGGCAAGCGTAAACAAGCCAGCAATCACCGCTCGGTCAAGCAAACTCATGCCTAACGGATTACTTTTCTTTCATTCAAGCCACTTTGGCGTGCATACATTGCGGTAGCAATCGCGCACACCGTGATGATCATTGTTTGAGCAAGTCCGTGAAATGGTATCGAGATCAAGCCAGTAGCGACACCGGCTAAGATAAGCGGAGGCGGAAAATCTTTTTTCATTGGTTGTCCTTAAAAGCATCGAGTGGAAGGTCTTGGGAAACAATAATGGTGAGCGGTTCTCCAACGTACTGATGAAAGGTCGGAGCCGAACGCACACTGGGTTGAATAACTTGTCCGATATTGCCGCCGACATCAACAACAGTCGATGCCCGACTGGCGACACTTGCACCGGCTTGCAGCAACGTATAGAGGAATGCATGCCCGAACTCACGCCCGGCATGTGTATCTGTCGATACGCTTGCGCCGTTTTCGCCTTGCATACCGTCGACATTATTCGATCCCATATAAAACTTGCGCGAATCAGGCGCAGGCAGTTCGATACGGTCAAAGACACACAGATATCGTGCTTCACCAGCTTCTGTGTGTGAGTCACCTTCGCCAGTCAATATCGTTCCAGGCACAAGAACGGGGATAGAATGCGTTTTCGAATCATATACAGTCTCTGTCACCATCGCTTTGAGTACGCCGCCCGGCAAGGTCGAGTCAAGCGCTGTAAGCCAACGGGCTGTAATGACCGTTCCACGTGTCAGCTCATACGGCGATGTCTGCTGTATGTAACCGACTGCAGCATTATGCTCCGCGATAAACTGCTGATGCGCTCCATCACTTTGAGGAGCAGCCTGCGCAAGCATGGTGCCATGCATCGGCACTCCTTGAGCCAAATCATTCACGTCGTGCAGTGATTGTTGAGACAACGCCGCGCTATCGTTATCAAGAACAAGACGCGTCGGAGCACGGCGAGCTTCGAGTACGCGCACGCGCTCTTCGTGTTCATACTCTTCTTCCGGTGAGGGCGTTTGTTGCTCTGCTTGCTGCATGCTGACTTGCTGCGCAGGCACAGATGGTATCATTGCTCGACTCGCTGGACTCATTGTCTGGATCGGCTGAGGAGTTGCAACAACGGGGCTTGGACCTGGTAGAACAAGTCGTTGATTCTCGGCTAATACGGGAGGTGGAGTATGGCTCAAGGAGGCAGCCACCGCAACCGACGCACGTGCTTGATTGATCACGGTTAAGTACACACCAATGAGCAGCATCAATCCGAGGCTGGCCCAGCCTACTAATTTCCGATTGAAGGTGCGTACATGACCGTCGGCGATGACCGCCTTCTTAGGAGCGACGGGAGGCGCAACACCGCCATCATCCGTTAAATCATAATCGTATTCGGCACTCATCGTTTACCCCTCACACACGATGCTGAATTTTTGCGGCGGCATGGTTGAGGCTCTGCAAGCTTATGCACTTGCCACTGAATACGAAGATTGACTTCATGCTTTCCAGTTCCGGTCGTTAGGGCATATTCCGAAGCAACATCATCAACTTTGAAGATACGCGAAGCGGCATCGTACGAATAATTCACGATGCGCTTGGTGCCATTAACCGTTTCAATCAGTGCCGGTACATCAGTCGGATTCGGTCCACCAATCGGCATTTGAATATACGTTGCGTACTGATTGTGGCAAACGGGCCTTCCCCCGTGTCTCGGAAGCCCTTCTGGCCGTAACTCGCTTGGCGTAGTATCCGTACCGTATTCTTCATTTGCTGGCATACCAGCACAAGCGGCATCCATTTGCTGTGCAACCGTCGGCGGCTGGGGGCGCTGCCAACGAATCACACGATGCTCGTGCCTGCGTCGTTCGCGTTCACGCTTGATGCGAAGCCATTCTTCATCATCGTATGCATAGTTCGTATAGAGAGGTGCCCGCAAATGAGAATTCGGGTTATTCGGGTCGTAGTCATACGCAACGAGCATGATATGGTAATCGCGGCCTGCATCCGTGCCAAGGACAAGATTCGTTACCAAATGCCCCCATTCTGGTTTCACTGTGAATATGGGAGTATCACCCGCCATACCATAACTCGCAGACCAGAGTGGTTGCCCCATCCAAGGGTTCGTAATTCTTTCGCCTTTTGCGAGCCGAATCTCACAGACAAACCCGGTTGGGCAATAAATTGTTGGCTGATCGCCTTCGTGATACTGAATCACACGTGTTAATTGATCAGCATTTGATACAGAATGTGCGAATGCAAACACCGCAAGTGCAAGAATGGCACGCTTAATGTAATTCATAATGCACCACGGTTACACCGGCTGGATTTAAATTTGTTTCTTCATTGTTCGTTGGTAAACGCGGATCTGACAGAATAACAAGTACACCGTGATGAATCGTCGGAGCCGTGTCAAGCCATCCAAGAATCTGACCGAACGGGGTATCATAGCGCCAATTGAAAATCTGACCGAAGCCTCGGCCCAAGCCTGCTGTTTCCACCCCGTATAGCCGTCTCGGCCAAGTAG
>Ga0116231_10011256_pt1 | contig 13887 bp, 15 predicted proteins | sample S1TSphgellanicum_2_FD_89695 | JGI IMG/M metagenome (GOLD analysis project Ga0116231, IMG submission 89695) | Host-associated microbial communities from peat moss isolated from Minnesota, USA - S1T2_Fd - Sphagnum magellanicum MG | ecosystem: Host-associated > Plants > Peat moss > Unclassified... | reverse complement strand
CCCCCGCCGCCCTGTCGGTCGATGTCTGGACCCGGGAGATCGGCGACAACGCCCTCGCCAACCTGGTCCGGCAAGCCGCGACCAGCGTCATGCGCGCCGACCGCCTCGCCGCGCTTGGCCTCGACCCGGCCAAAATCGCCGCTGCGGACGCCGAGCGACCTCAGGTCAAGGAGTTTTCACCCAAGGCCGCGTCGGGCGGGCGGGTTTCCATGAAGGACCGCATGCCCACCTTCGCAGCCCTGGGTCTCGCATTCTCCTTATGGATTCTGACCATGACCGGGGTCGGCATCCTTCTGAACAGCGTGATCGAGGAGAAGTCCAATCGGGTGCTCGAGGTATTGCTGTCGTCCGCCTCGGTCCCCGAGATCCTGGGCGGCAAGATCGTCGGCGTCGCCGCCCTGGCCTCAACCGTGATGGCGGTCTGGGGCGGGGCCGGCATCTTCGCTCTGGTGCGCTTCGCGCCGCCAGGGACGGCCGATCAACTGGTCGCAGCCCTGCTCGGCCACGGGCTCTTTTTGGAGTTCGTCACCTACTTCATCCTGGGCTATCTCATGTACGCCTCGATCTTCACCGCCATCGGCGCCTTTTGCGAGACGCCGCGCGAGGCCCAGACCCTGGTCGGCCCTCTCATGCTGATGCTGTCCCTGCCGATGATCTTCCTGACCCAGGCGATCCGCAGGCCCGACGCGCCTCTGCTTGAATGGCTGGCCTGGTTCCCGCCCTTCACACCCTTCCTGATGACCGCCAGAGCCGCGTCAGGGCCGCCCTGGTGGGAGATTGCCGGGACCTTGATCTTGATGGCGGCGACCACGGCCACGGTTGTATGGATCTCGGCCCGCGCCTTCCGCGCAGGGGCGCTGTCGACCAGCAAGTTCGATCTGCCGACCTTCCTGAAAGGCGTCGCGAGCGCCGGGCGTTAAGGGCCGCACGACCTCCAACGCCAAGGTCACACACCCCGGTCCTGATCCAATGGCGGCGCCCACAGGCTTTCAGCGGCTACGTCCCTGAGGGATCAAGCACGGCGTTGAAACGGGTGTCCGGCGTCTCAAGATCTATGCCGAGCTGAACCAGGACCGCCTCAGCGGCTGCGCCTTCGCGGACGGCGAGCCAGCGATCCGGCCGGTCGCCTGAGACGACCGTAACGGCGTGTTTGGGGCAGAGCTTGAGGCAGCCCACGTCAATCACCCCGACCGGCGCGTGTCGGCCCTTTAGCTTTACGCCGCCTGCGGCTGCGCTGGATTTGACCGCGCGCGCCAGAGCTTTGGACAGCCGCTGATCGCCCTTTGGCCCAAAGCCCTGGTTGTCGAGCTTTTTCTGACACTTGCGGCAAACCAGGATCGCGGCGCGCCAACGGGCCCTATGGGTGACCAGGACTGCTGCGGTCGTCTTCATCAGACGCCAACGTTTGACCGCCGCCGCCGTTGCAAAGCGATGCCCGACCGGCCTTGGAATAGGCGGCTGCGGAGACCGGCCGGCGGGAAGGCCGACAGCGCAGTCTACTCCGCCGCCTGCCGGGCCGCAGCGCCGATCTTGGGCTCAAGGGCGCCGGAGGCGTACTTCTTGGCCATGATCGAGGTGTGGATCGGGCGGATCTTTGAGGCCATGCCGGCTGCGCCGAACTCCTCGAACCGCTGTTTGACCACCCGGCGCATGGCGTCCTTGGCCGGCTTGAGATAGGCGCGCGGGTCGAACTCGGCGGGCTTTTCGGCGAGCACCTTGCGGATGGCGCCGGTGATGGCCATGCGATTGTCCGTATCGATATTGATCTTACGCACGCCGTGTTTGATGCCCCGTTGGATCTCCTCAATCGGCACGCCCCAGGTCTGAGGCATCTGACCGCCGTACTGGTTGATGATGTCCTGAAGATCCTGCGGCACCGATGAGGAGCCGTGCATCACGAGGTGGGTGTCGGGCAGCCGGCGATGGATCTCCTCGATCACGTGCATGGCCAGAACCGCGCCATCGGGCTTGCGGGTGAACTTATAAGCGCCGTGGCTGGTGCCCATGGCGATGGCCAGGGCGTCGACCTGGGTGCGTTCGACGAAGTCTACCGCCTGGTCAGGGTCGGTCAGCAAGGATGCATGGTCGAGCTTGCCCTCGAACCCATGGCCGTCCTCAGCCTCGCCCATGCCGGTTTCGAGCGAGCCCAGCACGCCGAGCTCCCCCTCGACCGAGACGCCGCAGCTATGCGCCATTTCCACGACCTTTGCGGTCACCTCGACATTGTATTCGTAGCTGGCGGGCGTCTTGGCGTCCTCAAGCAGCGAGCCGTCCATCATCACCGAGGTGAAGCCGTATTGAATGGCGGTGGCGCAGGTCGCCGGGCCGTTGCCGTGATCCTGGTGCATGCACACCGGAATGTGCGGGTAGATCTCGACCAGGGCGTCGATCAGGCGCGCCAGCATAATGTCGTTGGCGTAGGCGCGGGCGCCGCGGCTGGCCTGGATGATCACAGGCGCGTCACGTTCGTCCGCCGCCTCCATGATCGCGAGGCCTTGCTCCATATTGTTGATGTTGAACGCGGGGAGGGCGTAATCGTGCTCCGCTGCGTGGTCCAAGAGCTGTCGAAGAGTGATGCGCGCCAAGGCTAAGCTCCATGCCGTGCGGGTCGTCGTCCCGCCACGGACGCCGAGTACCGACCTTACCAAATCCTTTACACGCCTTAGGCTCAACCTGGGACCGGCGACAACCCGTAACCGCAGTTCCGCGTCAGGCGTGTGACTTCGCTGCCCATTTGGGCTATAGCCGCCCGCCATGCACAATCCAGGCCAAACCGCGGGGCCGAAAAAGATCGGGATGGTCAGCCTCGGCTGCCCCAAGGCGCTGGTCGACAGCGAGCGTATTCTCACCCGGCTGAAGGCCGAGGGCTATGAGACCTCCCCGACCTATGCGGGCGCGGACGCCATCGTGGTCAATACCTGCGCCTTTATCGACTCCGCCCGTGAGGAGAGCCTCGAGGCCATCGCGGAGGCTGAGGCCTCAGGCCGACCCGTGATTGTCACCGGCTGTATGGGCGCCGAGGCGCCCATGCTGCGCGCGCGCTTTCCGGACCTTGCCGCGATCACAGGCGCACAGCGGTATGACGCGGTGATGGATGCGGTCCACGCCGCCGCGCCCCGCGATCCGTTCGCCGAGCTCATCCCCGTCTCGCCCGCCGGCGAGCGCCTGACGCCAAAACACTACGCCTACCTCAAGATCTCCGAGGGCTGCGACCACCGCTGCGCCTTTTGTATCATTCCGAGCCTGCGCGGCGATTTATCCTCGCGCGCCATCGCCGAAGTGTTCGCCGAGGCCGAGGCCTTGGTCGAGGCCGGCGTCAAAGAGCTCCTGGTCGTGGCGCAGGACACCTCCGCCTATGGACTTGACCTTAGATATGCGACGAGCCCCTGGCGCGGTCAGCCATGGAAGGCCAACCTTGAGGATCTCTGCCGGGGGCTTGGAGAGCTCGGCGTCTGGGTCCGTCTGCATTACGTCTACCCCTACCCCCATGTCGACGCAGTGATCCCCTTGATGGCGGAGGGCAAGATCCTGCCCTACCTCGACATTCCTCTGCAGCATGCGGCGCCGGGTGTCTTGAAGGCCATGCTGAGGCCGGCGAACGAAGCCAAGACCCTCGAGCGCATCCGCAGGTGGCGCGAGGTCTGTCCCGACCTCACCCTTCGCTCCACATTCGTGGTCGGATTTCCTGGCGAGACGCAAGCCGACTTCGAATACCTCCTTGAGTGGCTGGAGGAGGCCAAGCTCGATCGGGTCGGCTGCTTCGCCTATGAGAACGTCAAGGGCGCCGCCGCCCAGGACTTGGCCGACCACGTGCCCGAAGCGCTGAAGCAGGAGCGGCGCGAACGGCTCATGGCCGCCTCCGCGCGGATCAGCCGGGACAAGCTGAAACAGAAGGTCGGACGGACCCTGAAGGTTCTTGTGGACGAGGTGCGCCCTGACGGTGTGGCCGTCGCCCGCTCCAAGGGCGACGCCCCCGAAATCGACGGCAAGGTGTTCGTAAGGCCCGGCCATGCGCTTAAGGTGGGAGAGTTCGTGACGGTGAAGGTGGAGCGCGCAGACGCCTTCGACCTCTTGGCGACGCCGACAGAGTTTCGTCTGCGCACCGCAGCGCCCCTCGCCCTATCGCCCCAAAGGCGCATGCACCGGCTGATTTCGAGGATATGAGGATTTAAGGCGTATCGCCCCGGGACCTATGTGGAGGACGTCATCGGCCTGTTGCACGAGGCCGCGATCAGTCGCGCCGTCTTGATCGGACCCTCCATGGGCGGAATTATCGCCATGGCGCTGTCCTCATTTCAGCGGGACCTGATCGAGGCGGCGGCCGGCGCGCCGGCGCCGGAGCCGGAGCTCACCGGTCTCTTCATGGCCCTCAGCGCTGGCCAAAGGGTGCTTCTGATCCATGGGGAGCGATCTCACATTCTCGACCAGGCGACGGCCACGGCGATACGCGGTCTGGCGCCCAGCATGGAGTATGTCGAGATCCCAGGGGTCGACCACGCGCGCCGACCTTGTCCAAGCCAGCCGCCGCGGCGGCGCTCCGCCAGGTCCTCAACGCCCTCGCCTGAACGTCGGCGTCCCCGCGTCAATCTTGCTTAAAGCCTCATGGGTTAAGCCTGACGTCTCCGTTGGGAGACCCCTATGTCGATCGACCTCGTCCCCGCGCTCGAGCTTGGCGCGGACGACATCGACGCCTGGACGCGCCTGCAGGCCCGAGGTCCGCTCTCGAGCCCCTTTTTGTCGCCGCACTGGGCGCAGGCCGTGGCGCGGGCCGGCGGACCGGACGCCCGCCTCGCCAAGGTCGCCGTGATCCGTGACGGTGCAGAGCCCAAGGCCTTCTTTTCCGCCCGCGTCGGGCGCGTTGTCGCCATGCCGGTCGGCGCGCCGCTTTGCGACTATCAGGGCCTGGTCGCCGCCGCCGACACGGTGATCGAGAGCCGGCGGCTGGTCGCCGCCCTCGGTGTCCAGAGGCTAGACTTTACCGCCCTCATGCTGGAGGCGCCCGGATTCAGAGACGGCGTGCGCGGCCAGGCGGCCTCGCACGTGATCGATCTGACCCGGGGCTATGACGCCTATGTCGCCGACCGCCGGGCCGCGGGCACGGACATCCTGAAGGACTGCTCCAAAAAGCGCCGCAAGCTTGAACGGGAACAGGGCGAGGTCGTCTTTACCGCCGAGAGCGCCTCCAGCAGGGACTTTGAACAGCTCCTGGCCTGGAAACAAGCCCAGTATACCAAGACCCGGCAGACCGATATTCTGGCGCGCGACTGGCCGCCGCGACTTCTGCGCGGTCTGTTCGAGGCCAGGGCGGGGGCTTTGCGCGGCGTGCTTTTCACCCTTCACGCCGGCGGCAAGCTCGCCGCGGCCCATTTCGCCCTCTGTTCGCCGACCATAATCCACGCCTGGTTCATCGCCCACGATGAGGCGTTCGAGCGCTATTCACCGGGGGTGATTTTGATCACCGAGGTGCTGCGCTGGGCCGCCCTTCGCGGCATGGACGAGGTCGATCTCGGCCCGGGCGATTACCGGTTCAAACGCTCCTTGGCCAATGTCCAGCGCCCGATAGGCCATGGCTTTGTCGGCGCCTTTGCCCCGGCCACCCTGATACGCGCCGCCGAGTACGAGGTTCGCCGCGCCGCCGAAGCCATGCCCCTTGGCCGTCTTTCGGCCCTCCCCGGAAAAGCCATGCGCAGGCTCGACCTCTTGCGGGGCCTTGGCCCCTCGTCGGCAGGGCGTCTCCGATCGCCCGTGGTCCTGGGCTAATCTCGCCCCGCCATCGGTGGGCCCGAGGCCTTGCAGCCGTCCGCGCCTGCATCGCCGGCCGTAAGGGGATGTCCGGCGACGCAAGACGTCTAGCCGTCGGCCATGAGGGAGTCGTCCGCATCCTCATAGACGTCGGCCGGCCCCGGGTCGAAGCGCAAAAGATCTCCGGGCTGACAGTCGAGCTCGCGGCAGAGGGCGTCCAGGGTGGAAAACCGGATGGCGCGCGCCTTGCCGGTTTTCAGAATCGAGAGATTGGCGATGGTCACCCCGACCCGGTCTGCGAGTTCGGTCAGCGACATGCGCCGCTCCACCAAAACCCGGTCGAGGTTCACGCGAATGGGCATGGGGCGGCGCTCAGATGGTCAGTTCCGCATCGGAGCGCAGACGGGCGCCCTCGCGGAACACTTCGGCCAGGACGAACACGGCGAGAATGGCGAACCAGCCGGACAGGCTGATGGAGAACCTCAGGCCGTCAGCCGCCTCGGGGGCCAGCCACTCCGCCGCCATGCGGATCAAATAACCGACGGCCTCCAGACCGATCAGGGATGCGCCGACCACGCGAAGCCGCCCGACGTTCTCGGGCCGGAACGGGTCGCCCTGGGTCAGGGTCTCAAACACCCGGCGAAGGCGATTGGTGATGATGATCAGCGCCCCGATGTAGAGGGCGCTTGAGAACAGAAAGGCTTCAAGGGCAGGCCAGCGATGCAGCAACAGACCGACATCCTCAGGATGCCCGTCCAGGGTGACCACGCCGTGCCCGGCGTTCTGGATAAAGGGCATGACCAGGAGAGAGCCGATCATAAACACCACAAGGGCGCCGGCCACGAGCCAAAGCGCCACAAAGGCGCAGTCTAGCGCGATCTTCAGAAGACTGGCGACCGATCCCGGCCCTAGCGCGCGCATCCAGCGCCTCCCGTCGCGGCTCCGACGCAGAGGCCCGGAGCGAGCGCCCACCTTGCAAGGCGCAACGGCGACGTCAATGGAGGGGGTGTGCAAGAGGAGGCTTTGGATGCGCGGCTCGGTAGGCTCGCCGTCAAGGCTCAGGAGCCCTGGATGAAGAAGCCGACGAAGGCCAGCGGCAGGGCCGCGAGCATCAGGATCGCCACAACCGGGCTGGCGAAGCGATCGACGATATTGAGAGCGGACATGGTCGTTTTCCTTTGTGCTATGGGTTGGCCACCGCGGCCGTCCATGGCCGCAAGGAATAGGCCCGCATCGATAAGCGATCAAATTACATATCGGTAAACGATATTAAATCGGTGCAATTTAGTGAAACTCCGGTAAGGCGCGCCTCATGCCCCTGAAGCTCGATTTCGGGACCCAGCTGGTCTCGGCCACCCACAATCCTGGAAAGGCGAAAGAGATCGCCGAGCTTTTGGAGGGGCGGTTCCATGTGATCGCCGCAGGCGCCCTCGGCTTGCCTGAACCTGAGGAGATCGAGCAGACCTTTGTCGGCAATGCGGTTCTGAAGGCGCGAGCGGCGGCGGACGCGTCGGGGCTGACCGCCATCGCGGACGATTCGGGCCTTTCGGTCACAGCGCTTGGCGGCGCTCCAGGGGTATTGTCCGCGCGCTGGGCCGTGACGCAGAGCGGCGCCCGCGACTTCGACCTCGCCATGAGCAAGGTCGAGGCGGCGCTTAAGGCCCAAGGCGCGTCCGACCGTTCGGCCTGTTTTCACTCCGCCCTCGCTGTCGCCTGGCCGGACGGCGCGGTGGTGGCCGTGGAGGGCGCAGTCAAGGGAGCCCTGGTCTTTCCGGGGCGCGGCGGACAGGGATTTGGCTATGACCCTATCTTCCTGCCCGACGGCGCCTCTGAAACCTTCGGCGAGATGGATCCAGCGCGCAAGCACGCCATCAGCCACCGCGCCGTCGCCTTCGCCAAGCTCAAGGCCGCCCTGTTTTGACCCCGGCCCCGCCGCTCGGGGTCTATGTTCACTGGCCCTATTGCGCGCGCATCTGTCCCTACTGCGATTTCAACGTGGTGCGGACGAGAGGGCGCACCGACGAGGAGACGGCGCTCGTCGAGGCCATTGCAGGGGACCTACAAACCCAGGCGTCCATGATCGGACCAAGGCGTCTGGTCTCGGTGTTTTTCGGAGGCGGCACGCCCTCCCTGATGCCGCCGGAGGCCATCGCCCGCCTGGTGGATCAGGCCCGGACGCTCTGGCCCGGCGACGATCCGGTCGAGATCTCCCTTGAGGCCAACCCCACCGATGCGGAAGCCGGCCGGTTCCAAGCCCTTCGAGATGCGGGAGTCGCTCGATTATCCCTCGGCGCGCAGGCCTTCAGCGATGATCAGCTGCGCTTTTTAGGTCGGGCCCATGACGCCGCCGAAACCCTCCGCGCGGTCAAGACCGCCGCCCGCGTCTTTCCCCGCCTGTCGCTTGATCTGATCTACGCCCTTCCGGGACAGACGATCGGCCTCTGGGCCGACGCCCTTCGCTTTGCCGCCGGGCTTGGGCCTGAGCACCTTTCGCCCTACCAGCTCACCATCGAAGAGGGCACGCCGTTCGAGCGCGCGGTAAGGCGCGGCCGGTTCTCCCCGGTGAATGAGGATCTTGGTCTTGAGCTCTTTGAGACCACCCAGACCACCCTTGAGGCTTTGGGTTATCATGCCTACGAGGTCTCCAACCACGCCCGGGGACCGGCGGCGCGGGCGCGCCACAACCTCGTCTACTGGCGCGGGGAGGACTATCTCGGCGTAGGACCCGGCGCCCACGGCCGCCTGACCCGCAAAGATGGGGTCCGGCTCGCGAGCGAGGCATCCCGCCGGATAAAAGCTTACATCGCCGAGGTCCGCGCTCGCGGCGTCGGCGCGGTCTTCACCGAAATGACCCCGATCGATCAAGCCTGGGAGCGGGTGGTGATGGGCCTTCGCACCGATGAGGGGGTCGAGCTTGACGAGCTTGCCCTTCTGCCCTTAGGGGCCCTTAAGAGCCTGGTCGAATCGGGCCATGTCTTGTCGCGGGACGGTCGTTTGACCGCCACGCCGGCCGGCCGGCTGGTGCTGAACCACGTGACCGAACGTCTCATCTTGAGCTGAACCGGGTGAATAGTGAGCTTGGCTGAAGCCGACCCCTTTTCGCAAACCCCTTGAGCTGCTGAAACTCCCCGTCATGCGTCGAACGACTGTAAAGCGCGCGGGTTCGCCCGGGGAGGGTCCTGGACCGCAAGCCCCGTTGCCGCCCGGCCTCTATGTGACCGCGACCCCGATCGGCAACCTCGGCGACCTGACCTTAAGGGCCCTCGACGTCCTTTCCCGGGTCGATCTCGTCCTGGCCGAAGACACCCGCGTCACCGCCAAATTGCTGGCCGCTTACGCGCTTAAGCCCCGTGTAGAGCGCTACGACGACCATGCGGACGAAAACCGGACGGCTGAGGTCCTCGCGAAAATCGCCGCCGGAGCTCGGGTCGCGCTGGTGTCCGACGCGGGCACCCCGCTTGTCTCGGATCCCGGTTACAGGCTGGTCAAGGCTGCGGTTGAAAAAGGCCTATGGGTCAGTCCGGTGCCCGGCCCGTCCGCGGCCCTCGCGGCCCTCTCGATCTGCGGCCTGCCCACCGACCGGTTCCTGTTCGCGGGGTTCCCGCCGGCCAAGTCCGCCGCGCGGCGGAGCTTCCTGGAGGAGCTGGCCCCGGTCCGCGCCACCCTGGTTTTCTATGAAGCCGGACCGCGCCTCGCCGACAGCCTCGCCGATATGGCCGCGGTGCTGGGGGATCGCCCGGCCATGATGGCGCGCGAACTGACCAAGCTCTACGAGACTGCGGTCCGCGGCGATCTTTTATCCCTCGCCGCCGATCCGCGCTGCCAGGGACCCAAGGGCGAGATCGTCGTGGTGGTCGGCCCTGGCGAGACCCCCGTCGCCAGCGCGGCTGACGCCGACCAGGCCCTGCTCGAAGCCTTGGTCCGCGAGGGTCCGGCCGCCGCCGCCGCCGAGGTGGCCAAGGCCCTTGGGCTCAGCCGGCGCGATCTTTACCGCCGCGCCCTTGAACTGAAGGGCGCCGCATGAGGAAGGCCCGGACACGGGATGGAGGCCGCTCTTGACCCGCAAGGAGGCTGAGGCCGCCCTGGCCGTGGCCGGCGCTCAGCCCGATGAAGCCTTTCCTCTGTTCGAGGCGGCCCTGCAATGCGCTCTGCACGAAACCCCTGGGCGCGCGCCGGAGCCAGCACGGAGCCTCGTCGCCGATGCGGCGAGCCGCCTCAGAGACCGGCTGAAGCACGAACGGCCCGAGGACGCGATCTGCGAGGCCCTTGGCAGCGACATGGGCCTGAACGGGGACCATTTGACCTATGAAGACGCCCGCAATGCCGATCTGATCGATGTCTGTGAACGGCGCAAAGGCCTGCCAGTGGCCCTTGGCGTGATCTATATCGAGGCGGGCCGCCTGTGCTCGGTCGATATCCGTGGCGTCGATTTTCCCAATCACTTCCTCCTGCGGATCGAGACCGACCAGGGGCCTATGGCGCTTGATCCCTTCGAGGGGGGACGGATCGTCATGCCGTCGGAATTGACCCAACGCGCGTTCGCCGCGGGCCTAACCTCGGACGTCGCCGACCGCATCGACATCCTTATGGCCCCCGTCGCCGATCGCACCGTGGCGATGAGGCTTCAGAACAACATCTTCGCCCGCGCCATCCGCCGGGGTGACTTCGCTCAGGCCGAACGCTCGGCCCTTCGGCGCGCCCTGCTCGATCCGAAGGACCACCGGCCCTGGCTGGATGTCGCCGCAGCCCGAGAAGGCCAGGGGGCCTTGACCGGAGCCCTCGAAGCGCTGAGCCGCGCCCAGCGCCTCGACGGCGGCGCCGCCATCGCCGCCAGAGCCGCGCGCGAGCGCATGCGGCTGAGGCTTAACTAGCCTGGGCATGGCCGCCCTTGCGCCGCCGATGGGTCCGAACGCCCGACGCCGGCGATAGATCAAAGCCGAGCTTCAGAAATGCTGTCTCGGCCACGCGCTTTTTGGACATCCCGGCCATCGCCGCGGGATCGAACAGGCGGGTTCGGTCTTTTGCATAAGGACCCGCGCGCGGTGATTGCGGTGGACCGGAGATCTTGCGGATGGACGGAGCGATGGGGCCGGATCTGCCCGATATCGGTACGGCGGTGCGCCGGCTCGCCGACCAGGCCGCCCTGTTCGATCGCAGCGACGCGGACCCTGCGGCGCTGCTGGCGCCCTTGATCGACGCCGACCTGTTCCGGCAGGTCACGCCAAAGCCGGCCGGCCTCGGATGGGCGACCGATCCTGGCAAGACCGGCGAGCTCTACGAGCTTCTCCGCCGGATCGGAGCGGCCAACGCGTCGGCCGGGCGCCTGTTCGAAGGTCACGTCAATGGCGTGAAGCTCGTGTTCACATTTGGGAACGAGACCCAGCGAGCGCGAATAGGACGGCGCATCGGCGAGGGCGCTTTGATGGGAGTCTGGAACGCCGAAGCGCCGCCCGGTGTAAGGCTCGAAGGGCCGCCCGGCGCCCGCATGCTGCGCGGCTCGAAGATCTACGCCTCCGGCGTCGGCCTGCTCGATCTGCCGTTGATCACCGCGCGCGACGCCAGCGGCGAGGTCGTGATGACGACACCGGCGGCAGCCCGGTTTGCGCCCCATGATCTGTCCGGCTGGCGCATGCGGGGCATGCGCGCCACGGCGACCGGCACGCTCCATCTGGACGGTGTGCCGGTCGAAGAGGACGAAATCCTGGGGGCGCCCGGCGACTACTACCGAAGGCCGGGCTTTCGCGGGGGCGCCTGGCGTTTCGCCGCGGTACAGTTGGGCGCATTGGAGGACATCGCCCGGCTCGCCCTCGAGGGCCTCGGCCGCCGCGGCCGCGCCGACGATCCGCACCAGAAGGCCCGCGCCGGACAGATCGAGATGGCGGTGGAGACCGCTCGGCTGGTGTCCCGCGCGGCCGCCGACGCGGTGGAGACCAACGACGGCGATCCCGCGCGGGCGGAGGCCTACGCCGGCATGGCCCGTCTGGTGGTCGAGCGATCCGCCCTGGAGGTGATCGCGCTGACCGAGCGCGGCCTCGGGCTCATGGCGTTTGCAGAGGCCGAGCGTCTGGAACGGGTGGTGCGCGATCTGACCACCTACCTGCGGCAACCTTTCCCGGACGCGGTTCTGGAAGGCGTCGGCGAATGGGCGCTGACGCGATGATCGGGCCCCCGACAGGTCAGCCCAAGACCCTGAACGCAGACTATTTCGACGCGCTCTATCGCGAGCGTCCCGACCCGTGGAGCTTTGAAACCAGCGCCTATGAGGCGAACAAATATGCGGCGACCCTCGCCGCGCTGGGCGGACGCCGCTACGCGCGCGGCCTCGAAGTCGGATGTTCGATCGGCGTCCTGACGCGGTGTCTCGCGACAGCGGTGGACCATCTGATCGCGATCGACATTTCCGCCGTTCCGCTCGAGGCGGCCGCACGTCGGAACCGCGATCTTAGCAACATCAGGTTCGAAGTCGGCGCCCTCCCCCATGCCCTGCCCGACGGCCGGTTCGACCTGATCGTGCTCTCGGAGGTTCTTTACTATCTGAGCGCGGCCGACCTCGACACCGCCGCCCTTGCCGTCCTGCGCGCGCTGTCGCCCTGCGGAGACGTCCTGATGGTGCATTGGCTCGGAGAGACCGGCTATCCGCTGACCGGTGATGAGGCCGCGGACCGCTTCATCGCGCGCGCCGGCCCTCGCCTGACCATAGGCCGGCAAGAGCGGACCCCGCAGTATCGGCTCGATCTGATGCGCGACGCGCCTCGAGCCTGAGCAGGCACTGTTCGGCCTCAGCGATCTCGGAGGGCAATTGCGTCGGCCGGAGCCTCTGGCGGACCAGGTGCGGGCTGGCTTCTTCGAGCACGGACCAGCGCTCGCCGAACGCCGGCATCCGCATGGCCTGCTCCACCGTCTCCACGGCGACGCCGAACGCCTTCGCCAGGGCGATGACCTCGCCGGGAAGGCCGGGGTCGAGGCTCCTCAGCCTGCGACGCAAGTCCGCCCGGGTCTTGACCGTGCGAAGCGGCTCCAGCTCCGCATCGCAAGGATAGGTCTCGTCCTCGGCGTAGGTCCGGATCAGATCGGCGAGACCGCCGGGCGCGCGCCCCTGATCGCGACAGGAGGTGACCACCCTGACATCGGGCGTGTGTCGGATCTTGAAGTCCCGCCGCCGAAGCGCCCGCGCAAAGGCCCGGTCCTCGGCCAGCGGTTGGGACGGCAATCCGCCGACGGCGCGATAGGCGTCCGCCGTGACCGCAAAATTTGCGCCCCAGGTCCAGATGTGGTTCGGCCAGGGGTTATGAGGCTCGGGGTCGATGCAGGCTATGACTTCGGCCTGCAGCGCGGCGTACCGATCCTCCAGACTGCGCGCCCGCGGAAAATGCCGTGAGGCCGCCTCCAAAGGGTCGAACTCCACCACCCCGGCCACGGCGTCCACCCCCTCGAAGGCGTCCCAGACATCGATGAGCCAGGTGGGGGAGACCCGGCTGTCCGCATCGGTGCTGCAGAGGATTCCGGTCCCGGAGCCCCCGTTTCCGGAGCCAATATTCCTGGAGCCCAGCGCCGCCGCCCCCGCCTCCATCGCCGCGCGACGGGCGCCGCCGGCATGGGCTTGATCCTCGGGAAGGCGCAGGTCGCGCACCTCAACGCGAAGCGCCGATCGGCCGGCCCAGGCGCGGGCCACCGCGGCGGTGCCGTCGTCGCTGTTGTTGACCAGGACCAGGATCGAGACGCTGTCCAAATCTAAAGGCGCGCCGGATCGGTCGCGCTGAGCGGCCAGGGCGTTGAGACAATCAGCGATTCGGTCCGCCTCGTTGCGCGCGGGAATGCAGACCAAGGTGTCGATGGTCGCGTCGTCAGACATCGGTCGAACGGCCCGCCGCTTCATCCGCATCCGGAACACGACCGCATCCAGCGGGTTCCTCCACTATGGGCTTGGAGTCTGCGCTCTGTCTGTACCGCCTGCAGTCGAGCTGGCCACCCTTGCCCCTGACGGTGCGCTTGCTGTCATCGCCCCGCACCCGGACGATGAAACCCTGGGCTGCGGCGGCCTGATCGCCACGGCCGTCGACGCCGGACGCGACGTGGTCGTCGTGGTGGTGACCGACGGGGAGCATCGCATGCCACATCGACGCGCCTCAGCAGGGCGGACCTGGT
>Ga0116231_10011254_pt1 | contig 13889 bp, 14 predicted proteins | sample S1TSphgellanicum_2_FD_89695 | JGI IMG/M metagenome (GOLD analysis project Ga0116231, IMG submission 89695) | Host-associated microbial communities from peat moss isolated from Minnesota, USA - S1T2_Fd - Sphagnum magellanicum MG | ecosystem: Host-associated > Plants > Peat moss > Unclassified... | reverse complement strand
TCATCATGGTCATGGCCTGGTCGGTGCTGGTGGTGGGGGTGACGGTGTGGAGCACGCGGGTCATGATGTGGGCCGCGGTTTTCTCCAGGCAGGCATGGCCCTCTGTGGCAAGGCAGCGGACGATGTCGCGCTCGCTGACAATGCCGAGGATTTGGCCGCTTTCACCGCGGACGAGGACGGCACCGATGTGACGGTTGGTCAGGGTGGTTGCGACGTCTGAGATTTGGGTGATGGGGGGCACGGAGGCCACGTCGTGGCCCTTGTGCCGCAGGATCGCGGCGATCGTCATGCGTTGGAGCTCCTCGCAATTCATTCTTGCGGGTGGTGCCCTGGCAGGGCCTCTCCGCCCGTGGAGGCAGAGTGCGGCGCATGGCGGACGGAATGCAACAGCTAGCGGCGCGCCGTGTTCATTTTGCGCCGCTTGGGTGGTTGGCTGAAGCCCGGCCTACGGTTGTTCCAGCTTGGCGAGCCTTGCTTCGAGGGCCGCGAGGCGGATTTCGGCCGCCTCCTGGCCGGCGCGGGCGCGGGCGGCAAGCTCGGTGACGGCTTCCAACTCGTCGCGGCGGACGAGTTCGAGGCGGCGGATCGTTTCGTCCACCCGGGCGCGGATGATGGCTTCCGTCTCCTCGCGCAGGCCGGCGAGGGCGGAAATTGCGCCGCCGGCGACGCCTGCGAGGTCATCAAAAAAACGTGGGCGTTCGGCCATGGCCGGGGGATCCTTTCAGATTAGGAGTTGGGTGGTGTGAGTCCGATGCTTAGTCAAGGTTTTTGGGGGAAGGGGGCTGCTTGCGGCCCGGGTGCTTCCTTCGGGCGGGCCTGCTGCCTATAAGGCGGCGCATGATACTCGTGACCGGCGGCGCCGGCTTCATCGGCTCCACGCTGCAGGGCGCATTATTCGACCGCGGCCATGAGACGGCGGTGGTTGATCGGCTTGGCCAGCAGGAGAAGTGGCGAAACGTTGCACGGCATCCACCTTCGCTGCTTATTGCACCCGACGCGCTCGATGCGTTTCTGGCCGGCGAGCCCAAACTCGACATGGTGTTCCATTTGGGCGCGATCAGCGAGACGCTGGCGACCGATGGTGATCTGGTATGGCGCACCAATGTGGAACTCAGCCTGAAACTTTGGACATATTGCGCGCAGCGGGGGATTCGCTTTGTTTATGCGTCCTCGGCCGCAACCTATGGCCGCGGCGAATTTGGTTTCGATGACGATCCGGCGCTGCTGGAGCGTTTGGAGCCGATGAATCTCTATGGGTGGTCGAAGCATGTGTTCGACTTGAAAGTGATGGAAGCTTTGCGGCGCGGTGGCAGGCGGCCGCCGCAATGGGCGGGGCTGAAATTATTCAACGTTTATGGACCTAACGAATATCACAAAGGGCCGATGATTTCGGTTGTGAAAGTGAAATATGATGAGATCGCGGCGGGGCTGCCGGCAAGCCTGTTCCGGTCGGAAGAGCCGGGCATCGCGGATGGCGCTCAGGCGCGGGATTTTATTTGGGTGGGCGATGTTGTGGATGTGATGCTGTGGCTGCTGGATAAGCCGGAGGTATGCGGGATTTTCAATGTCGGCACAGGGATTTCAAGAAGCTATCTCGACATGGCTCATGCGGTGTCGGATGCGGCGGGGGTGCCGCGTTCGGTGGAGTTCGTCGATATGCCGGTTGCTTTGAAGCCGCAGTATCAATCATTTACGCAGGCTCGGATCGAGCGGTTGCGGGCGGCGGGGTATGCGAAGGATTTTACCACTCTTGAGGATGGGATTGGCCGTTACGTGCGCGATTATCTGAGCCGGGCGAATCCGTATCGATGAGCGCGCCACTGCAATTTCCGCAATTCGATCCGGTGCTGCTGCATCTGGGGCCGATTTCGATTCGCTGGTATGCGCTGGCCTATATTACCGGGCTGGTGATCGGCTGGCAGGTGATGCGCCGGCTGGTGCTGAAGCCGCCGGCAGTGGCGACGCAGGCGCAGACGGATGATTTTCTGACATGGGCGACATTGGGCGTGGTGCTGGGCGGGCGGCTCGGGTATGTGCTGTTCTATCAGCCCAGTTTTTATTTGGCGCACCCGTTGCAGATCCCCGCGGTGTGGACGGGGGGGATGAGTTTTCATGGCGGCATGCTGGGCGTTGTGGTGGCGCTTGTGGTGTTCTGCCGCCTCAACCGGATTCCGCTCCTCGGATTTGCCGACCGTATGGCGGTGGTGACACCGATCGGGTTGGGGCTTGGGCGGATCGCTAATTTCATCAATGGGGAATTGTGGGGGCGGCCGGCGCCTGACTGGGTGCCGTGGCGGATGATTTTTCCACGCGCTGAAGACAATATTCCGCGGCATCCGAGCCAGATTTATGAGGCGCTGATGGAGGGATTGCTGCTGTTTCTGTTGATGTGGACTTTTTCGCGCAGCGAGGGCGTGCGGGCGCGATTCGGCATGCTGACAGGAAGTTTTCTGATAGGATATGGCACTGCCAGGATTGTTGGCGAGTTTTTTCGGGAGCCGGACAAGTTTCTTGGGTTTTTGTGGGCGGGTGCGACGATGGGCCAACTTTTATCGATCCCGATGATTTTGGCCGGCGCTGGCCTTGTGGCGTTCAGCCGGCGCCGCGTGGACGTATAGCCGTTGAGTTTGGCTTGTGAAAAGAATGCAGGGGGGTCTGGGGGGGATGGCACATCTCCCCCAGTTCTTCGACTCGACGTGTTCATGGGTCTGGCCAACGCCGCCTACTACGCTGGGCGCGATCCGTTTTTGGATTTCACGACGTCGCCGGAAATCAGCCAGGTGTTCGGGGAGTTGCTGGGCGCTTGGTCGGCGGTGGTGTGGCAGTTTATGGGGGCGCCGGCGCGCGTTGCGTTCGTTGAGGTGGGGCCTGGGCGGGGCACACTGATGCAGGATGCCTTGCGGTGTGTCGGGCGGGTTGCGCCGGGTTTTGCCGGGGCGGTGGATGTGCATTTTGTGGAGACCTCGCGGCGATTGCGGGGGGAGCAGGCGCTTCGGGTGGCGCATGCTACCTGGCACGATGAATTAGAGAGTTTGCCCTCCGGCCCGTGTATCTTGGTAGCGAATGAGTTTTTGGATGCGCTGCCGATCCGGCAGTTCTTGCGCCAGGAAGGCGGTTGGAAGGAGCGGTATGTGGTTGATGGCCGCTTTGTTGAGCGTGAGTCGGATGGGCCTGGGCGGGATGCGGCGGTTGGTGAGGTGGTTGAGGTGTGCGAGGCGGCGCGGGCCTGGATGGGCACGCTGGCGCGCCGGCTTGTGGCGGATGGCGGGGCTGCGCTGATTTTGGATTATGGGACCTCGGAGAGCTTGCCGGGCGATAGTTTTCAGGCTCTGCGCGGCGGCCGGCCGGCCGATGCGCTGATGGATCCGGGGTCGGCAGATTTGACGGCGCATGTCGATTTTGCGGCGATGCGGCGGGCGGCGCTTTCGGCAGGGGCCGAGGTTTGGGGGCCGGTGACACAGGGTATTTTTCTGGGACGGCTCGGGTTGTTGCAGCGGATCGATGCTCTGGCGGCGGCCAATCCGGAGAAAGCGGGCGCCTTGCGTGAAGCGGCGATGCGGCTTGCCTCGTCGGCGCGCATGGGCGGCCTATTTAAGGCCATGTGCGTGACACAGCCGGGATTTCCGGTGCCGCCGGGGTTTGTGGCGTGACAGCGGAGTTTTTGACGGCGGGCGGATTTGGGGCGCGCCATGGATTTTTTACGCGGCGCGGCGGCGTTTCGGAAGGGCCGTATGCGAGCCTGAATTGTAGCCTTTCCTCGGCGGATGCGCCGGAGAATGTGATGCGCAATCGCGGCCTGGTGGCTGGCGCGATGGGGGTTGAGGCGTCGGTTCTGGTGGGTGTGACGCAGGTGCATGGGTGCGGGGTGGTGGTGGTGGATGCACCATGGGGCTTTGGGCAGGGGCCGGCGGCTGATGCCATGGTGACGGGCCGGGCGGGCGTGGCGTTGGGGATTGTGACGGCGGATTGTGCGCCAGTGCTGTTTTGCGATCCGGTGGCGGGCATTGTCGCGGCGGCGCATGCGGGTTGGCGGGGCGCCTGCGGTGGTGTTTTGGAGGCGACCGTGGATAGCATGGTGGGGCTTGGGGCGCGGCGCGAACGGGTGTGTGCCGCGGTGGGGCCCTGCATTTCGCAAGCGCGCTATGAGGTGGGGCATGATTTGCGTGATCCGGTTGTGGCCAGTTTTGCTGGTGCAGAGCTATTTTTTGCGGTTGGGGCGCGGCCGGAGCGCTGGCAGTTCGATTTGGCCGGTTATTGCCTGGCGCGTCTGGCTTTGTGCGGTGTGGCGGCTGAAGGCTTGGGATTGGACACGTGCGCGGATGAGGATCGGTTTTTCAGCCATAGGCGACGTGTGCTGCGTGGTGGCGGGCCGATCGGCCACCAGATTTCGGTGGTGGTTGCGTGAGGATTTTTGTGCCTGGTGAAGAAAGGCCTTCTTTTCTGAAGAAAAGAAGCAAAAGACTTTTTTTTCCTTGCTTTTCCCCAGATCGAGACCTCGGCGCGGATGTTGCCGCGCGCGCAGGGATAAAAGTCTTTTTGCTTCTTTTTCTTCAGAAAAAGAAGATTGTTTCTTATTTGTTTTGTTTTGGCAGGAGACCACCCACCCTAGCCCTCCCCACAAGGGGGAGTGGAATTCTTGTTGGTATTTGCGTTTTGGCATTGTCCGGCTGTGGGGATTTGCCGCGGCCGTTTGCGGGCAATCCGGGGCGGGAGGCGATGGCGTTGGCGGTGCCACCGCCACCGCGGCTTATCGTGCCGGCGCCGACGGGTGGTTTGTTGCCGGAGCCTGATGCGAAGGTTTGGTCGGAAGCGGTGACGAATGCGCTGGTTTCGTCGGAGATACCGGCCTTTGCGGCAATTGTGCATCCGGGTGAGTGGCAGTTGCGGCTTTCGGCAAGTTTTCAGAATTCGCTGGTGACGCCGAAATTTACGCTTATCGATCCGAAGGGACATTCAAAAGGCGACGTTATGGGGGCACCGGTTTCCGCAGCTGATTGGACCGGCGGCAATCCGGCGGTGTTTCAGCAGAGTGCCGCGCAGGCCGCGCCGCAGATCGTAGCGTTGCTGCGGGCGGTGGATGCTTCGATCAAGCAGAGCGATCCCAATAGTCTGTATAACCGGCCGGCGCGTATTTTTTTTAGTGGCGTGACGGGTGCGCCGGGCGACGGCAATGCGGCTTTGGCGCGCGGGATGCGGATCAGGCTGCCCGATACCGGTGACCAGCTTGTAGATCGCCGCAACACTGCGGATTTTTTGTTGCGCGGGACGGTGAAAATGACGGATGAGCCTGGCGGGCAGCAGCAGGTGGAAATTCATTGGCTGGTGAGCGATCCGGCGGGCCAATTGGCGGGCGACGTGGCGCAGGGGCATGATGTGGCGAAGGGTACGCTCGATCATTATTGGGGGGACATTGCGGCTGCGGTGACGGATGAGGCGGCTAGTGGTGTCCATGAGGTGATTACGAATTATTCGGGGCGGCGGAAGGACGGGCAGAAAAAGGATGCGGCCCTGATAAATAATTTAGGCAAATGAAAAATCTTCGTTGCTTCAGAGACGTACAAAATCGTTCTTCATGTTATATTAGGCTGCAAAGACATCCGCTCTTGAACGCACTCCACCAACTTGCGTGTACGGGTCGGCAGATTTTGTGGACTGCATCCACACTACGAAGTGCGTCGCGTGTGTCAATCTCAATTCCCGCTGGCATTAGAATGGTAGCAGGACATCTAAAGCCTGTTGGCCGTATCTGGGGGTTTGGATATCGGTGAGCTGGCCGCGGCCGCCGTAGGAGATGCGGGCTTCCGCCATGCGGTCGTGGGGGACGGTGTTGTCGCTGGCGATGTCTTGCGGGCGGATGACGCCGGTGACTTGAAGCTCGCGCAACTCGCTGTTCACGCGCATTTCCTGCCTGGCGGCGACGACGAGGTTGCCGTTCGGCAGAACCTGTGTGACGACGCCGGCGAGACGCAGGGCGACCGTCTCGTTGCGCTTGATGGTGCCTGTGCCGTTGGTAGCATTGCTGCTATTGGCATTGACCAATGCGCTTGGGCTGACGGATTTGCCGAGGAGTTTTGGCAGGGCATTTTCCAGGCCAAAAAGATTGGGTAGGCCCATGGATTCGGTGCCGGTGCGGCTTTCCACGCTCGCGTTTTCGACGTCGGCGGTGTCGGTGGTGTTGACCAGGATGGTGACGATGTCGCCGACCTGGGCGGCGCGCTGATCCTTGAAGAAGGCGCGGCTGCCGGTGCGCCAGAGGCTGGCGGGTTCGCGTGGTGCTGCTTCGACATGCGGCATGGGCATGGTGACCGGGCGCCATTTGGGATCGAGGGTTGGATCGGCTGACGCGGTCATTGCTGGTGGACGCCCGATTTCAGACAGTTTTTGAAAGGTGTTGCAGCCGGCGAGGGCCAAGAGGCATATCAGTGGCAGATATCTGAGCGCGGGCCAATGAGGTTTCGACTCTTGCCCGCGCGCCCTCACCCTTCCCACCGCTGTGCGGTGGGCCCCTTCCCTCTCCCGCTTCGCGGTCGAGGGAGGTTGGCATCGGTCAAGCTTGTGGCGGATCATTGCACGGCAGCCAGGGTGAGGGTGGCGCGATGGGGGGCGACGCGGACGGCGTCGGGGCCGATGACTTCGGCCTCGACCACGACATGCGAGGTGGGGTTTTCGATATGCACGTGGTCGCCCTGGGCGCCTGAGTCCCTGGCGATGCCTTCGGCGGCCAGCGCGATGCCATCGCTGCTGAGTGTCATGTGCACGAGGCTGCCGCGCAGCACGAGATCCTGGCGTGCGACGTCGAGTGGAGTGAGCGGCTGGCCGGCGGCACTATCATGCTTGAGGATCATGCCGACGGCCTGGGCGGGTTGAATGGCGGTGTTGCCGTGCAGCCGATTGATGCGCACGCGCATCGGCTGGATGTCGGATGCGGCGATCACGCTGCCGCGCGCCAGGCGATGGGTGAGCACGGTGGCGTTGGCCAGGACGATCACGGCGCCGGAGACGCGCATTTGCACTGTCGGCATGTCCGGCGCAGCGACGGCAACCAGGGCGGTGAAGCGGCCGGCGGCGGAATCGTAGCTGCATTGGGAAATTTCGGGCACCGGCTTACTGCCGGCGGGGATGGTCACCGGCTGTGTGTCGGGCATGGCAATATCGCTGCCTTCAGGGGCGCCCGCGGTTTCGAGGGCCTGGCGGAGCGCGCCCAGTATCGCGCTTTGCGGCAGGGTTTCGCCGCGGCGTTCGATAACGGCCATTTCCGCACCGGTGGAGGGGCGCCAATCCACGTTGAAGTCACGGGCGATGGCTGCAAGCTGGGGCGCGCCGATATTGATGCTTTCGCCGGGGGCGGGGCCACGGCCCAGAACGCGGTCTGGCGTGGTGCCCATATCGTCGAACAGGTCGGCGAGGCGTACGGTGGCTGCTGTAATCTGGGTGAATGGCCGCAAGGTTGCGGCGTGCGTGGCAAGCGGTGCTGCGATAGACATGGCAGTTGCCGCCAAGAGGAAATTGCGCATGGAAGAATTCGCCTATGAATGCAGGTTGGTGAGGGTTTGCAGCATTTCGTCGGACGAGGTGATGACTTTGCTGTTCATTTCGTAGGATCGTTGCGCGGTGATCAGGTTAGTGATTTCGGTAACGACATTGACGTTCGAGCTTTCGACATAGCCTTGCATGACGCTGCCGAAACCGGGTGAGCCGGGGGTGCCCGTGACCGCGGTGCCGGAGGCGCCGCTTTGCAGAAACAGATTGTCGCCTTGTGCATCGAGGCCAGCTTCGTTGGGGAAGGCCGCGAGTTCGAGCTGGCCAAGGGTTTGCGGCGTTGTCTGGCCGCTGATGGAAGCCTGCACCTGGCCGGAGGCGTTGACCGTGATACTGGTGGCGTTGGTGGGCACGGTGATGCCGGGGGCGACCGGGTAGCCATCGGCGGTGACGATGACGCCGGAGGGAGAGAGCGCGAAGGTTCCATCGCGCGTGTAGGCGGTGTCGCCAGAGGGCAGGGTGACCTGGAAATATCCGTTGCCCTGGATCGCCATGTCGAGCGTATTGCCTGTCTGCGTCAGGGTTCCTTGCTCGGTGATGCGGTAGATTGCCGCTGTCTTTACACCCAAGCCGATCTGTGCGCCGGAGGGGACGACGGTGCCGCTATCGGAGCTGTTGGAGCCGACGCTGCGCAGATTCTGGTAGATCAGATCCTGGAATTCGGCGCGGCGGCGTTGATAGCCGGTGGTGCTCATGTTGGCGATGTTGTTGGATATGACTTCAACGTTGGTTTGCTGGGCTTGCATGCCAGTGGCCGCGATGTCCAGGGACCGCATATGCGTTTTCCTTTTGCTTCGATAATCGTGAGATCAGGCGTTGGCGGGGGCAGCCAGCTTGTTGATGGCATTTTGCTTGCGCTGGGCTTCCGCCTGCACGTACTGGGTGACGAACTGGAAATCTCTTTCGGTGGAGATCATGCGCGTGACTTCGCTGATGGGCTGCACATTGCTGTCTTCCACCGCGCCCTGAACGATTTTGGGCTTGGCGACTGGAGCAGTGGGGACATCGGCGCGGAACAGCCGGCTGCCTTCGGCGGTGATCCGGTTTGGATCGTTTGGTGCGACCACGGCGATCTGGCCGAGCGTGCCGTTTTCGCTGCTCAGTGTGCCGTCGGCCTTGATCGTGAGATGGGTATCTGCGGTGGAGACACGCATCGGGTTGCCGTTGACATCCAGAAGCGGGTGGTCGCTTTCATCGGTGATGGTGCCGTCGTTGCGCAATGTGAAGCGCCCGGCGCGGGTGAGGCGATTGCCGTTGGGTGTTTGCACATTGAAGAAGCCTTCGCCGGCGAGTGCCAGATCGAGCGGATTGCCGGTTTGGGTCATGGTTCCCGCGGTGCGGTCACGATAGGTTGCGCGGGCTTGCGTGAAAGCGATCTGGCGGTCGCCGCGCGCGACGGCGCCGGATGGTTCGTTGGTGAGCCAGTCGGCAAAGACCAGGCGCTCAGCGCGGTATCCGGGTGAGCTGATGTTGGCAAGATTGCCTGCGACAATGTCCATCGCGCGTTGCTGCGTGGCCAGACGCGACAGGGCGATGTTGATCGAATTGTCCATGGCTTGAAACGTCTCCTGGCTCGTGGCTGGCTTGGTGAGCGCAAGGGGCGTGCCAGCGCTAGAACCACGAAAACCGGAGGTTTGCGGGCGGGCCGGGCAGAAAATGCCGGGTTCAAATTGCCGGGGTGGAAAATAGGTTTGTCGAGTCGTGGCTATTCGATCAAGGCTTGTTCATCCGCTTCACCGGTTGCGGCTTGAAACCTGCTGCCCTGGAAACGTTGAGACGCGACCTGGCGTTTGACACATGCCGTGTCGCGCCGATGGGGGAACAGGAGGAACGAACATGCGGATTTTGATTCGTAATTTGGCGCTGGCGGGCTGCCTTGTTGCGGGCAGCGGTGGTGCTGCCTTCGCGCAGGCGGCTGGCGGCGCAGGTGGGGCTGGCGGTACTGCGGGCGGCATGAGCGGCGGCATGGGAACCGGCAGTTCGGGCATGGGAACCGGCAGCAGCACACCCAGCAGCAGCGGCACCGGCGGAGGCCAGGGCACGGGCAGCGCCTATGGTGCAAATACCGGAACCGGAATGCGCAGCGGGATGGGGCAGGGGCAGTCGATGACGGCGCCGAGCACGGCCGGGGGTATGCCGGGCGGTGCAGGGCAGGGCGCAGGGGCTTCTGGGCCTGACAATCCCTCCTACGGCAGCGGCAGCGCGGCGGCCGGGCAAGGGTCCACGGGCAGCGGGGCCGGCACGGGCACGGGCGATACCGGCACGGGCGGGAATGGTGCAAGCCCGCATTAGCCGCCATTTGGCAGGGCACCTGGGGGACGTGCGATGGTCCCCCAGGGCCCTTAGCCTTTGTTTAAAGTGGCATCTTTGTCGGCGTGCCGACGCACTTATTTGCCGAGGATGCCTGAGCTGAGGCCTCGCGGATTGCCCTGACCTATTCGCGGGGATAGGGTGCCGGCCCGCTCATTGACGCAGGCCATTATGATGCTCACCGCCGAACGGCTGTCCCGGATCAGCCCAAGCCAGACCATTGCCGTCAGCACCAAGGCGCGCGCGCTGAAGGCGGCCGGCCGCAGTATCATCAGCCTTGCCGCCGGCGAGCCGGATTTCGATACGCCCGACAACATAAAGCGGGCGGCGATTCGCGCGATCGAGCAGGGCGAGACGAAATATACCGATGTGGCGGGAACGCCGGCGCTGCGGCGGGCGATCGCGGATAAATTTCGCCGCGACAGTGGTATCGAGTATGCGCCGGAGGAGATCATCGTTTCGACCGGCGGCAAGCAGGTGATCTATAATGCGATGGTCGCCACGCTGGATGTGGGCGACGAAGTGATCATCCCGAGCCCGTGCTGGGTGAGTTATCCGGATATCGTGGCATTGGCCGATGGCACGCCGGTGATTGTGCCTTGCGGGCAGAATAATGGGTTCAAACTGCGCGCGGAGGATCTGGAAGCGGCGATCACGCCGCGCACAAAATGGTTTTTGCTGAATTCGCCCTGCAATCCGACGGGCGCGGCTTATTCGGCGGAGGAATTGCGGCCGCTGTGTGACGTGCTGCTGCGGCATCCGGATGTATGGGTTTTTACGGACGATATTTACGAAAAGCTCGCCTATGACGGATTCAAGCCGGCCACGATCGTGGAAGTGGAACCGAAACTGCGCGCCCGAACGGTAACGATGAATGGGTGCAGCAAGGCCTATGCGATGACAGGATGGCGCATCGGTTTTGCCGGCGCACCCGCGGCGCTGATCAAGGCGATGGACAAGCTGCAGAGCCAGTCCACATCGAACACGTCTTCAATCGGGCAGGCGGCGGCCGTGGAAGCGCTGAACGGACCGCAGGATACGATCGAGCGAATGTGCGAAGTGTATCGCGAACGGCGCGATCTGGTGGTTTCGGCGTTGAACGGAATATCTGGGCTGACCTGCCATAAGCCGGAGGGCGCGTTCTACGTTTTTCCGGGGCTGCATGGCTGCATCGGCAAGACCAGTGCGGGTGGCGCCTATATCAAAGATGACGAGGCGTTCGTGATTGCGCTGCTGGAGGAGCAGGGTGTGGCCGCCGTACACGGCAGCGCGTTTCTTTATCCGGGGCATTTCAGGATCAGCTACGCTACCGATACCGATAGCCTTCGGGAAGCTTGTGCCAGGATAAGGACTTTTTGCGAGGGAATGAGCTGAGGCGGGTGGGGCTGGTCGTTTATTTTACGGCGGTTGGGCGGCCCGTGGGTGGTGGGCTGAAGCCCACCCTACGGCTATTGAACGCCTGTGCCTGAACTTTCGTGGCGGCAAACCTCTATTCCGCTGGCGGCAACCATGGCTGCTTCAGCACGCGCACGGGTGCTGCGGGCGGAGGGACGCGATATCATTTCACTGGCTTTGGGGGAGCCGGACTTTGCAAGCCCGCCGCATGCGATCGAGGCAGCCCATGCGGCCGCGTTGCGTGGTGATACGAAGTATCCGGCAGTCGGCGGAACGCTGGCGCTGAAGGCGGCAGTACGAAACAAATTCCTGCGGGACTCGGGCCTGGATTATGGGCAGGACGAGATTTTGGTGGCCAACGGGGCGCGCCAGATCATCTTTGATGCGCTGATCGCAACGCTTGAGGAAGGCGACGAGGTGATCGTGCCCGCCCCCTATTGGAATGCCTATCCGCTGATCGCCAGGATGGCAGGTGCGAAGCCGGTGTTTGTCGAATGTGCGGAACGCGATGATTTCTTGCCCGCCCCGGCGGCCATTCGAGCCGCCATTACGCCGCGCAGCAAGTGGCTCGTGCTGAATTTTCCGAACAATCCGACCGGCGCTGTATGCCCGGCCGACCATTTGCTGGCTATCGCGGAGGTTGTGCGCGAGGCGACGCAGCTCTGGGTGATGGCGGACGACATGTATGAGCACCTGATCCATGATGGATCCCGCAATGCGACACTGGCGGCGATAGCGCCCGATTTACGGGACCGCGTTCTGACTATCAGCGGCGTTTCCAAGACGTATGCGATGACAGGCTGGCGCGTAGGCTATGCCGGTGGGCCGCGACAGCTGATAGAGGGCATGGCGAGAGTGCAAGGGCAGTCGACGGGGGGCGTCTCGCCGGTCGCACAAGCGGCGGCGCTGGCGGCGTTGGAGGGGCCGCAGGATATGGTTGCGGCTATGCGCTCCGCCTATGCGACGCGGACCGCGCGCGCCGCTGCCATGCTGACCGCGATTCCGGGTGTCACCTGCCACAGGCCACGTGGCGCCTTTTATCTGTATCCGGGCATTGCCGGATTGCTTGGCCGAACAACGCGAACTGGCATCAGGCTTGAGACCGATCTGGCATTTTGCAACACCCTGCTGGAGGAGGCGGGCGTCGCGGTGGTGCATGGGGCAGCGTTTGGCAAAAGCCCTTATTTTCGCGTCAGCACGGCAGCGAGCGATGAGGCATTGGAGGCGGCGTGTGGCAGAATCGGAGCATTCTGTGAGAGTCTCATGCAAAACTAACCCAACTATTTCAGAGCATTGCAAGATATTTGTTCTTTTCTGAAGAAAAGAACCAAAAGACTTTGATTTCTGCGCCTGCGGAAAGATCGAGGCAGGGCCTCGCAATAGGAAGCTCAGGGAAAATAATAGTTCTTTGCTTTTTTTTAGAAAAGAAGAGTCGTGCTACTTCATTTGCCGAACGCCCGGGCGATTTGGCCGTTACGCCCATCATACGGATGTTGTGAAAAGGGTCGCAAATGGACGCGAAGCGGATATTGGTGGTCGAAGATGATTTTCTCATTCGCATGACGCTCACCGAGGCTTTGGAAAGCGAAGGGTTTCTGGTGATCGAGGCCGATAGCGGCGAGGCGGCACTGGTTCAGTTGCGGTCTGATCCATCGATCAGCCTCTTGATGACAGACATGCATTTGTCTGGTGGGCTTGATGGGCAGGCCCTTGCACGGGCGGTGCGGGTAGAGAATGCCATTCTGCCGATCATCTACATGACCGGCCGACCCGACAGGGTAGAAGCGATCGACGCTGAGCGCGAGATGGTGGTGAGTAAGCCGTATCTGCCGTCTGAGATTTGCGCGGCGGCGCATAAAATGATCGCCCGGGGGTAGGTCCCCGGGCGATGGTGCATGACGCGTTCAGCTTCTACCGATGTGGCTCATCCTTCTTGGTGGCAGGCTGGTCAGCCGGCTTGGCGGCAGCATGAGCAGGTTCGGCATGACGCGGCTCTGAACGAGGTCCATCGGCGTGTTCGGCTGGCCGTGGTTCAGAGCGGGGAGCCGCGCGGGTTTCGGGCCGGGCCTCCGGTTTTGGTGCATCCCGTCGTGTGGCTTCAGGATGATCGGCGGAGTGCGCTTGAGGCTTCGGCATTTCCGGCTTGATGGCATGCGGCGAAACCTCACGCGCCGGCGGGTGGGCAGGGCCATGCGCAACGGCTTTGGGTTCCTCCGGTCGTGGTGTAGGGGCGGCGCCGGGTATTGCGGTGTGCTTGAGGTCCGCCGGATGGGGGGCGGGGGAGCGCAAGGCCGGAGGCGCATGTCCGGCCGGCAAAGGCTTTTCCTCTGGATGGAGTGCGGGTGCGCCGGGCCGATGATCGGCGGGGCTTGTTTCTGGCCGTGCTATTTCGCCTGCGCGGGGGGGCGCGGCGCCGGGCCGCGTTACATCGCCGGGCTGGAGCGCCGTCACGCCAGGCTTCGCTGTTTCGCCAGGGCGCACAGCGGGTTGGCCGGTATGTTGAGCTTCACCTTGGCCCGGCCGCGCTAGCGCGGGCACACCGTGTACGTTCTTCGGTAACGTGGCGCGCCGCAGTTCAGGCACCGCGCGTGCGCCCGGCGCGGCCGCCACGATTCGGGGACCCGCTGCAGCGTGCACGGGTCGTG